>Ga0209777_10003761_pt1 | contig 18511 bp, 14 predicted proteins | sample FrelakmetHBP12HB_FD_187147 | JGI IMG/M metagenome (GOLD analysis project Ga0209777, IMG submission 187147) | Freshwater lake sediment microbial communities from the University of Notre Dame, USA, for methane emissions studies -HBP12 HB (SPAdes)... | ecosystem: Environmental > Aquatic >...
CGCCCTTAAAAGTATCTATTTTGACTTTAATAAAGCCGCTATCCAGCCGGGAGACAGAGCAGTTCTTAAAGAAATTGCCGATTATCTTTTGAAAGATAAGAATATAAAAATAAGCATAGAGGGAAACTGCGACGAGAGAGGAACCGACAAATATAACTTAGTCCTTGGTGATAAAAGAGCAAAAGCGGCCATGACTTATCTGGTTAATTTGGGCGTCGACAAAAAAAGGATAAAGACGATTAGTAATGGCAAAGATAAACCACTGGATTCGGGCCACAGTGAAGAAGCGTGGGCTAAAAATAGAAGAGATGATTTTGTAGTAAATATGAAATAGAGCCGGGCCGGAGATTTTATAAAGCGACTGAATGTTGCAATAAATCTTTTGGGCAGCTTTAATTTTTCCAATAATAAATGTTAGACGATCATATAGCCCCGTACTTGTACGGGGCTATATGATCGTAAATTCTTTTAAATCTTCCATCTTTCAACTTTACCACTATTGATGTTTCCTCCCCAGTCTCCACTGCCGGATGAATTCGTATGCAGTTTGACAAACAAGGCAGGCAATATTAAATTAATTAACATAAGTGACGTTTAGCGCTTTACATTGGAATCACAAATGAAGCGAATATTTCAGGATAATGAATCCTCTTTGTGTGGGCAAGGATGTTGAGTTCTGCAAGTAATGGTTTTGATGACAGAGAAATGAGTCGAATATCATGAGAAAGATATTTTTCTTTGCGGTGGTAATGATGACACCTCTTTTAACCATGTGTTCCGGTCCCTATGGATCGATGGGTGGCTGGGATCGAACGGGAAATTATGTATGTGGCTTTGGCTATGGATACGGAGGTATGTTGATGGGGATATTGTTTTTAATCGTTCTGGGAGTAGCGATTTATTTTATCGTTCAATCTGCCAGATCAAAGAATATGTTCGGGCAAGCAGCGGAGACGCCTTTGGATATTATAAAAAAGCGTTATGCCAAAGGCAAGATTACCAAAGAAGAATTCGACCGGTTGAAAAAAGAGTTGGAATAAGGCCTGACTGCTGCGGACTCAAACTCTTGGCAGTGTGAAGCCCATGTCCACGGCGCCCTTATCGGATTTGATGTATAACATGCCGCCGAAACGTGAGATGATGGCGCCCGTACCGGCCATTTTCTTGTTTGCGGCAGCCATCTGCTCCTCGGAGATTCCTTTGCCCTCGTTGTGCACGTTGTTGTAGTTGCACCCGCGCTTTTTCGAAGAATGTGCGGCGTATGGGCCGATTTCTTCGTTGAAGAATTTCACAACGTCAAAGACTTCCGTATCGCAGTCCCTCAATGGCGGTAGAGCGCCCGCGGATCTTTGCGTTTGTGGCAGATTTCATAGACCGATGTGAATACCGGGAATTCTTTCGTCAGGCCAAAGGCTTTGAGTACGGCATATACTTCTTCCGCCGTATGTGCGCCCTGCACTTTCTGGCCTTTGAGAAGGTTTGCTTCCAGTTGTTCGAGGGAGACGCTGCGCGCTGCCACGGGATTGTCCTTCCACATCTTGCCGAGTTGTTCGCCGAACATGCGATTTCGCCCGCCGAAGCACGTCGTGATGAGGTCACCAATGCCGGCGGAGCTGAGAAATGTTTCCTTTTGTGCGACATGGCCGAGTTTCTTGAAGCTTCCGAATTTCATCATCTCGATTAGTCCGGCGCGAATGACCGCGGCCTTGGTGTTATAGCCGTAGCCGAGGCCGTCCACTACGCCCGCCGCGATGGCGATGATGTTTTTCAGCGCGCCGCCAAGCTGCACGCCCACGACGTCGGTGCTCAGTTCGACGACGAAGTTGTCCGTGTTGAATAGGCCGAACAACTCCTTGCGCACGGTGGCGGACAGCGCGGCGATTGTCGTGTCACAGTACATATCCGCCGCAACCTCATTGGCGATATTTGCGCCGCTCAGCGCCGCAAGCTGCGCGGCTTTCACACCGGTTTCGTCCTGGAACACCTGCGACATCCGCCGGATTATCCTGTTCTTCTTGTCGAACTCGATGCCCTTGGCGAGGCTCAGGCAGATGATTTCCTTTTTCTGTTTCGAGGTCAGCATTTGCGCGATCTGCCGGCTGATGCCGCGCACGAACTGATGCGGCGGCACCATTATCAACAGCGACGCATCGTCCACTGCGTCCGCCAGATTAGGCTTCGCTACGAGGTTTTGCGGCAACGATGCCGTGGGCAGGTATTTCACGTTGACATGATCGGAGTTTATGACTTCGGTCAACTTGCGGCCGTCTGTGAGCGTTTCTTCCATAACCCACATATCGACCTGTTTACGCCACACATTTTGTAAACCTTTTTTTTGGGTGACATTCCGTGCCACATGCCGCGCAACCGCCGAGCCGAAATTACCCGAACCTATAACCGCGATCTTCTTCTTCATTTCCGTAATTTCCTCCGATTTATGAAAAGTTGATGTAACAGCTGCATAAAAATCTTTTTCGTGCTTTCTTCTTGCCGTGTCAATCTTTTTCCTTGTGAATCTTTGTAACGTCAGTTTTAAGCATGTTTTGTTATTCTTCTTCCTCCCAATGCATGGCTCGTTTAACTGCCTTTTTCCAGTTGGTATAGAGCCTCTCTCTTTTATCTTCACTCATGGATGGTAGAAATTTTCGATTTACTTTCCGCCGTTCGGCAATCATGGATTGATCTTTCCAGAAACCTACCGCCAGACCGGCCAGATAGGCTGCCCCCATTGCCGTCGTTTCAATAATCTCCGGCCGCTCCACGGGAACACCAAGAATATCCGATTGAAATTGCATTAGAAAATCATTAGCACAGGCTCCGCCGTCCACGCGCAGTTCCTGCAACTCAATGCCGGAGTCGGTACGCATGACTTCCAGAACGTCGCGGGTTTGATAGGCGATGGATTCCAAAGTGGCGCGGATGATGTGATTTCTCGTAGTTCCTCTGGTCAAACCAAGGATGGCGCCCCGCGCATACATGTCCCAGTAAGGTGCGCCCAGTCCGACAAAGGCAGGAACAACGTAAACGCCTAAGGAATCTTCAACCTTCGTGGCAAAATATTCGCTGTCTTTCGCATCATAAATTACTTTCAGGCTGTCGCGCAGCCACTGCACCGCGGCACCGGCGATGAAAATGCTGCCCTCCAGGGCATATTCAACTTTATTGTTTACACCCCAGGCAATAGTCGTCAGAAGGCCGTTTTTCGAATGAACCAGCTTTTCTCCCGTCAGCATGAGCATGAAACATCCGGTGCCGTAGGTGTTTTTAACCATCCCTGGCGTATAGCAGGCCTGTCCAAACAGCGCCGCCTGTTGATCGCCTGCATCCCCGGCAATGGGTATCTCCGCTCCAAATATCCGGGCATCCGTAACGCCGTATACGGCACTGGATGGTTTTACCTCCGGCAGCATGGAAGCCGGAATGTCGAGTTCTTTTAAAATTCTCTCATCCCATTTCAACTCTTTAATGTTGTAAAGCATGGTGCGTGAGGCATTACTGTAATCCGTAATGTGTACTTTCCCTCTCGTTAAGTTCCAGATCAGCCAGGTATCGATGTTGCCGAATAAAAGCTCGCCCTTTTTAGCCTTCTCCTTTGCCCCTTCCACATTATCCAGTAGCCATTTCACTTTGGTTCCGGAGAAATAAGCGTCGAGTACCAATCCCGTGCTTTCACGGCAAACATTCTCCATACCCTTTTCTTTTAGCTCATCGCATATTCCTGAAGTGCGGCGGCACTGCCAGACAATAGCGTTATAGATGGGTTTCCCCGTTTGTTTTTCCCATACAACCGTTGTTTCCCGCTGGTTGGTGATGCCGATGGCCGCTATCTCTTCGGACGAAATACCCGTCGTCGCCAGGATTTCACTCACCACGCCGCTCTGAGATCCCCAGATTTCCATGGGATCATGTTCCACCCAGCCGGCTTTGGGATAAATTTGAGTAAATTCTTTTTGGGTAATTTTTAAGACTTTCCCTTCGCGGTCGTAAAGAATGGCGCGTGAACTGGTGGTGCCCTGATCAAGGGCTAATATGTATGATTTTTTCATATTCGTACTCCTGATGTTAGAGTAAATATAAATGTGTAATTAAGATTAGTATTACATAATGCTATGTATTTGCAAATGAAAAATGTTTCTGGAATTACTTTTTTTAGTAGGTGCCGTAATTTCCAGATATCGAATTTATAAATTAGCCCTTTAACGTTCTTAATTGCCCTATAACACGTTTGGAATTCATCCTCAAGTGAAGCAACATAATAGATAGCATTAAAATTTTTTTGCCTTTGGAGAAAGACTAAAAATTTTCCTTGACAAGCAATAAATATTCTATAGTCTGAACAATCATTCAAATATTGAATGATTGTTCAGACTATAGAAAGGCCTGGTTAATGGAAAGGTTGGAACGAAAAGAGCGTGAGTTCAATACACGGCGGGCGGATATCCTGGAACAGGCGGAAAAAATATTTTCCACCAAAGGTTATCATAACGTTACCGTCGCTGAAATTGCCAACGCTTCCGGTTTTGCCATTGGTTCCCTCTATCAGTTCTTTGACGGCAAAGAACATCTTTATACGACAATGATCAGCGAAAAACTCGACTTGATGTATGCCGAAATCAGGCAGGAGGTAAACGCGGCAAAGGATGTCACTGATAAAATTGTGACGCTGATTAAAGCACATTTAAAGTTTGTTGAAAAGAACAAGGATTTCTGCCGTATATTTCTCCGCGGAGAAAACGATGCCTTGTCGGAAATGATGACTGCCCTGCGCCAGAAACTTATCGACGATTATTTTAAGCACATAACTTTTGTCGAGAATCTATTAAAAATGGGCGTAAAGAGCGGCTTATTGCGCCCGCTACCGCCGCACGAAATGGCTTCGGCATTAATTCATTTAATCAGGTCGGCGGCAAGCGAGTGGTTGTTAATACCGACGAAAGAACACCTCCTTTCCAAAAAAGATTTTATTCTGGACATTTTTTTAAATGGAGTAAAAAAAATATGATTAGTAAAAATTATTATTCACCCTTTTTGATTGTTTTGGCAATTATTCTTTTTCCGCATATTGTTTCCGCCGAGGAGCCGTTAACTCTGGAAGCAAGTATTGAAATCGCTTTAAAAAACAGCACAGTCATAAATATTGCCAAAGAAGGGACCAAAAGCGCCATTGCCCAGAAAAGGGAAGCTATTACCGGATTTTTGCCGAAGTTTAGCACATCTTACAGTTATCAACGATTGAACGAGGAGCCAAGCATTAAATTACTTCCACCCTTAGTACCAACTCCCATGGAAATGGTGACAGGCACACAAAATAACTATAACTGGGTAATTGAAGCAAAGCAGCCGCTATTTGCCGGGGGCGGAATTTTGGCTAATTACCAGGCAAGTCGGATTGGTGAAGACACTGCTTTTTTGGAGGAAAAAGCTAAAAATCAAGACGTAGTGCAGGAAGTAAAAATCGCCTATTTTGATATTTTACGCGCGCAAAGGATTCTCACTGCGGCCAGTCAATCTGTGGAAATGCTTAGCGCGCATCGGGATGTTGCCGAAAATTATTTCAAGGTGGGTATGATTCCCAAAAATGATTTACTGCATGCCGAAGTGGAGCTGTCCAATGGCAAACAAATTCTGGTAAAAGCTCAAAACGCTGTAGATTTGACCAAAGCTCGTTTCAATACTGTCTTGAAACGCCGGATATTCGCGCCGGTAGAGATAGTCGATATTCTAGATTATCAACCCCTGAAGCAATCGTTTGAAGAATGTCTGAATATCGCCCAGGAGTCAAGACTGGAGCTGAAGATTTCCTCGCTCAAAGCGGCACAGGCGGGGAAATTAGTTCGCGTAGCGCAAAGTGATTATCTGCCCTCTTTGAGTTTGGTAGGTAATTACACAAGATATGGTGATAATCCTTCGGTTTCCGGCTCTGACTTTCAAAACGCGGAAAGCTGGTATGTGATGGCGGTGGCCAGTTGGAATTTCTGGGAATGGGGCAAAACTAAATTTCGGGTTGATGCCAGCAAAGCCAGAGAAAATCAAGCCATAGATTCAGCCAAAGAATTAAGTGACCAAATTACTCTGGAAATTAAATACGCTTATCTGCTTTTGCAGGAAGCGGAGAAACAAATTGCCGTCTCGCAGAAAGTAATTGAACAGGCCGAAGAAAATTTCCGGATTTCCGAAGAAAGATATAAAGAAAGGGTAGCAACGTCCACGGAAGTTCTCGATGCTCAAACACTTTTGACAAGGGCAAAATCCGACTACGCGAATGCTTTGGGCGATTACAATATTAATTATGCCAGGCTGCAAAGAGCCATGGGAACTATTTGGCCGTAAATCTGTAGCAGGAAGCTTGTGGCTGCAAGGCTTTAAGGATGAAGCGAATATTATTGTACGGGATGCTCGTTGCGAGCAATAATTGATATTTGTATTAATGAAAAAGCAGAGGTGTCGAATGAAAAACAATAACAGAGCCGGGCTGATGGCCGCCGCTGGCGTTCTCGCTGTGGTCTTGATCCTGGGCGGTTGCGGACAGAAGACCCCAGTAGCTCAAAGTCCTCCTGAAGTTGCCGTTGTGACGATACAGCCGAAGCAGGTGGCTATTACGACCGATTTGACCGGCAGGACGTCCGCCAATTTAGTAGCGGAAGTACGTCCTCAGGTGGGCGGCATAATCCAGAAGCGCCTCTTTACGGAAGGTTCCGATGTCAAGGCCGGCCAGGTGCTATTCCAGATAGATCCCGCCTTGTATCAGGCGGCGCTTGCCAAGGCCGAGGCCAATCTCACGGCCCTCCAGTTAAGGGTCGATCGCTTGCGGGAATTGCTGGTCGAGAAAGCGGTGAGCCAACAGGACTACGACGATGCAGCAGCGGCATTGAAACAGACTCAGGCAGATATACAGACGGCACGCATCAATCTGATGTATACGACGATTACCGCGCCTATCTCGGGCCGTATTGGAAAATCCAGTGTAACGGAGGGTGCCCTGGTGACGGCTCAGCAGCCCGAAGCCCTGGCAACCATTCAAAAACTTAATCCCATGTATGTAGATATTGCCCAATCCACGGCCGACCTGCTGCGTTTGCGGCGTGGGCTGAAGGAAGGTCGTCTGAATCAAAATGTAGCAAATCAGAAAAAGGTTCAACTCATTCTGGAAGACGGTACAGCGTATCCATTGGCGGGGACCCTTCAATTCCGGGACGTCACGGTCGATCCCACAACGGGGTCAGTTATTCTGCGGGCCATTTTCCCCAATCCGAAGGGGGTTCTCCTGCCGGGCATGTTCATCCGGGCAGTGGTGCAGGAAGGTGTCATTAAGAAGGCCATCCTCATTCCCCAACAGGCCGTGTCCCGGGATCCGAAGGGAAACCCACTTACATTGATTGTTGACGCCGAAAGCAAGGTCCAATTGCGAATGCTCACGCTCGATCGGGCCATCGGCGATCAGTGGCTTGTTTCAGCGGGTCTTGTGCCCGGCGAGCGGGTGATTATCGAGGGGATGCAAAAGGTGACACCCGGCGCTTCCGTAAAGGCTGTTCCTTTTGAAAGTGGCGGCCCAACAAGCGGTGGAGAACACAAGAAGGCAATCCCACCGCCGGCAAAAGCGAAATAACGGAGGCGTACGATGCTATCAAGATTCTTTCTGGACCGTCCGGTCTTTGCCTGGGTCATCGCCATGATTATTATGGTGGTGGGCGGCCTGGCGATTTACAACCTGCCCATCACGCAGTATCCCCCCATCGCTCCGCCTTCCATCAGGGTTGGTTGCCTTTATCCCGGGGCCTCGGCGGAGACGGTGGAAGACAGCATAACCCAGATTATTGAGCAGCAGATGACCGGGTTGGACAAAATGCTGTACATGTCCAGCAGCAGTGATTCGTCCGGCATCTCTCAGATCACGCTGACCTTCGCTCCGGGAACCGATCCGGACCTCGCCTGGGCCAAGGTACAAAACAAGCTCCAGTTGGCGATGGCGCGACTGCCCCTAACGGTTCAGCAGCGAGGTGTCTCGGTCCGTAAATCCACCGCCAACTACCTGATGATCGTGGGTCTGGTTTCCGAAGATGGCAGCATGACTGATATTGATTTGAGAGACTATGCTCTTACTACCGTGCAACAGGTGCTGGCACGGGTGCCGGGTGTTGGGGAGGTAGAAGGATTTGGTGGCGAATACGCCATGCGGATCTGGCTCAATCCCAACAAGCTGACGGTTTACGGCCTGACGGTGGCCGATGTGATCAAGGTGCTTCAAGACTACAACGTGGAAATATCCGGCGGCCAGTTCGGCGGGGCGCCGGCGGTGGCGGGCCAGCGTCTCAACGCCTCTATCGTCGTCCATAGCTTGCTCAAGACCCCCGAGGAGTTTGCCGACATCCCCGTCCGCATCAATCCGGACGGTTCCATAGTGCGGATCAAGAATATAGGGCGAACGGAACTGGGGACCGATCTTGCCGATTCCTTTGCCTATTACAATGGCATGCCGTCGGCCGGGCTGGCCATCCGGCAGGAACCCGGCGCCAATGCGCTGGATACAGCCAACGCGATCCGGGCCAAGATGAATGAACTGAGCCGGTACTTTCCCCACGGTATGAAGGTCATTTATCCCTACGATACCACCCCCTTTACCAAGGTGGCGATTGAGGAGGTGGTCAAAACCCTTTTCGAAGCGATCTTGTTGGTCTTCCTGGTGATGTATCTGTTCATGGGTAACATGCGGGCCACCCTCATTCCGACCATCGCCGTGCCGGTGGTGCTTCTCGGCACTTTCGCGGTGCTGGGACTGTTCGGATTCTCCATCAACATGCTGACCATGTTCGCCATGGTGCTGGCCATCGGCCTTTTAGTTGACGACGCCATTGTCGTGGTGGAAAACGTCGAACGCATCATGAGCGAGGAAGGAATATCGCCCAAAGAGGCCACCGCCAAGTCCATGGACCAAATCACCCCCGCGCTGATCGGCATCGGACTGGTGCTTTCGGCGGTGTTCGGGCCGATGGCGTTCTTTGCCGGCTCTACCGGTGTTATCTACCGCCAGTTTTCCATTACCGTTATCGCCGCCATGCTCCTTTCGTTGTTGGTGGCCTTGATCCTGACACCGGTCCTCTGTGCCTCGTTGCTTAAGCCGGTGCCCAAGGGACATCAACCGGCGGAAGGCGGGATATCTTTCCTGCGCCCGTTTTTCAGATGGTTCGATCGCGTCTTCTTTCGATCCCGAGATCTGTATGTGGGAATGGTCGGTCACTCATTAAACAAAAACGCGCGCTATTTGTTTTTCTACCTCCTGATCGTGGCGGCGATGGGATTGCTGCTTCTGCATTTGCCTAAGAGTTATCTTCCGGATGAAGACCAGGGGACGCTGTATGTCATGGCTACTCTTCCGTCGGGTTCCACACTGGAACAGACCAAGGAAGTAATGGAAGTCGTCCAAAATCATTTTCAAGTGGGAGAAAAAGACGCGGTGGAAGGCCTTTTTACGCTGAGCGGTCAGAATCAGGCCGGCCGGGGGCAGAACATAGGAATGGCTTTTGTCAAGCTCAGAGACTGGAAGCTGCGCTCCCGGCGGGAGCTGAGGGCCGACGCCGTGGCCGACAGGGCCATGCGGGCGTTTGCACAGATCCGCAACGCCAGGGTGTTTGCCTTCACGCCGCCGGCGGTCATCGAATTGGGCAATGCCAAGGGTTTTGACTTTCAATTGCAGGACCGTGGCGGCCTGGGCCACGATGGTCTGATGGCGGCCCGCAACCAACTCCTCGCCCTGGCGGCCAAAGATCCGCGATTGACCCGGGTGCGGCCCAACGGGCTGGAAGATAGCCCCCAATACCGGATTGATGTAGATTGGGCAAAGGCCGGCGCCCTGGGGGTTCCTATCTCCGCCATCCACAACACTATTTCAACAGAATTTGGCAGCGCTTATGTCAACGACTTTATTAAAGGCGGACGGGTCAAGCACGTGGACATTCAGGCCGACGCCCCCTACCGCATGTTGCCCAGTGATCTGGAAAGACTCTATGTGCGCAACAACGCGGGCAAGATGGTTCCTTATTCCGCTTTTGCAACCGGGCACTGGTCCTTCGGTTCTCCCAAACTGGAGCGCTACAACGCGTTTTCTTCCATAAATATCTGGGGAGAGGCGGCGCCGGGCAGGAGTTCCGGTGAGGCGATGCAGGCCATGGAAGACATCGCCTCGAAGTTGCCCAAGGAAATCGGCTTTGACTGGACGGGGCTTTCCTACCAGGAGCGGCAAGCAGGCGCCCAGGCCGCCCCGCTTTACGCCTTTTCTATTTTGATCATCTTCCTGTGCGTAGCGGCCCTGTATGAGAGTTGGACCGTTCCCATCTCGATCCTACTGGCCCTTCCCCTGGGGGCGATCGGCGGCGCTATCGCCTCGAATATGCGGGGGATGCCCAACGATATCTATTTCCAGATTGGCCTTTTGACCATCTTGGGACTGACCACCAAAAACGCCATTCTGATCGTCCAATTTGCCAAGGCCCGAATGGAAGGAGGAATGGAGCTGATCGAGGCGACCCTGGAAGGGGCCAAACTGAGGCTGCGTCCCATCATCATGACCTCGCTGGCCTTCGGCTTTGGGATCTTGCCGCTGGTGCTGGCGAGCGGCGCGGGTGCGGGCGCGCAAAAGGCCATCGGCACTGGTGCGCTGGGTGGGGTGGTGACCGCCACCTTCCTGGTAACCTTGTTTGCGCCGCTCTTCTATGTGCTGATCGAGAAAACCTTTGGTAAACGCAGGAAGGATAAAGTAGCCAAAGCAGATAGCGCAAATCCATTAAGGGATAAATGATATGAATAGAGAATGGTTTCTTCTCCTGGTTATATTAGTATTCCTTCAGGGTGGTTGTACGATGGCCCCGAAATATACGCGCCCGGATGCGCCGGTGCCTGCCCAATGGCCGAGCGGTGCGGCCTACAAGGAAACGAACTCCGCGGCATCTGCTCCGGCCGCAACGGAGTTGCCGTGGCGGGAGTTCTTCACCGATGAGCGTCTGCAAAAGATCATCGGGATTGCCCTGGATAACAACCGCGATCTGCGGGTGGCGGCCTTGAATGTCGAAAGGGCGCGCGCTTTGTACGGCATTTCGCGAGCCGAGCTGTTTCCTTCAGTCGATGCGGTTGGGATGATGAGTAAGCAAGGTGTTCCGGCTGATCTTTCAACCACGGGGTCCGCGATGACCACCGTACAATACAGTGTCAATCTTGGCATCACTTCCTGGGAAATTGACTTCTTCGGCCGCATCCGCAGCCTGAAAGACAAGGCGTTGGAAGAGTACCTGGCTACGGAAGATGCCCGCAGCAGTGCACAAATCTCGCTGGTGTCGGCGGTAGCACAGGCGTATCTGACCCTGGCCGCAGACCGGGAAAACTTGAAGCTCGTGACCTGCACCCTGGAGGCTCAGGAGGCCTCGTACAAATTGATCCGGAAACGCTATGACGTGGGGCTCTCGTCCGAATTGGACCTGTTGCGAGCGCAAAGCCAGGCGGATACGGCCAGAGGAGACGTCGCCCGCTATACGCAACTGGCAGCGCAAGATGAAAACGCCTTGAATCTTCTGATCGGTTCCCCGCTGCCGCAAGATGTCTTGCCTTCGGATCTGAGCAGCGTCAACCCACCCAAAGAGATTTCTCCCGGCCTGTCCTCGGAGCTGCTCTTGCGCCGGCCGGATGTACTGGCGGCGGAACATCAGCTCAAAGCGGCCAACGCCAATATCGGCGCTGCCCGTGCAGCTTTCTTTCCCAACATCTCTCTGACGACCGCCATCGGAACTGCCAGCGCAGATCTATCCGGACTCTTCAAATCCGGACAGGGTACGTGGCTTTTCGCACCGCAGATCGTTATGCCAATTTTTGACGCCCGTACGTGGTCGGCATACGATGTAATAAAAGTAGAGAGGGAAATAGCTGTCGCCCAATACGAAAAAGTGATCCAGACGGCTTTTCGGGAAGTGGCCGATGCCCTTGCCGCGCGGGGCACGGTGAACCAACAGATAGCGGCGCAGCAATCGCTGGTCGAAGCTGTTGCGGAAACCTATCGCCTCTCCCAAGCGCGTTATACCAAGGGAATTGACAGCTACCTGAGTGTCCTTGATGCACAACGTTCCCTCTATAGCGCTGAGCAGGGATTGATCGTCCTTCGCCTTGCCCGGATCGTTAATACAGTTACGCTCTATAAGGTACTGGGTGGGGGTGAGTGAAGAAGGTCATACCTAAGGGGATATTTTTATGGTTAATCAGAAAAATACCCGCAGACAAAAAGACATCTCGCGGCTTCTGCGTGAAAAAAAATATAATCTGCCTCAGCGGTCAAAAAAAGATAACAAATTTCCTTTAAAAAAACGCAACAGTTGAAAAAGTTCCTTTCGTTTCTGTTTACAAATACCCGATTCTGTAAGTTGAACCCCATTTTTTTCTTTGCCGTCACTTTACTTTTTTCGGCATTTTCATCAGTCTTTTACGATACAAGTAAGCAAGCAAATAAATAATTACTATAGTTGTCAGTATGATCGAAAGCATCACAATGCGCATAGCCCGGAGGGAACTCCCGCTTAGTGAAAGTAAAATAGTCCCGAATAACCTCCCGAAAGTTGAAACAACTATAAATATCCACACATTCATTCGGCTTAACCCTATAATATAACAAAGCGCAGCTTTAGGAAAACCGGGAATTAAAAAAAGAGTGAAAGATACTAAAGGACCGCTCTCTGTCATGAAATTATCGTACTTTTCTAAGATTGCCTGTGACACCACTTTTTTGACAAGCGGCAAGCCGAAGCGTCTGGACAAAATGAAAGCTAACCATGAACCGATGCTCAACCCTATCGTGGAATAAATTGTTCCCACTATTGGTCCGTAAAGATAACCGCCAACAAATCCGGATATTTCTGCCGGTATTGCCCCTGCCAGCAATACCTGAATAATTTGAATGGCGATGAAAACAAAATCATCATAAGGATGAAAGGAATTGATGAAATTAATTATTTTTTCCGTATTGTAGGCAACCAGATCATATAATTTATAAGTAATGAATAATTTAATTCCCAGGATGAGAATCAAAATTACAAATACTACTATTATTATAAAAATGTTGCGTCTGTTGTTCATAACTATTGGCAAATTTCCTCAGGCATTAAACAATATCAGTTATCGTTTACTACTAATCAAAAGTTTACTCTCTAATGAAACCGGTAATTACATATTTGCTGTGCCGCTTAATTGCCCGCAGGCAGCGAGAATGTCGCTGCCTTTGCTAACACGAATCATAGTTGTATAATGGTTTTTTATCAGCATCTTCTGGAAAGCCTCTACTTCCTTTTGCGGCGGCGATTTAAAAGGTGATCCGGGAATTTCGTTAAAGACAATCAAGTTCAATTTACAACGCTGGCCCTGGAGCAAATTGGCTAATTTTTCCGCGTCACGCACGGAAGAATTAATGCCGTCAATTAAAATATATTCAAAAGTAAGTAATCTCCGGCCGGGCATGGGATATTGCCTGCAAGCGTCCAGCAAAACTTTCAGAGGATATTTTTTATTTACCGGCATAAGTTTGTTTCTGGTTGCATCGTCCGGCGCGTTGAGCGATACAGCGAGATTAATGCAAATATCCTTTCCCAACTGAACTATTTGCGGAGCCAGCCCGCAGGTAGAAACCGTAATTTTTCGGTTGGAGATACCTAGGCCGAAATCACCAGTAAGAATATTTATTGCCTTGAGGGTGTTTTTATAATTAGCCAGAGGCTCACCCATTCCCATCATCACGATGTTTTTGATGTTTGATCCTTCGGGCGTCTCCTGCTTCAGAGCGATAAGTTGTCCGACAATTTCTGCAGGTGTTAAATTGCGCTTAAAGCCCTGGCGCGCCGTCAGGCAAAATTGGCAATCCATCGCGCAGCCAGCTTGAGTGGAAATACAAATCGTCCAGTGATTTTTACCGGGGATTAAAACACTTTCGATAAAAAGCCCGTCTTCCAGACTTAAGAGTGCTTTCTTCGTTCCATCCTTGGATTTTTGGACTTTAACGATTTGCGGCCGCTGGATACGGGAGATTTCAGCAAGTTTGCCGCGGAAATCGCGGGAAAGAGTGGTCATGTCGGCAAAGGAAGCGCTGCCTTTCTGATGAAGCCATTTTATTATTTGCCGCGCGCGAAATTTTTCTTTGCCCAGAGAGGAGATGAATGCCTCCATTTCCTCCAGAGTAAAATCCAGCAGATTGGGCAAATGATTTTCTTTTCTATTTAACATGATAAGCTTAAGAACATATAAAAAATGTTGATTATGGAATGGCGCCGTAAAAAGCGCCATAGGCAAGGCGCGCGATTCTCGCGGAGTGAGGCCTACTTTTACGTAGGCCGCAACGACACGAGATGAAGCGCAACGCTGCATATGGACTTCTTTACAGTGACATCAGCCATTGAGCTTTTTCTGCAGGGCAACGGCTATAGCGTCAATAAAGTTTTCCGTATTCACTTTTTTGTTGGAAGCTTTTTTTTCGGCAAGTGCCAGCAAGTCACCAGTCATCGTGCCGCCCTGCACAGTGGCAATGGCTGCTTCTTCAAGTTTATCGGCAAACTTTATCACTTCTGGTGTTCCATCCAACTCTCCGCGTTTGCGCAAGCCGCCCGACCAGGCAAAAATCAGCGCCATCGAATTGCTGGAAGTTTCTTCACCATTTAAATGTTTGTAGTAGTGCTTTTGCACGGTGCCGTGCGCCGCTTCAAATTCAAACCAGCCGTTGGGTGAAACCAATACGGATGTCATCATGGCCAGAGATCCGCAGGCTGAAGCGATCATATCTGACATGATATCGCCGTCGTAGTTTTTCAGCGCCCACAGCATACCGCCTTCGCTTTTCATAATGCGTGCCACGGCATCGTCAATCAGGGTAAAGAAATATTCAATGTCCGCTTTTTTAAATTTTTCCTTCCAGTTTTGCTCAAATTCTTGATTGAAGATTTCACGAAAGCCGGCATCATATATTTTGGAAATAGTATCTTTGGTGGAAAACCACAAATCAATTTTCTCACTCAAGGCGTAAGTAAAGCAGGCTCGGGCAAAACTCAAAATGGATTGGTCAAGGTTATGGTTGATTTGAACAATACCGGCTGATGGAAAATCTTTTACCAGTTTTGTTTGCGGCTTGCCGCCGTCTTGCGGAGTAAATACAACTTCCAGCTTTCCCGCCTCCGGAATCGTCATTTCCAAGTTATTATAAACATCACCATAAGCATGGCGGCCTATGGTTATTGGTCTTTTCCATGAAGAAACCGCAGATTTGATATTATTGACTAAAATCGGTTTTCGGAAAACCGTGCCGTCGAGCATGGCGCGAATAGTTCCGTTGGGGCTTTTCCATGCTCTTTTCAAACTATATTCTTTCACCCGGTCTTCGTTGGGAGTTATAGTGGCACATTTAATTCCGACGCCGTATTTCATAATCGCGCGAGCAGCATCAATAGTAACCCGGTCATCGGTGTCATCGCGATGTTTAATATGCAAATCGTAATAATCGATATTCATATCCAGATAGGGAAGGAGAAGCTTGTTTTTGACCATCTTCCACATGACGCGGGTCATTTCGTCGCCGTCCATTTCCACGACAGCAGTTTTAACTTTGATCTCTTTCGCCATAAAAAAATGTCGCTCCATATTAATTTATTTGTGAAACTCCAATTCCGAAAGCGAAGCGTCTAACCTAAAGGTCACAAGTCGGAATTGCTTAGTTGAACAATCCCGCAAAGCGGAGGGTATGAACCCTAAGGCTTGCTTTGGGGTTCATACCCGTGGTTGTCCTTTGATTTTGTGCTGCAGATGTTGAGCGCCCCGCCGGCCAAAATTATTTGCCTTTGTCTCGCGGATAAGACAAAAGACACATAAAAAGAAGTGCCTTTGGTTTTGTTTTGCACCAGAAGATCGCCCCCTATGGCAATTATTTTTCTGGCCCCGATAATTTCTAAATCGTCTCCCTGATCGATGTTATTATAGTCGCTCTCGACACGAAAAGTAAGAGGCAATATGCCGAAATTAACTAAATTAGCGGCATGAATTCTTTCGAACGATTTAGCGATTACCGCGCGTACGCCCAGGTACATGGGGCACAAAGCGGCATGCTCACGCGAGGAGCCCTGACCGTAAGATAAACCGGCCAAGATAATATTTTGTTTTCCCGCTTTCTTTATTTTATAAGCGCGTTGCGCAAAGCCGGCATCGATATTTTCGAAAACAAACTCGGAGTATTTAGGAATGTTCGAGCGGTATTTCATTCGCGCACCGGCGGGGATAATGTGGTCGGTCGTAATTTTATCGCCTACCTTTATTGTAATCTGGGCTTGAATAATTTCCGGAAGCGCTGAATTTTTGGGTGGAACACTGATGTTAGGGCTGCGATAAATTTCCCCAGCAGCCTTTTTCTTATCCGGCCAAATTATCATAGAATCATCAATCAAAAATTTTTCCGGTATTTTAACTTTGGGATAAGGGATTTTTAAATCACGCGGATCGGTAAATTTTCCCGTGATTAATGCTGCTGCAGCGGTTTCTGGACTGACCAGGTAAACGTCGGCATCCATAGTTCCCGAGCGTCCCAGAAAATTGCGGTTGGATGTGCGCAGCGATACGGCGCCTGATTGGGGGCTTTGGCTGTTGCCGATGCAAAAGCCGCAGGCGTTTTCCATGATTCGTGCTCCTGAAGCGATCAAGTCGGCAAGGTAACCGTTACGGGCGAGATTTTCCAATACCTGTCTCGATCCCGGAGCTAAAATAAAACTAACATCGGGATGCACCACCTTGCCCTTTAATATTTTAGCCACGGTCACTAAGTCTTTGTAAGAAGAATTGGTACAGCTTCCCAGACATACTTGATCCACGGCAATCCTTTTCATGCTCTTGACCGTGCCGATATTATCCGGGCTGTGGGGCTTGGCCGTTAGTGGTTCGATCCGGGATAAGTCAATATCAACTACTCTGGCATAAGTCGCATCTTCATCGGCTTTAAGTTTCGTGAAATCTTTTTTGCGTTGTTGAGAGCTAAGGAATTGTCGCGTCATTTCATCACTGGGAAAAATGGAAGTCGTCACACCGCATTCCGCTCCCATATTGGTTATCGTGGCGCGTTCCGGCACTGTAAGAGTAGCGGTGCCTTTCCCGCCATACTCGAATACCGTTCCGACGTTTCCTTTGGTGGTAAAAACTTCCAGTACTTTGAGGATAACATCTTTGGCGGAAACCCAGGGCTGAATCTTACCGGTAAGATTGATTTTAATGACCTTTGGGCAAGTGAGGTAAAACGGTTCGCCGGCCATAGCCAGCGCGACATCAAGACCCCCCACACCGATCGCAATCATGCCTAACGCGCCGCAGGTAGGAGTGTGGCTATCTGAACCGATAAGCGTTTTAGCGGGTTTGCCGAATCTTTCCAGATGTACCTGATGGCAAATGCCGTTTCCCGCGCGGGAAAGAACTATGCCGTATTTTTGCGCCACACTCTGCAAATAACGATGATCGTCCGCGTTTTCAAAACCGACTTGAATTGTGTTATGGTCAATATAGCTTACGGACAACTCGGTTTTCACTTGGGGCGCATTCATGGCTTCGAATTGCAAATAGGCCATAGTTCCCGTGGCATCCTGCGTAAGAGTTTGATCGATGCGAATGCCGATTTCTTCCCCGGGCACAAGATTGCCGGAAATCAGATGTTGCGCGAGAATTTTTTCGACTAAATTTTTTCCCATCAACTTATTCCTTGGGCAGGAGAATAATTGCTATTCGGCGATTTTTAGCCCGGCCTTCGGGAGTCGAATTATCCGCTACAGGCTGAAATTCTCCGAACGCTGTCGCGGAGAGAATTTTGGGATCAATGCCTCCCTGCTGCAGATATTTGGTGACATTAATCGCGCGCGCATAGGAAAGATCCCAGTTGGTCGGATATGTCTTGGCCAATCTGCCTATTATCTTTACATTATCCGTGTGTCCTTCAATACGGATATTTTTATCCTTTACGTTTTTTAAGATATCCACTACTCTTTTCAGCACCGCGAGACCTTCTTCTTTTACCGCCGCTTCGCCGGAATCAAAAAGGATTTTATCCACGACATCCATTGTCAGCTTGCCTTTGAGTTCGGTGATGGTAATTTGCCCTTTCGCAATTTCACCCTTCATCTCCTGGAGTAAATCTTTATAGGTATTGCTTGTTGCTTCGACTTCCTTTGATTTTTTTTCTAATTTAGAGGTGCTCTCCTTGAGAACGGCATTTTCATCAGCAAGCGCTTTGTTTTTTTCTTGCTGGGTGGCCAGTTCCTTACTCAAATTGTCGGCCTCCGCCGATTTTTTCATGTATTTGTCTTCCGAAACCACGCAGCCGCTGCAAAACAGGACCATGATAAAAATACCGGTGAAAACATAGATTTTTCTTTTCATAATAATTCCTCCTTATTTGTCAAGTGTTGCCACGCTATTTAAACGAAGCCGTAAGCAAATCAAATAGCTAATAGAGGTAAATTTATATAATAAACCT
>Ga0209777_10003762_pt1 | contig 18502 bp, 26 predicted proteins | sample FrelakmetHBP12HB_FD_187147 | JGI IMG/M metagenome (GOLD analysis project Ga0209777, IMG submission 187147) | Freshwater lake sediment microbial communities from the University of Notre Dame, USA, for methane emissions studies -HBP12 HB (SPAdes)... | ecosystem: Environmental > Aquatic >...
TTTTCTTTCAAGATAAAAAATATGATTTTCTTTCAGACGTATCATATCTTGAAGGTCAAATTGTTGATATAACTTTATCTCAGAAAAGAATAGAAGAAGAGTTAAAACTCATCATTAATCTTTTATACAATATGGAGATATATGTTGATTACGTTCATTGGGATGGACTTATATTGACAACCACTCATGATAAACATCAGACAAAATTAACAAGAAACGACTTGTTAAAATATTTACCAGATTTAGATATAGATAACATAAAAAAACAGAAAAAAGAGAAATAAGCCCACCCCTCTTTAATATATAAAATAAAAAAGAGGTTATTATGTTTGTATATCAATTAGTAAACGCAAGAAAAGCTTTAGATAAAGTATCCAATTACGAAGGCGTAGAATTCGCTTACGCTGTATTCAAAAATAAACAATTAATAGATAAGAAGATGATGGAAGTAGATTTCATCAAAAACGTGTCTAGAGAAGTTGTTGAATACGAAGACAAAAGAGTTACTATGTGTGAAAATTTTGCTAAAAAAGACGAACAGGGTAAGCCAATTATCGAGAAGGATTTATATTTGGTCGAAGAAGAAAAACAACCAGAATTCAAAACTAAAATGGAGGAATTATTTAAAGAATATAGACCATTCATAGAAGAAAGACAACAACAAATAGATTTGTTTAATAAGAAAATGAATGATCCTATCGATTTTGAATTTATCAAACTGAAAAAAGATCAAATTCCACCACAAATAAAAACCGCTAATGAATTAGAAAATATCTCTTTTATGATAGAGTAATCTTAATTCAAACTATAATTATTCATTAAATCCTCGTAAGCTTCTTTAGATTCAATAAGATCGTCTAAATCTGGATAAATAACAGTGCGTGTAAGTATTTGAGCGTTATCAGCTAACATTTTCAAATTATCTGTCATTTTTAAATCATCTGTTTGTATAGCAGCAATCATAGAATAAAGAATAGCTGCGGCGTGAATATTATCTTTTTCACATTTCTGCGCAAGATAATTAAGTTTTTCTACCAATCTATCGTTTGTCATATATTCCAATTTTCTTCACCATAAGGATCGATTTCTGTAAATTTTTGTCCTTTAGTTATCTTATATTCTTTTTTAATTCTTTCATTGTGTTCATTTATAACTCTAGCAAGTCTATTTAAACTTTCTTTTAAATTATTATCTAATTTTTTACTTTCTTTTTTGATGGAAAAAAATATAAAAACTACATAAATTAAAACTGGAAGAAATGCTAATGCCAACATTTTAGTAATTATAATTCTTGGTTTCTTTTCTACATTTGATTTGACTTCTTACATTATTTTTTTCTGTAAGACCCCTTTCAAGACCAGCATTTTTTCTTTTCAATACAAGTCCTTCAACCATGTCAATCTTAGTGAATTTATCCCACAAATCACAAAAACCTGTATAGAAAGTTTTTGTCATATAAATATTATCTGTTACTTGATATGAGTAATCATTTTCGTCTGTAAACTTTAACATATCATAAAGAATATCAAGACGATCCTGATAAGTATAATCAAGTAAATGTTTTCCATCGAAAACAATAATATCAAAAATGAAAAGTTTGTGGTTGAATGTGTTATTAGTATGATCTTTCTTGGATTTATTCATATATTCACCAACAATAACATTCAATTTATTGTTGTGAAATACGCTTCTAAATTCAGTTTTTGGAATTCTAAAACCGGTGAGTTCGGCTTTGTGACGATTCATAATATCATATCTATCGGCGTCGAGATATATTTCTGTGCAACTACCGTTAAATTTTGGCTGGGCAAGAAATGTCGAATTATCAAAGATTTGTAATCCTGAACGCGGAACTTTATTTTCTGGTCTTGGAGGATAGATATAATCTTTCATTTTTTTATATTAAAAGACTGAGTGACAATTTCTTATCACTCAGTCTTGATTTAACATTTTACTGTGATACTTTTGCGCCTTTCATTGCGAAGATAGGCTGGATGTCCCTGATGAAGTCGGCTACTTTTCCTTTTCCCCAAGTGAAGGCTTTTTCGATCGAACCTTTGGTTACTGAGTAGGCTACCTTAGCCTGGATGAGATCGGCTTTGTCGTCGTCTGAGATATCAGTTGAGTTTTCGATAAGGTTTGAAAGAACTTCACCATATTTGTCAACTAACACTGGGTTGAGAACGAATTCGGTTTTTTCGGTTACAACATCGTCACCATAAGCGTCTTTGAGTTCGTTGAAGCGATTTTCGTCACATTTAATATATTTGTCCATTGGAGTTATCATGACAGAAGCTTCCGAATCGGATGAGAGGATGAATGAGCCAGGATATCCACCAGTCTTAGTGTAGGTGTCAACAAATGCTTTCATACCAGCATCTTTAACATATCCCTGAGCTACTGCCAGCTGAGCCTCCAGAAGATCAATCTGCTCCTGAAGTTTTGCAATCTGGGTGAGATTCTGATCAAACTCACTACCTTTAATGGTGATGTTCAGTTTGTCATTTTTGGATTTAACGTTCGATGAAGCTTTATCCTTTGCCTTAGAAAACAAATTACCTTTTGGTGCCATTTTTTTATGTTTTTAAGTGGTTGTTTTACTTTGATAGGACAAAGATACAGCAATTATTCGGAATAAAAAAATGGCACCATAAGCGTCTTTGAGTTCGTTGAAGCGATTTTCGTCACATTTGATAGGTTCAACGAAATCTTAACACGAAGAGTGTTAGCTTGGCTTGTTAATCTATCTGAAAAAGAATTAGATAAGAAAATAAAAACCTTGAGTTTATTTGACCCAACTGATTTTTCTATGATTAAGAAAGTAGAAACTATATACTTAGGTGGTGGTATTGATAAGACACCTGATGATTATGAAGTTATTTTATTACCAGAAGAACTTGGTGAACTGGAAAATCTTCCAGGTGATTATAAAGAAGCACCAAGAGCATATAAAGATGTATTTAATTTAGTCGCTACAAGAAATGGTATATTCTTAAAGATAATAGAAGATATTAAACATCATTGTCCAGAGAAAATAAAAGATATGAGACGTGAGCCCGAACCTATGGACCACAATCCTTTAGGATATTTTACTTTCTCTGTGGAGAGAGGTACAGATTTATCATTCCTAGACCCAAAATTAGCAAAACATTTGAAAGTCATTGGTGGTGGTGGTAACTGGAGATTTGATATAGAAAATATGTTCGGAGCAGACCATGTTATGGCTAGTCAAGACATATGTGATATAAGTTATTCTAAAAAACCTATCATAAATAAATATAAAGGTAAATATGCTAAACCTATTATATTAAATCCTCTAAGGAAGGAACAATCCACTAGGGACAACCCAGAGTTCCGTGCAACCTATGGTCGTTGGAAAAAAGGCGAATTGAATAAGGCTGTAAAGGATGATGAATTTAGGTTTATGGCTGATGTTATCAATAAAGATATTAAAGCACCTGATTTAAGAGTACTGAATATCTGCGACACTAATATCGTAAAATATGATGCTGTTGCTGGTGACGGTACAAAAGGCGAGCTTCAATTCGGTGCTTTAAAACAAGGACACAATTTATTTCTGTGGTTATCGGGAGGCTATGATATTGTGGATGTTAGCCCCTGGACATTTCCCGAAGCTACAAAGATAGTAAGAAGCGATGAAGAATTCAAATTATTAATCCAAAGTATTAAAAAAATAAATGGATTATTATAAAATTATAAAAAAAAAGGTGGTCTAAATGCCACCTTTTTTTTTATAATATCAATTTATTAGAATCTTAATTTCAAATTAGTACCGTCAGTTTCAATCATATATTTTTTATTACTACGGAGTATTACGGCTGATGTTTTCATATTACCAGCACCGCATATAAAACATACAACACTTGATATAAGACAAGTGCCAGCAACACCAGCGCATATATAAGTTATTGTCTGAGTATTAACACTGGTCTGTGATTTATTGATAAAAAATGGTATTGAACCAGTAACTACACTGGATAAAAATAAAACACCAGCCGCCTCAAAATTTTTACCTGCCCTTTCCGTATAGATAGATGAAGCATATGTTTTATCAACACTTAGGGTATATTTATATTCTCTGGTCGTATCTTTCACGAGATAGGTATCAAAATGTTTATCTAAAATAATTTTTTCAGTCACATGGGTTTTGATATAATCTTTAGTAATGGTATCCTGGGAATAGGATGTGAAGGAAATAAACGCAAAAATCGTAACGAATAAACCTACAATAGCTTTCATATTTATCTGTTTTTGAATTAATACTGATTTGTTTGACTATACAAAGATACACCAACCATTTCAAATAAAAAAATATATTTCACATTTTTCTACTTTTTCTCAAATTGGAAAAAAATCACATTTTTAATTTAATATATACTAATAAAAAAACATTATGGAAGAATTGACATATATAGTAGAGATTATTGAACCTTTCGCAAAATTAGAAAAACCTTTCTACGATTTTTGTATAGATATAATAAAAATTAAGAACAATGTCAGTAAAGAAGAAGAGTGTAAGAGTCTATTTTACAATGGATGAGGATATATACGAAGAATTTGAGAAGTATATAGATGAAAATATATTAGATAAATCAAAGCTTTTAGAAAAACTGATTATCAAGTATTTAGAAGAAAATAAAAAAATAATTAATTAATATGGATCCTATATTTAAGTGGACTGGCGGTAAAAGAAAAGAGATAAAAACTTTTGGTAAGTATTATCCCGACTTTGTTAAAAACAAAGAAGATTATACTTATGTTGAACCATTTTTTGGTGGTGGTGCTGTTTATTGGGATCTTGAAAATAATAACAATATAATCAATGATATTGATTATGACCTGATCAATTTTTTAAAAGTTTTAAAATCGAATTCGAATGAATTATCTAAAATGATAGAAGATATTGAGATTAAGATTAAAGACATTACATATAAAGAAAAACAAGGCGTTATAGATTATAAGGAAGCTAAGACTTTGAGAGGAGAATTTTATTATAATTGGAGAGATAAAGATAGAAAAGATGGTCTTAATAAATTATCAGATATAGAAAGAGCTTTCAGATTTTATTTTGTTACGCAATGGGCTTTTAACGGGATGAGAAGATTTAATTCCAGAGGAGAGTTTAACATACCTTACGGAAACTATAAAGTTTTCAATAAACAATGGAGAGATAAACATCTTGAACTATTGAACAATACCCAGATATGTTCTGGCGACTATAAGAACATTATGATTGACAATGACAGCGATAATGTTTTTATGTACTTAGACCCCCCTTATACTAGAGATTTTAAGGAGTATAGTCACGGTAATGTTTTTGATGATAATTCTCAAATAGAATTGTCAAAAATTTTCAAAGGCATTAAAAAAGGAAAAGTGATGTTGATCATCAACAAAGATGAATTCACAACATCACTTTATAAAGATTATATTAAAGATGAATATGATTTAAAATATGCTACGAATATAAAAAATAGATATGATAATAATGTAAGACATTTAATAATAACTAATTATTAAATTTCTTTTCCGAATTCTAATAAAATATTATTATATTCTTCTTTTGATAAATCGATATCGAATATATTAAATAAATCAGACATAAATACAACGTTATTAACTGTCACTGGCATTTTTTCTTTATCGTACCAAACAGTTAAAACTCCAGATACAACAGGAAGATCTTGAGTTTTTGTTAAATAATCAGTAATGTCTTGAACTTTTTTATTGGTGGCTTTTGTTTTTTCTGAATCTAAAGCAACACTAACTTTACATTCGTAATAATATAAGATTTCATTATAGATAAATGAAAGATCCATATCTTTCATACCTTTATTTCCTTTTTTATTACCAGTATCATAACAATCAATAAAATGAATATCACTTACAATAGCTCCACACGATGTAATCCACTCTTTTACAATGTTTTGAAACATATTTCCAAATTTAATTGATTGCTGATGAGTGATGTTTTTTCCTAATAATCTAGAAACATTATAAACATTCTTTTCAACGTGTTTCATTTTAGAGATATACTTCTCGCAAATTAACATACCTTTCATCTGTTCTACCGTAAGCGGATTAGTTTTCATTTGTTTATTTTTAAGAAGTTTATACTATATCAACATGACAAAGATACGTAGGTTTCCTTTCGAAAAAAACACCCTTAAGCTGGTAGGACCCGAGGACCAGGCGGTCTTTTTTCTATAATACAAAGATATAGTTAATAATTGAAATAAAAAAATTAAAAAATAGAAAAATATGACTTTTTTATATTAATATATAAATATAAAACTATATGAAGAAGCAGTACACTTTCACAATAGAAGAAAAAATTTATAACGAATTTAACGAATTATCTAAAAAGAACTCTATAAACAAATCTTTATTTTTAGAAAATTATATTAAAGATTATATTGAAAAAAATAAAAGAGATGAAAATGAAAGATCGAAGTGAATACTTGAAACAATATAGAGAAAAAAATGCAGAATCCTTGAAACAAAAGAGGAAGATTTATATCGAAAAGAATAAAGATATGATAACGGAAGGAAAAAGGAGATATTATCGAGAAAATAAGGAGTACGTCTTAAATAAGAATAGAGAAAATTATTCTAAGAATATAGAAAAATATAGAAAAACAAAAAATGATTACGTTAAGAATAGGATGAAAAATGACCCTCTTTTTAAACTGAAATTTAATATAAGATCTCTAATAAGAAATTCTATGAAGAGAAAATTTACAGATAAATCTCAAAAAACAATAGATATACTTGGATGTCAATTTGATGTTTTAAAAGAACATATTGAAAATCAATTTGATGAAAATATGAATTGGGATAATTATGGAACATATTGGGAAATAGACCATATTGTTCCAATGGCATCTTCAATGACAGAAGAAGAAATTTATAAATTAAATCATTATACCAATTTTCAGCCTCTTTATTGGTTAGACAATCTTCATAAGAGCGATCGAGTTACTTGAAGAAAATCAAATAAACCAAGTTTATAATAGATGCACATATAATAGAAACAGAGCAAAGTGTTGGTATATAGATACCCATGAATTTTCTTCTATTTTTACCTACCATATCGTCAATTATTTTTGATGGATGTGATTCATCTGTGTGAAGATCTTCTATAATAAAATTCAATTTCTTTTGATTCCATCTTAAAACATTGGCAAACATAGTGGTAATAATAGCACCAAAGATAAGTATAGCCTCACCAATCCATACATTCTTAGCCCCACTAAATCCAGCGATTGTTATGGAGAAGAATATAAGAAAATAATTAAATCTCTGACATAGAAGATTTTCTATGAACATTCTTTCTTGACTCATATCCCACACTGGAGATAATCTATCTCTTTCTGAAGCAGATATCGGTTTATGTTCTTTTAGTTCCATATGGAAGAATATATTTTTTGTATTTAAAATATAAAAACATGAATATTGCAAATAAAACAATAGCTAATATTCTGGCTAATAGTAATGGCATGATTATCAATCTATAAGCGTATGCCATTATCAAAAATGATAACCCAAAGGCGTCTAATGCTACTATTATTCCTATAACACACCTAATTATAGATAAAAATAATTTTGATTCTAAAAATTTCATAATCCCAACCACGATTGGAAATAATTTATCTGCTAGAAATTTCATTTTAAATAATTTTAAATGAACAACTTACTAAGTGATTTATTGTTAACTATATTTCTGATGGCTCTTGATAATAAAGTGCTTACAGAAAGAACTTTAATTTTATCACATCCATCTTTAATTGGAATTGTGTCTGTAACTATGAGTTCTGTAAGACTTGATTTCTGAATATTTTCATAAGCTTTTCCGCTCAGAACTGGGTGAGTAATAACCGCTCTTACACTTTTAGCTCCTTTTTCCATCATCAAATCAGAAGCTCTACAGATAGAACCACCAGTATCTATGATATCATCCACTATGATTACGTTTCTTCCTTTAACATCACCGATGAGTATCATTTCATCAATCTTATTAGCTTCTGCTCTGTGTTTGTAACAGATAACCATATCAGTATCTAAATGTCTTGACAAATATTTAGCTTTTTTTGTTCCACCAGTATCAGGTGAAGCTACTACAAGATTTTCAATTCCTAAACTTTTTATATACGGAACAAAAACGTAGGATGCCTGTAACTGATCTACCGGTATATCGAAAAATCCTTGAATTTGGTCGGCGTGTAAATCTATGGACACCACTCTTGTTGCTCCTGCGGTTTCTAAGAAATTGGCTATCAATTTTGCACTGATACCAACTCTTGGCTGATCTTTACGATCCTGTCTTCCATATCCGTAGTAAGGAATGACAGCTATGATTCTTGCTGCGCTAGCTTTTTTAGCTGCGTCAATCATCTGAAAAAGTTCCCAATAATTTTCAAAAGGTGAGTATCCTGATTGAACGATGAATACAATTCTACCTCTTATATTTTCTTTAAAGATTGGTAGCATTTCACCATCAGAAAATCTCTGTAATTCATACTGACCTAATCCCATTTTTAAATTTTTAGCTACATCAGAAGCTAATCCGGTGCTTGCGCTACCTGAGAAAATTTTAACCAGTTTATTATCCATAAATAAGTTTTTCTATTTCTATAAAGCAAAGATAAGAAAGTTTTTCTTAATATAAAAATAAATGACGGACATTTAAAATTTAATATATAAAGAAAATAAACGATTTGAATGAGTCAAATAGATGCCCTAATAGCTAATATAGATGAAATAACAAATACTGTTATTGATATAGGTGAAAAAATAAATCAATTAAGCGCTATAAAAGCACCGACACTTACTTTTGGTGAAGTGAAAGATCATACCATGTTTGCTTTTATGACCAATAGACAAATAGCTAAAAAAATTATTTTAATGGGTGGAAATATGACCGGAATGTCAGCTTCTGCAGCCGTGAATACAGCTGTTGGTCAAACTGTTCCACCTCCTGTAGCTGGAGTGGCAAATTCAATGGGGGCTAATCAACAAATAGCTTCAATTGACGCTAATCTAGCTCATTTAATAGTTTATGGAAAATTTATGTATGACGCTAATGGTAGATTAGTAGATAATGAAATTCTTTTTCCAGATTGTGTAGCTAGTGATGGAGAAGGACAAGGAGAAAGTGGAATCACAAACATGAGTATAGATTTTCCATTAATGCAATGGATAAGAGACGCTAAAAAAGAATTTAAATTCGCTATAGCTGCGCTCAGAATTAAAGCTGGTGAATTGGGGCAAGCTTTTATTGATATGCAATTTCAATTAGTTTTAGCTGTAACTACTTTAGCATCTGCTGCGACAATATTGCCACCAGGATCTGGTTTGCCAACAGCATTATCTGCTATAAAAGCTATCCCTACTACTTTAATGGCATTTCAAACAAGAATTATGCAATTAATTCCATATCTAAAACCTTTGAGTTATTTGAAGGTTCTTATTCCTGTAGATAAAGTAGACGCTGCTATAGCTCCAATTAACGTGGTTTTAAATTTAATAAAAAGACCTTTTGCTATAGTAGATATCATACTTACTCTAGTAACAGTATTAACTGGTGCTACTCCACCTGTTCCTGGAGCCGACGGAGTCACTCCGCCAGATCCTATGGAGGTTAAACCAACAGCCGAACCAAATAATTTACCACTAGGAAATCCAGATAAAACTGTAGTTCAATTAAAAGCTAATGCGTCAAAAGGTTCTTGGCAATATGTTTATCAGTGGAGCTCAGATCCATTTGGATTCGTTTCTTCAAAATCAGATCCAACTGTTATTCCAAAAGTTACAACGAAATATATATGTAAAGTGGCAGATAAACAAGACACAAGTAACGTTGTAACATCTAGTGTAACAGTTAATGTTCAAGTTATTTGATAATAACTTCGTGAAATTCTGTTTTTATATCATATGTTTACAAATTTCATCCAACCATTTATTTTCACTAGATAATCTGTATGGATATCTTGATTTTTTAGAAAATTCTGTTCTATTTTTATATTTTAATGCTTCAGAATGACATTTTTCCTTTGTCCAATAATTTCTTATAACCAAAAGTTCCATATGTGAACAAATTTCATTCAACCATTTATTTTTTAATGCTGCACTATATGATCCAGAAGCATTTTTTCTATATTCTTTTCTAGATTTATATTTCAAAGCCTCCACATGACATTTTTCCTTTGTCCAAATTTTACTTTCCATATGTGAACAAATTTCATTCAACCAATTATTTAAAAATGCAAAATTATACGCCCCACTAGATTTTTTTTGAAATTCAAATCTAGAAGAGTGTTTTAACGCTTCCGTGTGACATTTTTCTTTAGTCCATTTTGACAATGTGCCCACGCTTCCAGTTTTTACTTTATTTAAAATTATATGATTTTTATTTCTATAATAATCAACAAAATAATTTTCTTTTTGAATTGCTAATTTCACATCAATATATTCTGTTAGTTGTTTAACTACATAGTTTTTATTTAATTGTATATGATCATACACGGATCCATTTTCTAAATGTTTTCTATGTCTTTTATCTAAATTATAAGTTAACCCAACGTAAACATGATTATCATCGAACTCATATGAATAAACACATCTTTTATAACGATGTCCAATAATTTTCATATGAGAGCAAATTTCATCCAAAATATTATGTTTAATACTAGCGTTGTATGCGGATTTAGATTTTTTTTGAAATTCACCCCTAAATTCATACTTTAATGCTTCTTCTTTACATCTTTCTTTTGTCCAGCTTTTTTTCATTTTTTATTTTTTAATGGTATATATAAAAAATAAAAAATGAAAAAAAGCGTGTATCAAATCTTCACAACAAGATAATCATTGGTGTTTTTACGTAAAGTGTCGCAATATGTGACCGTTGTTTCTTTATTTATTTTAATAGTGGTAATATGATCCACCGGGGTGTGTCCTACATATTGATGAATATTCATCAATGGTTTTTTATTTAAAAGCTGTTTGCTTATCCATAGAGGACCACCAACTTTTTTACGTCCGCCTCTATAGAAATCAATATCGTAGATACAAGGAACATCCTGCCTGAAAGCTTCATTTAATTGATCAGCAACACCCATTTCGTCCAACCCCATATCTTTAATGGCTTTAGTGAAAACGAAATGATACCAACCTTTGTGTAACCCACCATGTAAAAAAATATGATTTTCAATCTGAAAAGCTACTTGAAATAAATTCTCGTTTTTTTCAAAAAGTTCTCTCAAATCATCAAACATTTCAGGTCTCATACCAGTGCATGGCATATTTCTATAATATGCAACGTCGTGATTACCCCAAAGTAAAATAACATGATATGGATAAAGAGTTTTAAATCTCATGATATCCAAGAGATTTTCCATGATAGTTTTATTATCTTTATCGAAAGCATCGACATAATCACCCAAGAATACATAATGATCGTATTCTGGTTCAAATGGACCATATCCAGCAGCTTCCGGCTCTGCGGTCAATAGAAATTTGATGTCTGCAAAAGTTTTCCAAACATCTTTACCGTGAAGATCACCGATTATAAGAATTTTCTTCATATAGTGCAAATATAAATAAAAATAATGAAATAAAAAATTAAATTATCTACTCATCTTGAACCAAGCTGTTGTGCTTTGTTCCTTAATATAAGTCTCAACTTTCTCTACCATTTCCTTACCGCCAGTTATAATATCATTAGCGTTGTAAGTAAAATTACCAGGCATGTTGAAATTAAATCTACCAATAAGCTCACCCATACGTGCTCTACATAAACCTATACAATATCTTTTAAACATTTCAAAATCGAATAACTCTTCTTCTTGAATTCTAACCCACACTTCAAGAATTAAACTTGATTGATCGGATATCTCTGATAAAAAATGTAAACGCTTATTGATATGATTATAATTGAAGAATATAGTATTCTTTGTTAATTTATTGATTTCATCAGCAAAATAACTAATGGTGGATCTATAGAGTGCCAAATCACCAGCTGTTGTAACAAATGAAGTTAAGAATGGTTGGTTAGTAACACCAAGATTAATAGATAAGTTAGGTGCTTGAATACCAATACGAAACATAGATGGGTTATCTATTTTAATAATTTTTGTTATATTTTCGACTTCTTCTGGTAAAAGAAAATATTGGAACATAGTATACATCTCACGCATAGCCCAATCATATTTTAAAAAATAATACATTTTTTGAGTAGCGAACTGATAATTTTTATAGAACCATTCCAACGCTAATTCTTTTATCATACGTCTAACTTCCTGATCTGGAAGAACTTTTGGAAGAGCTCCTGAAAATGTTAAATCTTGTTGGACTATATCTATTAACTGTTCAAATGTAATTGATGCCATAAATAATGTTTATTTTTAACTATATATAAAAAATCGGAATTCGAATTTTTATATATAAATCAAAAAACTCTAGATGAAGGTGATAAAGTTCTCTGACTATTTAAAAGAAGCTAAAAATATTAATCAAAACGATGGAATATTAATTGTTGTGGATGTCCAAAAACAATTTGATAAATTCACTCCTCAAAATTTCGAGCAAAACATAACTAAATATTGTGAAGAATTTCCAAAAGATGATAATGCTGGTAAAGGTGTATATCAAATATGGGACGCTAATAAAGCTCAAAATTTCTCCTTCAATTTTCCAAACACACTTCAAACTATAAAGAAAAATTACGGAACTAAATTTGATAATGGAATAAAAAAAATAACAGATAATCTTTCAAAACAAAATCCATCAGAAGGAGCAAAATTTAAATTAAACGGAAAAAACGCATTCTTAATAAGAGTTAATAATAATCATAAATGGTTCTATGTGAATGAAGATCTATATAATCTTTATCTTAAATTAAAAGGTAAAACAGTAGTATTAGTTGGTGGGGCCGATTCGGAATGCCTTGAGGATGTGTATGTTAGCATGAAAGCATTTGGCATAAATCCAATCTACAATCATGATTATATATATAGTGCCGAAACAAATGATAATCAAGTAGTTTCTCCAAAGCAGTGAGCATAAAAAAAAGAGGACTAAGTCCTCTTTTTTTTATATATTGAGATTATTTACTACCACCTTGAGGTATCGATAATTTTAAACCAAGTTGATTTGCTGCTTGCATTGTCATTAAAGACATAAAATCAGTTGCTCCATTTGAAACTTTACCACCAGCACTTCCAATCCACTGAGGAACAACGTTTCCACTATAATTACCAAAGGCTTCTGCCCAAGCTTGCTGAATTTTAACCATAGCTTCCAGTTTCTGCTCAAGAGCGCCGTCAGCATTGATAATCAACCTACGTTTTTCAGCTTCGCCCTGACCGTCAAGGATATTAGCCATTTTATTCTGCTCTGCTGTAAGTTTTTCAAGTTTAGCGACTTCAAGCATCTGTTGCGCTTCAGTAACAGCCTTAGCCTTAATAACTTCCTGTTTCCACTTAGCTTCAGCAGCGTCAGCTTCACCATTTTTAGCTACAGTGATTGCTCTCTGCTCAGCTTTCTTAGCGTCAGCGATAGAAGTCTGAACGTCCATTGCTAACTGTTGCTGTTGAGTGATCTGTTTTTCAACTGCGGAATCATAAGGTAGAGCGTTGATTGAAAAGTTGAAGGTTCTAATTGAAAATTCTGTCATTGAAGATTCTTCCTGTCTTAAAGGCATTCCGTTAGGACCTTGAACCACAGCGACTACAGTTACAGTTTTGTCAGCTCCAGTCATTGGGTCTGTAGTTTTGGTTTCTTTTGATACTGTTTTATAAACACCATTAGCGATTTGGTCTTCTACATAACTAATAAGATAATTACGTTTTTCAGCATATGATTCTTTAGAAGACATTAAAGGACCTGTCATATAAATAGCCTTATCCACAATTGTCTTGATAAGATTTGCTTCGAGTCCTTCTTGTGTAGAAAACTTCTGAACAATCTTACTCATAGAAGCATTTGTTAAAGGTAGTTCATACTGAACAGAACCTTTCATTGTTCCATGTCCACCATCATTAAACCTAACAGAATTTTCAAATTCATAAATTGATCTTTTCTTAAATACGGTTACTTTACCAAAATTTTGTGGGTACATACCGGGTTGAGTGTAGAAGTGAAGAGTACCACTAATGGGGTACTGAACACACACGATTTCGTCAGCGTTTACGTTAACTACCATGTTTGTTGTTGCAATAGCGACTATCACCAATAAGATAAACGCCATGATTCCATAAATAATTGCTTTCTTCATAATTTAATTGTTTTTAATTGTTTTAATTGTTTTTGTTTTCTTTTTTCAGTTTTTCTTTAGCTTTCTTTTTTTCTTGCCATTTATTAAAGAAAAGCCACCCAGGTTTTAAACTTGTAGTAAAAAACGGGAGGACAAATTCCATTAATAAATAAAATAAAATGAGAAATGCACATAGAAGAACGATGACATCAATAAGTTCTAATGCAAACATAAAAAATTTTGTTAAATTTGTCTACTCTTTTTACCATTTTCGACATCCTGGATTTAGAGTTACAAATGTAAAACAATTTCTAATAATAAAAAAGAAATTTTGGAAAAAAATTATTGACTATAGATTTTATCATAAAATCTACTTATGATATCTATCAACTTCTTTATTTTTCCCTCGCGCCTTAATTTCTTAAACACTAAGTTTTCAATAGAAAATTCACCTTCGCTCCTCAAACCCTCTTTTCTAGCTTTCATTATCTTAGTTTTAAGTTCCTTAGCACTTTCGTAATATTCCTCAGCCTCTCCTGGATGAAGATCTTGTTTGGATATTTTTTCCATTTTAAGTATATCGTATAATCTAGCGTCATATTTAACTTCTATATCTTCTGTATCTACGTTTGGTGGACTATATTTAGGATGTTTCATCCACTCTTTATTTAATAAGGAATAAAGCCCGGTTGCTGTATATTCCTCAGATTTATCTTGAATATATAATTCTACATCATGGCCCTTTATAGTTATATTATGTCTTAAGTTCCACATAAAACGTTGACCATCAACAGCCTTTTTAACCAATTCTGTATCATCGCTGATATCTTTAAAATCTATTACTATATGAACATCAATATCTGATTCACTGGTATAGTTATAATTAGCCATAGAACCAGTTAGATTTATATCTATAATTTCTGTGTTTAGCTCCACATCTTCAAAAAAATCGTTGGCTATTTTAACTAATTTTTCTTCGATTCTTTCGTTTAGAACGTCACCATCCCATAAATCCTTAGATAATTTCTTCTGATATGATATTTTTCTTTCCAATATCCAATCTTCTTCCCCATATGGGTCTATATCAATGTGTTTATTTACCATTTCTAATTCTTTTTTTGTGCATTTTCTAAATGAGTCGATTGAATAAACAGTGCTGTCTCTACCAGTATCATTTATTAAATTTACTGTAGTTCCAAATTTTGAAGGCACTACTCTCCTGGCTCTATATATTTTATTCAATGTTAAATTCATATCTCCACCAAACATGTTTTTATCACGTATACATTTTATATAATCTCCAGTCATAATTTGATCAACACTTTCCCATATCTCTTCCCCATATGGATCTTCCAATGTAAATATTCTTCCTGAACCTTTCTCTAATTTTCCAGATAGATTTTCTTTTGTTGTATAATATCTATTATTCGAAAAATTACCCCAATTTTTATCAAATTCTATTACTACTATATCAAATTCATTTCTACCTATAAAAGTCCCACTCTGTTTACCAACAAAATGACTTTTATATATTATTCTATCTCCACTATTATATGTCACTCCATCTATCACAATTGTATCTTGAGAATAATTTTCTTTCAAATAAGATTGATATTTTTTAATCATACGCTTATATATAAAATCTAAATTTTCAAAAATTATAAACCAACGCGTTTTTCTTTAATATATAAAAGAAAAACTAACTACACTATGACCAAAGGAGACGCAATATCAACAATTAGAAACATGATTGACAATTCCTATTTTAAAGAACTCACACTTGCTGTCAGAACTAACGGTAAAAGTAAATCTCTTGAAGACTATAACATATTAGAAGAATATCATAATAGATTCTCAGAGACTCCACGTTTACTTAAAATAACTGATGATGAATGCGATATTTTTCTTCACGGAAAACTAAGAGATTTATTAGAAAAAGAATTAAAGGGTAAAATAATTTTTGATGATACAGAATATAATTTAAAAAGAGATAAATATGTTCCAACACGCGAAGTTTGGTTATTAGCTGACGGATATATTCTTAATCTTTGGACTGGTGAATCTAAAAATATATACGCCAATCCAGAAATAGACATTAAACTTGGTAAACATGAAAGTTTAGTGGAAGGAAACACAATACTGGTTCCACCTCACGAATCGCCTAGAGTAAATAAGGAATTTGAAAAAAGATTAATAGATACCTTTAAAAAAACTACAATAAAAGAATATGAGCGCAACTCCATCGGAATGATGTGTGTAGATGGAAGTGGTGATTTATATGTAAAAGAATTTACATTAGATAAGAAATTCAAAATAAATGATTTAGATATTCATTACGGTGATGGATTCAAAACATTTGAATCTGATCTTTTTAAAAAATTGAAGACTGATACAAAAGGGTTAGTTCTTTTACATGGAAGTCCAGGAACTGGAAAAACTTATTTTTTACGTTATTTATTACAAAAATTAGCAAAGACAAAAAAGAAAGTTCTTTATTTCCCCCCTTCTATGGTTGAGGCGATTACTGATCCATCCTTCTTTAATTTTATTATGAACTGGACTATGGATAATGGTAAGAATTCTGTTCTGTTAATTGAAGACGCCGAGCCTCTTTTATTATCCAGAGAATCAACACGTAATATGGGCATAACAAATCTTCTTAATTTAACTGACGGTATATTGAATGATATTCTTTCTATTCAAATTATAGCTACATTTAATACTAATCTTAATGAGTTAGATAAGGCTTTACTTAGACCAGAAAGATTAATCGCCAGAAAAGAATTTAAGAAATTGAATGTTGCTAACGGGAAGAAATTGGCTGAAATATTAGGACTTGATCCGGTGACTATAAAAAAAGAAATGTCGCTAGCTGAAATTTACGCAATAAAAAATGATAATGAAGTCCTTCTACATGGTGTTGATAAAATGACAGCTGCTGGAGAAAGAGCGTCAATTGGATTTGGAAATAAATGATATATTGAAGGATAATATATAATAGAAATGGTTTGAAAGGACAGGATTGTTAACCCAATGACAATAAGAAGTTAATGACAACAGCCTACTGAAAAATTAACAGGAAGACCAGAGGACACCGGAAATGCCTTCAAGCCGGCGTTGTTAGTGAAACGTGAAATCATTAAATAAAAAAAGGAGCTTTAAAGCTCCTTTTTTTCTTTTCCCATAAGCCCTCGAGCTTGATCGATATATGATCTTTTCTTTTTATTCAATTTTAATAATTCTATATCTTTAATTGCTCCGCTTAATGATCTACCAACTCTTTTAGAAATGTCTAATAATTGACCGTTTACCAGTAGTTCGTCTTTCCACAACCCAGTGTGGTGAATTATAAGAACATCTACTTCACCTCCCCAATTTTCTTCTCCAAGTGGATCGTCTTCATTTTTAACATCGCTTTTAATTTTAAATTTGTATTGCGTAGGATGTCCTGATTTTTCTATTTCTATCTCATCACAATTCTTTTTTATATATTCTATTAAATCTAAAGCGAAATCATCATCCGATCCAATAGAAGCTTCCTCGTTAACGAATTCATCGTATTTTGTATATATGTTATTCATTTTATATATTTTTTTAATATATCACATTATTCATTTTAAAATTTACCTATTTCTTCTGCAAATTTTGTAGGATCTTTCTTTTGCGCTTTAGCTATTTCGTCTCTCACTTTGGCTAAAGTAGCAGCGTCTGGAATATTTACTATATTTCTTAAAAGTTTAGCTAAATTTTGTGTATTACCAGTAGCCTTTGTGTTTTTAGCAACAGCGTCAAATGGGTCTGCTCCACCTGCTCCAGCAGCTGGGGCTTTTATTTCTTTTACTTTTTTAGTGGCTGTACCGTAAAGATTAACTACCCAATCATCAGACGCTTGTCTTAATTTATTTATATCGCCTTTAGGTGGAGCGTTTGGATCTGGTGTAGTGGCTGTTGATTCAGTTGGGGTTGGTTGATTTGTTGTGTTTGTTGTTTTTTTCATTGGAGCGTTTGCTGGTATATTAGATGGTTTCATTTTAGTAGCAGCATCTTCATTTAATGTGTCATTGAAATCATAAATTATTGAAGCTAAATTGAGATTTGGATTGGGTTGTTTATTATCTGTTGGAGTTTGTTGATTGTTATCAGTTGGAGTTTGTTGATTGTTATCAGTTGGTGTAGTGGGTTGCTCAACTTTATCTATTTCTGTATTTTTATTTAAATAATCTGTAAGAG
>Ga0209777_10003763_pt1 | contig 18501 bp, 13 predicted proteins | sample FrelakmetHBP12HB_FD_187147 | JGI IMG/M metagenome (GOLD analysis project Ga0209777, IMG submission 187147) | Freshwater lake sediment microbial communities from the University of Notre Dame, USA, for methane emissions studies -HBP12 HB (SPAdes)... | ecosystem: Environmental > Aquatic >...
CCCTTCCGAGAAGTCATCCTCCTCGTGCCCCGAACGGAGAAAAGAGGTGTGCTTTCCCGCCACGTCCGCCCGCCCGAACCCGGTCATCCTCTCGAAGGCTTCGTTCACGTACTCGATGGCCCCTCCATACCCGGCCACTAGGACGGCGATCTGGGCCTGGTCGATGCCGGACAGAAGGACCGGCAGAAGGATCTCTTTCGGGTCGTCGTTGTCGGACACAGATCCCTCCCCCTGGGCTGAAAGCGTCCCGCAGGGTGACAGCAACCCAAGTGTAGGTCCTGAAGTGCGAGTGAGGCAAGCTCCAGGCTCTCCCCCTCGCGGCAAGCGAGGGCCCCTCCGTTGACGGTGGCGGGGCCGCTCTTTACAATGAACGGCACGGGAGGGCGTCGTGACGAAGGAAGCGGAGCGGGGAACGGAGACGGCGTCACTCAACATCGACCCCGAGGACCTGACCCTCATTGCCAACAAGTACGCTGAACAGGGCCGGTACGAGGAGGCCGTGGAACTCTACGAGAAGGGCATCAAGTTCTTCCCGCAGAGCCTGGCCATGAAGATCAACCTCGGGAAGATGCGGAACCTCCTCAAGGAGAAGGAGGAGCAGGAGAAGCGCCGCCTGATGGGGAAGTACAAGGAGGAGCGAGAGCGCCAGGACAAGCTGGCCTCCCAGTTCTGCGCCATCGGCGAGCTCTTCGAGCAGAGGGGCCAAGAGGACAAAGCCTTCGAATGCTACCATCTGGCCATCATGCACAACCCCACCAAAGAAGCGGCGCACCTGAACCTCGCCCAGCTCTTCTACAAAGGCAACGATTTCGCGGCGGCCATCCGCGAGCTGAGGGCCCTGCTTTCCATCAACCCTTTCAACGCGGACGCGCACGCGCTCCTGGGCCGGGCGCTCTTTTACCTGAAGAACTACAAGCTGGCCATCGCGAGCATCACCGACGCCATGATCCTCTATAGCGCCACGGGGAGGCAGCCGGCCCCGGAACTCCAAGAGAAGTTCAAGTACCTTCAGGAGAAACTCCGCCTGACGACGAAAGCGAGCCGGAGCGACCTGGTAAAGGCCCGCCTGGCGCTTTTCAACCGCTGCGTGGCCCAACTCGACCTCCAGAAGGAGGTCCTCCTCGGCAAAGCCGCGGCACAGGGCCTGGGCGATCTCAGCCGGGCTTTCCCGGGACCTGAGGTCCGTCAGGACCTTTTGAAGCTGGCCCTGAGGCTGAGGACCTTCGAAATGCTCGCCCCCCTCGCCGACGAGAAGCTTTTCGTCATCGCCAAAGCCATCAAGGAACTCAAGATAGAAAAAGGCGACCTCATCTTCGACGAGAACGACGAAGGCGACGAGCTTTACTTCATAGAGAAAGGGGAGATCCGCATCGGCAAGCGGACCCCCTTCGGAGAGCAGCTCCTAGCCAAGGCCGCGCGGGGCGAGATTTTCGGAGAGATGAACTTCATAGATCCCGCCCACAGGAGCGCCGACGCTGTAGCGGAAACCGACGCCACGCTCTTTGTCATCAAGCGCTCGGACCTGGAGCCCTTCTTCGACACGCACAAGGACGTGGCGGTGCAGTTCTACTGGCACTTCTGGAGGTCGCTCTCGAAGCGCACCAGGGATGCCAACAACCTCCTGAAGACCTTTTTCACGGAGGCGGAAACCTCCTCCAAGATCCAGCTCAAGCCGGAGGAGGTGGCCAAATCCAAGGAGATCTCCATCGACCTGGACAAGAAGCTGAGGCTCCTCCAGGAGAGGGGACTCTCCGCGAAGGAGCTCAGGCTCTTGGCGGCCTTCTCGGGAGAGGAGCTCTACAACCAGGATGAGGTCATCTTCAAGGAGGGGAGCAAGGGCGACAAGCTCTACATCATCCTCGAAGGCAAGGTCCGCATCGTCAAGAACATCCCGGGGATCGGGGAAGAGGCCTTGGCCATACTCGAGAAGGGGGACTTCTTCGGGGAGATGGCCTTAGTAGACAACGAGCCCAGGAGCGCCGAGGCCAAAGCTCACGTGAACGGGACCACGGTTCTCACCATCTCCCGCGGCGTCTTGAACGAGATCCTCTCGGTGGACGTGGAGTCCGCTTACCAGTTCATCTCCATCCTCTGCCGCATACTCACGCAGCGCCTGAGGGAGATCAACCTCAAGATCATCCAGTGGCGCCTAATGGCGGGGGGATTCTGACCGCGGAGCGGTCATCCTGAGGGCCGCTTCGAAGGGCTCCACAGGAAGGATCTCATCCAACGTGTCTAGAAGACGTGGGCCTGAGATCCTTCAGAGGTCCAGCTTCGAAGAAGGCTTCAGGATGACCACCAGTGCCGCTGGAGTGAAGCCATGAAGCTGTACTGGGCCCGTGACATGCGCGAGGTGGACCGGATCTCCATCGAGGAGATGGGGGTCCCCTCCCTGACCCTGATGGAGAACGCCGCCACCGCGGTAACCCAGGCCCTCCTCGAGCTCGTTCCCGAGCTGCTCGCGGGCTCCGTCACCGTCCTGTGCGGGAGGGGCAACAACGGGGGGGACGGCATGGCTGTGGCTCGCCTCCTGAGGGGGAAAGGCTACGAGCCCCAGGTCCTCCTTGCGGCTGAGCCTTCAAGCCTCTCGGGCGACGCGGCGGCCCAGCTCGGGCGCCTGCGCTCCTCCGGAGTGCCTTTCACGGTGGTCTCAACGCCCGACTCCATGCCTGCCACGGCGGCGAGGCTCTGCGATTCGGACCTCGTCATCGACGCCCTTCTCGGGACGGGTTTGAGCGGCCCCGCGCGGGGCTACCAAGCGGAGATCATCAAGGCCGTGAACGACTCGGGCGCCTTCATCGCCGCGGTGGACATCCCCTCGGGCCTCTCCGGCGACGCCCTGGGCCCATCCGGCGAGACCGTGGAAGCGGACCTCACCCTCACGCTCGCCTTGGCCAAGCCGTGCCTCTACACGCCCGAAGGCGCGCCTTTCTGCGGGGAGGTCGTGGTCCTGGACATCGGCGAGCCGCGGGAGGCTGTCCGGCGCATATCCCCCGTGGCCGAGCTTCTGGACGAGGCGTGGGCCACCCCGTTCTTCACGGAGCGGCCGCCCGATGCCCACAAGGGGCACATCGGCCGCGTCCTCATAGTGGCGGGGAGCCGGGGCAAGAGCGGGGCCGCGGTCCTCGCGGCGAGGGGCGCCTTGCGAGCGGGCTCTGGCCTTGTCACCGTCGGCGTCCCCGCTTCCATGCAACCCGTCGTGGCCGCCTCCCTCCCCGAAGCCATGACCCTGCCCCTGCCCGAGACCTCCGAGGGCACGCTGAGCATGGACGCCCTCACGCCCATCCTCGGCGTCTGCTCGGATGTGGACGCCGTGGGGCTCGGCCCCGGGATCGGTTCCTTCCCGGAGACAGCCGCCCTGTGCCGCTGTCTCTACGCTCAGGTCCTCGTGCCCATGGCCGTGGACGCCGATGGCCTCAACGCGTTCCAAAGCCAAGCGGAGCTTCTCCGGCATCACGAAAGGCCGCGGGTCCTCACGCCGCACCCCGGTGAAATGGGCCGAATTCTTGGCACATCTGCGGCGGAGGTCCTCCGGCTCCGTTACGAGCTGGGCCCCCAGAAGGCCGCTGAGTGGCGGGCGGCCCTCATCCTAAAGGGCTATAGAACGCTCGTGGCGTGGCCAGGGGTCCCCTGGCGCCTCAACCTTTCGGGCGGCCCGCACATGGCCGGGCCGGGGTTCGGCGACGTCCTGACCGGCATGGTGACGGCGCTCTTGGGGCGGAGGCTCGATCCCTTCGATGCGGCATCCCTGGCGGCCTGGTGGCACGGCGCCGCCGCGGACGACGCCTCCGCGAGACTCGGCGGCTATGGCCTCCTCGCCTCGGAGTGCGCCGATGCCTTGCCCTGTGTGGAGGGACGGCTCCGAGAGCCATGCTAGTTCCCCTGCCGAGCCTCCGAGCCACCCGTAGCCTGGCCAAGAGCCTCGCCGCCGAGCTTACGGGCGGGGAGCTCCTCCTCCTCTCGGGAGAATTGGGTTCGGGAAAAACGACCTTCGTGGGACACCTCGTGGAGGCCCTCGGCATCGAGCCCGGATGGGTTTCCAGCCCCTCCTTCACGCTCGTCCAGCGCTACCCCCCCGGACGGAGATGCATCGCCCTCACGCACGTGGACCTGTACCGGCTCAAGTCGCAGAGGGAGCTCGAAGGGCTCGGCCTCGAGGAGATTTTGGATTCCCAGGACCTCGTGGCCGTGGAGTGGCCCTCGGTGGGCGAGGCCCTCTGGGCGGAGTGCGCGCGGCCTGTCCGGCGGCTGGAGTTCGGCTGGGACGAGCTGGGAGTCCGCCAGGTCAGCCTAGAGTGACCCCGAGCAAGCGGCCCAGCCCGTTTGTGACGAGTGCCACGAGGCCGCCGATGCACAGCATCCTCAGCCCGCTGTAGAGGGCGCTCTTCCCCGTGAAGAAGGCCAGGGCTCCCCCTACGGTGAAGAGGGCCAGCCCCGCGAGAATGGCCGAAAACAGGACGCCGTGACCACCCTTGAGGAAGAGGAAAGGGAGCAGGGGGATCAGGGCCCCGCACGCGAAAGAAAGGAAAGAGCTGATGGCCACTTTCCACGGCGAACCCAGGTCCCCGGGGTCTAGGCCCAGCTCCTCCCGGGCCAGCGTGTCGAGCGCCGAGCCCGGTTTGGCCATGATGGACTCGGCGAGCTGGACCGCGGCCTCCTTGGGGAGGCCTTTCGCGCGGTAGATGAGCTCGAGCTCCTTCTTTTCTTGCTCCGGCGCTGCGTCGAGTTCCTCTTTCTCCTTGGCGATCTCGTGTTCGAAAAGCTCCCGCTGGGAGCGGACGGAAACGTACTCGCCCGCGCCCATGGAAAAGGCGCCCGCCAAGAGTCCGGCCACTCCCGCTATGAGGATGTTCCTGGTGTCCTGGCTAGCGCCGGCCACGCCCATGATGAGGGAGAAGTTGGAGATGAGGCCGTCGTTGACCCCGAAGACGGCGGCCCGCAGGGAGCCACCCGTGTCACGGCGGTGCCAGGGCTCTGCGCCCAGGATGCCGCCGGTTTGGCCCGGCTTGAAGGAGGCGAAAATCTTCGCGTGCCCTTTTTCCACTTCGGCCAACCGGATAGCCTCGGGCGTCGTCTGGCCGGCGTAGGCTGAATTCGCCCCCTTCTCGATGGCCTGGACGATCGGAAAGACGCTGCTCGTGCCCAGAAGGCGCGCCACGAGAATCAGGAATCGCGCCTTGGCGCCCACGGCTCCCGGTGCTGGTTCGGCTCCCGCGTCCTGGATCTTCTGGACCCAGATCGCGGCGTGCCTGCGCTCCTCCTCGGTGAGTTCGGTGAAGATCGATGCGCGGTCGGGATCCTTCTCGTTGGCGGCCATCGCCTCGTACAGAGCCGCCCCGTCCAGCTCGTCCTTAAGGTTTTGCCGCCACAGTTTCAACTGTCCGCGCGAGACCGCCACTTTTTTCTCTTTCGGTTCTTCGACCACCGCTTTTCACCCCGTGGTTTTCTAATGACCCCGATGACAGGAACTGGCGCCAGAGACGGGATTCGGACCCGTATGGCCTATAAGCCGAGGGATTTTAAGTCCCTTGATAGGGACATATAATATATAGCATATCAAACGGCACCGTCAAACTTTCGTAAACTTTGTTGGCACCAAAGGGAACAGCTGTCCCTCTGGCTGTAGAGATGAACGCGGGGTAGGCGGTAAGTCATGTCGTCTTACATACCCGAGCAATGATCACAAAGTCAATGCTCCTTCTGGGCAGGACGGCCACAAGACAAGAATCAGAGGTGAACTTCACGTCGGCTCGGCGACGCCTCTTCAAGAAGGTCGCTTGCTTGGCTCGGTCCACTGATGAGAATATGCAATAGATCTGGAGGAAGATCACGGAGCCCTTCCTTCGGCCGACCTCTAAGCTGATGCTGGTGGAGGACCATATGGAGGGTTCGATCTCCCCAGGACAGTTTTTCGCGCTGGAGCCCAGCCGCTGAACCCGGGCGTTAGGCCTGCACAAAATGAACATCATCGATAGACGGGGGCAATTCAGGGGTTTTCCAGGGCGAGACGTTCTCGAGAGGATAATCTCACAACTGGGGGCGGAAGGATTAAGAGAAGTGAATTCAGTGATCTTGCTTGATACTGATGAGAACGCCAAATGGCATCATGGCTTAACGGCCAAAACGATTCCTCTCCAGGGAACGAACATGATAGATATTGAGATCTATTACGAAGGCTCCTCTATGCCGGAGGGTCTGCTAGCAAGCCCCATTTTCATTACGTATGTCATTGCTAAGGCGTTCCTGTCTGAGCTTTATCGACATATCGCACTTGCCAAGGCTGGGAAAGCAAGCACGGAGATATCTCTCAAAGAAAACGCTATTCAAGAATGGGCGATAGCCGACGCACAGAAAATGCTAGCGCAGTTGTATCCTCCGAAGGAGCACAAAGAAGAGTACAACCAATTAAACGAGATTATCAAGAAGGAAAGGCAGGCCTAGCAACCTGTTGAAGCGGACCGGTACACTCCAGATGGGCCGAGCTTCGAAGGGGGTCTCACGGCGCGAGGCAGATGGCCGGACTGGATGCGGAGAGAGGGCTTGTAGGTGCCAGCGAAGCTGGTAGCGTTGCAGCAGATCGGGTTGGATCGCCTATGAAGGTGGTGGGGCGAAGTTCATATGGGAAATGTCGGGTAAAGCGGCAAGGGGGCAGATAGTTTCGGCGCCCCGCTTCGTCCGTCCGTTTCTCCACGGCCTCGGGCTGCACGTTGAATCACAGACATTCTGCTGGTAAAGTAAAGTAATAAGAGAAGCAATTCTCCTTCTGGGGCGATCCTAGAGAGAGGCGCAACCGAAATCGCACAATTAGTGCTGCTGGACCGCAGCGGAAAGAAGGGAATTGAATGGGTTCTAAGCTGTTCGTGGGTAATCTTGACTTTAGCATGACGCGAACCGAAATCGAGACCCTGTTTTCAGAGGTCGGTCCCCTTCGCGATGTCTTTCTTCCTATCGACCGTGCAACATCGCGTCCTCGCGGCTTTGCCTTCGTTGAGTATGAATCCGAAGAAGACGCAACCCGGGCAATCGCTAGACTTAACGGCTATGAGCTGTCAGGCCGAGCCCTACGTGTCAACGCTGCCGAAGAGCGAGTGCCTCGCGATCGGTCATTCAGCGGCGATCCACCATCGTTCGGAGGTGACTTTTCAAAACCAAAAGGTAGCCGCCGGAACATCCGAGGGAAGAAACGTTCCCTTTGAGCGCTCTCGAGAATTTGCAGCGGTGACCGCGGCGCCTAACAATGGTTGCAGCGGATCGGTACACTCAAGGTGGGCCAAGCTTTGAAGGGGGTCTTTCGGCGCGAGGCAGGTGGCCGGACTGGATGCGGAAAGAGGGCTTGAGAGTGCTCCCGAAAGTAGTACCATGGCAGCAGATCGGGTGGGATCGTCTATGATGTTGGCGGAGCCAAGTTCAATTGGGAAATGTCAGCTTAATCCCCTCTTTGCCATGAATCGGTCTTTGCTAGATTGCAGCTTGAGATTGTTTCTTATTATGGAGGAGGGTCCGTGAAAATTCTGGTCCTTAACCTCGGCTCTTCGTCGGTGAAGTTCCAGTTCATCGAAACGGAGGGGGAGGCCGTCTTGGCCAAGGGGTTGGTGGAGAAGATCGGGAGCACTGGGGCGCTTCTGCGGTATGCCCACGGGGCCGAGAAGGAAATCCGAGAAATCACGGAGGTTCCCAACCACGACGCGGCCATCAGGCTAGTGCTCTCAACCCTCATGCACCCGCGCGACGGCGTCATCCAGTCCGTGGATGAGATCGGCGGGATTGGCCACCGGGTCGTCCATGGGGGCGAGGAGTTTAGCCGGTCGGTACTGATCACATCGGAGGTGCGCGGTGCCATCGAGCGCTGCTGCCAGTTCGCCCCCCTTCACAATCCTCACAACCTCAAAGGCATAGACGTTTGCGCACGGCTCATGCCAGGCAAACCCCAGGTGGCGGTATTCGACACGGCCTTTCACCAGAAAATGCCGCCCGAGAGCTTCCTCTACGCCATCCCCTACGGCCTGTACAGAAAGCTGGGCATCCGGCGCTACGGGTTCCACGGCACCTCGCACCGGTTTGTGGCACAGCGCGCCGCGGAAGAGCTGGGGCAGCCCCTGGAGAAACTCCGGTTGATCACGTGCCATCTGGGAAACGGCGCGTCGGTGGCGGCGGTTCTCGGCGGCTACTCCGTCGATACTTCCATGGGCTTCACTCCCCTGGAAGGGCTGATGATGGGCACGCGCTCGGGCGACCTCGACCCAGCCGTCCTTCCCTACCTGATGCAGCGCGAGCAGCTTTCCTCGAGTGATGTGGATTCCCTCCTCAACAAGCGCAGCGGGCTTCTCGGGATCTCCGAAGGCTCCAACGACATGCGCGAAATCATCGAGGCTATGGAGAGTGGCAGCGAGCGGCACCGCCTCGCTTTCACGATGTTCTGCCGTAGGGTCCGCAAGTACATCGGGGCCTATGCGGCGGTGCTCGAGGGTCTCGACGCGGTGATTTTCACCGGCGGCATCGGGGAAAACGCTCCACGGGTGCGCGCCCAATGCCTGAGCGGCCTCGAGTTCTTAGGGATCGAGCTGGACGCAGAAGCCAACCAGCGCAATGCCAGGCGTATCACGTCCGGGAGAACGCACGCTCTAGTGATTCCCACAAACGAGGAGCTGGCCATCGCTCGGGACACCCTGGAGGTTCTTGAGAAGATGGCGGACGAAGCGGAAACCGCGCTCAGCGAGGAGGCGATCGAGAAGGAGCTGGCCACGCTAGGCCTCGAGGAACGGCGAGAGTTGGTCCTGCTATGGGCCGCTGATCCTGGAGCGAGCCCAGAGGTTCTGTTGGAGCGTTTCTCGTTCAAGCTCGGAAAGAAGATCAGCCTCCTGGCGCTCCGCCACGAGCTCTCCCGCCTCGGTATCCTGCCCGCATTCCCAGGCGACAGCGGCCCCTACGCCCCCGCCGAGGGATGATGGGATGAAAACGAAGGGGAGTCGCCAGCTACATTGCTACGAAGGCGGCTATAGAGTTGACGTTTTTCCAAAGGGGTGCGCGATGCAGACGTTGAGCAAGGAAGAGGGAGGCTGGACGGTCGCTTACAGCTGGCTGCTTGCTCTGGAAGAGACCGCCCGTGACTTTTACGGGACTCTGCCCCGGGCTTTCTGCGAGCGTGGCTACGAGCACGCCACCGAGCGCTGGTTCAGGCTCTTGGAGGAGCTCTACGGGATGACGGTGCCGAAGGCTTCGTCGGTGATAGAAGCGATCAAGAACCACATTGAAATCGGGGTGAGGACTGGGCTTTTTAGGGACGCCTCCCAGTTTGAGCTCACGCAGGTCAACCCCCACCGCGTAGAGATCAATGTGCTGGAGTGTCCCTACCGGAGGCCTTGCGAGCAGCTTCTGGAGAGCGGATTCACCATTCGCGATCTCACCTGCGCGCGCATCGGCTGCTTCAGGGCCTCAGCGGAGCTCCTTTCGGGAATACCCTGCAAATACGAGGTGACGGGGTTCCGGTCAGACGCTACCTGCGAGGGCTTCATCGAACACCGATAAGAAGGGTGGGCTGACATGAGCAGCACGAGCGAGAATGCCGAGGTCCTGATCGGACAGTTGAGGTCGGCCCCGGAATGGGAAGTGCGCCGCTTCTCGGCGCTCCGCCTGGCCAGGTGCCCAGGGCCTGGCGTCTTCGAGGCGCTCGCGGCAAGCCTGGGTGACCGGGACTCCGATGTCCGTCACGCGGCGATTCAGGCGCTGGAGCAGCTCGGCGACCCGCGGGCGGTCAACCTTCTCTCGAGGCCCATGGTCTTAGACGACCCTTCGCCCGAGATCCGCTGGGCTGCGGTGAAGGCCCTCGGGCGGCTCGGCAGCCTCTCGATCGCCACCGCCCTGTTGAAACCCCTCGATGATCCCGAATGGGTGGTCCGGAACCAGGCCCTCTTGGTGATGTCCGATCTCATCAGGAACATTCACGAGACCCTCGGCGGGGAGCAGGTCAAGAGCCTCATCCACCTTCTGCCCATTGCGGACGGCGAGGTTCACTACCTCGTCGTGGATGCGCTGGCTCACAGAAGCACTCTCGGATTCCAAGAGATCACCGAAGCCCTCCAAGGCCAGAGTCCGGTGGTGCGGGCCGGCGTGGCGGAAGCCCTCGGCCAGAGCCATGACCCCCGAGCCGTCGCCCCTCTTATTCAGGCGCTCCGGGACCCTTCGGGCGCTGTCCGGAAGGCGGCCGCAGCGGGCCTGGGGCGGCTGAAAGACGCGGCCTCCGTAGAGGCGCTCATCGTTGCTCTCGGCGACCGCGATGCCGGGGTCTCGAAGGCCGCCATGAAAGCCCTCGTGTCCATCGGCCGGCCGGCCGTAGGTCCCCTCTGCTCAGCGCTGCAGCAGTCCCTTCCCAAGACGCATCGGCGCTACGTAGTCCTCGCGCTTGGCGGAATCCGCGATACACGCGCCATCCTGCCCCTCCTCAACAGCCTTTCCAGTACGTACTACGTGGTACGGCAGGCGGCGATTACCGCCCTTGGCTCTTACGGCGAGGACGCCGTGGAAGGCCTGATGTCCATGGTGGAGACGAGCACGATCCCCCTCGATCTCCTCTTGAAGGAGGTCGAAGAACAGAAGAACAAGAGGCTCCGGCTCCGGGCGATCAGGGCCCTCGGTGAAATCAAAGACGCGGCTGCGATCAAACCGCTCAGAAGAATCTCGAAGGAGCGGCTGCCGGACGTAACGGAAACCACGCAGATCGCCCTGTCCAAAATCGGCCTGGCGGCTTGGGGCCGCTATGGCGCGGTGATCGCCCTCGGCAATATCGGGAGCCGCAGGGCTTTGCCCGCCCTAATCCGGGCGCTGGCCGACCACTCGGAGCACGTGCGCCGCGAGGCCGCGAGAGCCCTCGCCAGGGTGCCCGACCCCTCGGCAATCCCGCGCCTCATGGCGGCGCTTGAGCGGGACGAGGACGCGACCGTCCGGCGGCAGGCAGGAGCGACGCTCCGCGTCCTGGGAGAGCAGGGGCACGACGTGGCGGGGGCTTTCCGGAAAGCCCTCGTGGACCCTTCGTGGGAAGTCCGCGTGGAGGCAGCCAGGGCCCTCGGCCGCATAGACGACGAGGAATCTGTGTCCACCCTGATAGAGGCCCTGGAAGACCCCTCTTACACCGTCATGACCAGCGCAGAGCACGCCCTGGCGAACCTGCGGCCCCTCTCCCTCCCGCGTCTTATCGAGATCGCTGGCGGCCCGTCTTCACCCCGCCTGCAGCCCGCCCTCAGGGCGCTCCAGGAGATCTTCGGGGATGCAAGCCGCGCCGCCATCGAGGCGTTGGAGAAGCTACCCCAGGCCGAGCGGCGCGCCCGGCTGGAACGCCTCACCCGCCAGTGACCTCCAGGCCAAAGAGGGGTCACCCACTAGTCGGCCCCTGTCAATAGGCATTACTTACCCCTGAGCGGCGTTCTTCTTTTGGACGCTGTCCTTTTGCCCTTTGCGCAGGGCTGGCCATCGGGAAGCTCACTGACCGCGCCTTCGTCGTCGAAGGCCCTTGCGGCGCAGCCGAGGCGCGCGGGAGCGGGATGCACGAAATCCCTCCCGGCTTCCCTTTTTCAAAGGGAGAGGCACGGTTCCTACGGCGGTCGTTCGGCGAGTGCTGAGTGTTGAGGACGAGAGGGTCGAACCTGTAATCGGGTAATCAGGCCATCATTGAATCCCTATATCCCTTTATCACCTTATCACCCCCCGAAGGGCTCCTTCGAAGCTCAATGCGTCGTGTCGTCGTTTCGGGGGCGCTTGACCTCGTAGACCGTGATGGGCTGGGAGAGCCCCTTGACCTTCACTTTCCCGATCCTCTCGAACTCGAACTCGTCGCGGATGGCCTCGTAGGTCTGCTCCCCCACGATGATCTGTCCCGGCTCGGCCACCTCGGACTCGAGCCGGGAGGCCACGTTCACCGTGGTCCCGAGGACGGTGTACTCCATCCTGCGGATGCTGCCGATGTCGCCCGCGACCACGGGGCCCGTGTTGATGCCGATGCGGAACCGCAGGGGCCGCTGGTCGCTGTTTTCGTCGTTGAGCTCTCGGAGGGCCTGCTTCATCTCGAGGGCGCACATCACGGCGCGGCGGGCGTGGTCCTCCGAGTCGATGGGGGCGCCGAAGATGGCCATGATGGCGTCGCCCATGAACTTGTCCAGCGTCCCCTCGTTCGCGAAGAGGATGTCGGTCATGCGCGAAAAGTAGGTGTTGAGCATGCGGGCCACGTCATGGGGCGGCATGTGCTCGGTGAGGGTCGTGAAACCCACGAGGTCCGAGAAAAGGACCGTCGCCACGAGTTCCCGCACCTCCAGCGTGAGGGACTCGCTCGCGTCGCCGGCTTCCATGATGCGGCTCACGACCGACGGGGAGTGGTACCTCTCGAGGCGCGCTTTGGCGCGGCGCTCCTCCTCGATGGCGGCCCGGAGCTGGGCCTGCTGGATGCCGAGCGCGGCGTACCCCGCGAGGGCTGTGAGCAGTTCCAGGTCAAAGTCCTCATAAGCCTTCACTTTCACCGGAGTGTCCACGTAGAGCAGGCCGAGGACCTTGTCCTCGACTTTGAGGGGCACGCAGAGGGCCGAGCGGATGCCGAGGAACCGGATGGATTCGCCCGCCTTGAACCTCGGGTCCACTTGGGCGTCCTGGCATAGGATGGCCACGCCCTCCTCGAAGGCCTTCTTAGCGATGGTCCTGCTGATCTGGATCGTGTCCCGGCCGCCCCCGGACTCCCGGACGGTCCTGGGCTCGAGCTCGCCGGTCTTGGGGTTGCAGAGGAGGATGACGCCCCGCTGGGCGTGGACGTACTGGAAGATGACGTCCATGATCTTTTCCAGAAGCCCCTCGATGTCGGCCGTAGAAAGGAGGGTGCGGCCAACCTCGGAGAGGACCGCGAGGATGTGGCTCGTTCGCGCCAGGCGGTCGATGTCGGCGGTGCCCAGGGCCGCCTTCTTGTCCATCCGGCCCGCGGAGAGCTGGCTCTCGATCTCGTCCACGGAACGGATGATGGTGCCCTCGGGGACGCTGGCGTCCTCCGTGGTGGCGATCATCACCTTCTCGCTCATCTCCGCTTCGAAGCGGAGGGCGTACATGCCGAGCGTGACGACGTCGCCCGGGTTGAGGAGGGCCTCCTTGACGGCCGCGTCGTTCACGCGGGTCCCGTTCCTCGAACCCTGGTCTACGATCTTCCAGCCGTCGGGGGTCTTGAACAGCTCCGCGTGGCGCCTTGAGATGGTGTGGTCCGAGAGGACGATGTCATTGTCGACCATCCGCCCGATGGTGATGTGGTCCTTGAGGAGAAGGAACTCCCTCGATTCCCCGTCGTGCGAATACACCAGCCGGTACATGGGCCTGGCCCCCGTTGAAGTATAGCACGCAGCGCCGCCGCTCCAGACGTGACGACAGTCACGAAAAACAGAGAGAGCCCACCGCGGTTAGTCCGCCTGTTCCAGCTCGCTCACGAGCGAGGCCACGGCGGCGCGGAGGGCGTCGAGGGCGCCGTCGTTGACGAGCGTGCGGTCAGCGAGGGCGAAGGTGGCCGAGAGCTGCTGGGCCGCCGGGTCCGCGGTGTTCTCTTCAGCCTCTTTCTCGAGGAAGGAGGCGAGGTCCACGACGGCGTCGCCCCGCCCGCCGCGCTTCAGGGCCCGCCGGTAGCGGACCTCCGTGGGCGCCGTAACGCCCAGGAGCGTGAAACCCGGGACGCTCCTCAAAGCCGCGACTTCGGCCGGGTTCCGGATGGAGTCCACGACGTCGCGGCCGCAGAGCCTCGGGATGATTCTCTGGGCCAGGATGCCCGGGCCGCCTCCCCGCCTCAGCTCGTTCCCCGTAAGGATGAGGTCGTCGCGTCCCGTGGTGCGGCCCAGGGCGAGGGCCTCCTCCCTGACCGCGTCAGAGAGGCTGTGGTAGGAGAAGCCCAACTTCTTGAGGGCCTGCGCCACTTCACCTTTGCCCGCTGCATTCGGTCCCGTCAGCCCGATAACCAAAGGATGTTGAATCGTTGAATCGTTGAATCGTTCATTCATCAGAGGCACCTACGTAGGGATGAGGGCGGTTGAATCGCTGAATCGCTGACCCCTTTGCACTATCTAGTCGGTTTTCAACAAACGCATCAACAAATCAACGCATCAGCAGTTCAACAATCACTGTATTTCTTTTAGGCGCTGCTGGGCGAGCTTCACGAGGAGCGGATTGTCAGGCTCGAGGAGGACGGTGCGGTACTCGCTTACGGCGACGGGCGCGTAGCCCGCGAGCTGGTGGGACCTCCCCATGAAGTAGTGCGCCTTCCCCTGGAAGGATGTCGTGGAGGGTGCGTTCACCAGGAGGTCGGTGAACCCGTCCATAGCTGCCTCGTACTCACCCAGGCGGTACCTGGCGTAGTTCAGGAAGTAGCGCGAGTTGCCCGCGTACAGGTCCAGGGGGTGCCCCGCCACGAACTCTTCCAGGAGGGGAACCGCCTGCTGGTCTTTCTGGTGCCGGAGCAAGGCCACGGCGTCCAGGTAGGTCTGCCGGTTGGCCGTGGCCTCTTTCAAGTACGGAACGGCCCAGGCGCGGTACTGTTCGTCGAAAACCTGGAAATTCTCGGAGGCCGCGCTCTGCATGGCCTCCTCCCACTCCTTCCCCGAGCGCATCCCCTCGATCCAGGCGAGCACGGCCTCGTTGCCTTTGCGCGCGGAGAGGGCCTTGAGCGCCCAGTAGCCGTCCACCCAGGCCAGGTCCCCGGCCTCGCCGAGGGGCCGCACAAGCTGGAGGGGCGGCTTCTCGCTCTCCAGGAGGGACCGCTGGGAGTACGTCTTCCCGAAGCCCGAGAGGTACAGGGCCATGCCGTAGCGCAGCCAGGAGGGGGCCTGCGCGAAACGCGGCGTCTCTTGGAGGAGGATGGACGCCGCGAGGCCGGCGGCCAGGATTTCCCTGGAATCCCACCACCCGAGGGCCAGAGGCTCCACTGGGACCTCGAGGCGGGCCCCGCCGTCCTGGAGCGTGATCTGAAAGGCCTCCGAGAAAAGACACTCCCCCTTGGGCCTCGGAACCAGGAGGACCTTGTCGGACGCGACGGGGTAGAGGCCGCTGGCATCTTTGAGGTCTTTGACGGCGTTCAGAAAGTTCGCGTCGAGGCCGTCGAGGCTCTTGCGGAGGTCGGGATTCTGGGACTGCTCGCCCAAGTACTTCTCCACCTTGAGGCCGTCGAGGGAGAGGACCCTGGGCTCGGGGGCCCGGGGCACCGCGCCGGACGGCGGCTGAGCCGCTGCGGGAGGGGCTGGTTTGCGGGGTTTGGCGGGAGCCGTCTCGGGCGCGGGCGCCAGGAGCCATTTCAGCTCTCCGCGCTGCCAGTAGAAGACGGCGGCAAGCGCAGCCAGGGCCAGGATCAGCGCCCCCAGGACCTCCGCCGTGTACCGCCATCTTCGAGCGCCGTTCTTCTGAATCATGTCCCCTCTATTCTCTCTCGGGCTTCATTCTTTCGTACATGAACGGAGTGAGGAGTGAGGAGAGAGCAAAAAGTCAAAAGTGAGAAGTGAAAAGCAAGGAAAACGCGGGAACACCCTCGCAGGCCTTCCCGCAACGTAATTTTTCGTGGCCTCGTGGACTCGTGGCTTCGTGGACTCTATCATCACGGCACCTCCACCGAAGAGCTCTTGGTCCACCCCCGCCCCTCGCCCCACAGGACGAGGCTCCAGTCGCCCGCCCGGGTGACGCGGATGACTTCGGAGCCCGGAGGGAGCGTCGCAAGGGAGGCGGCCTTGGCCTCGGGCCCCGCGTAGACGGGCGCGGGCGAGAGGACCACGGCGGGCAGGTGGCCCGAGACGACCGTATCGGCGTAAGCCAGCAAGGCGAGGGCCGCGCCCGCGCACAGGAGGGCGGCCACCATCGCGATGAGAAAGGCCCGCCGCAGGCTCCCCGGCCTCAAGAACACCGCGCCGGCAAGGGCCGCGTTGCCCAGGAGTGAGAGGAGCAGGATGCCCCACTCGAGGGCCCCTTCGGGAAGGCCCTGAACGGCGGCTTCCCAAGGAGAAGGCTGCCAGGGCGCGACGCGCGCCTTCAAGAGCCTGCGGGCGATGTCCAAGTTCTGCTGCGCCGGGGCCAGACGGGGGTCGAACTTGAGGGCCCGCCTGTATTCCAAAATTGCGCGCCCGAGGTCGCCCGTCTTTAGGTAGCAGTTGCCGAGGTCGTACCGGACGCAGGCGCCCTCGAGACCCGATTGGATGAGAAGGGTGTAGAGGCGCCCCGCTTCCTCGTAACGCCCGTCGGAGTACGCTTTCGAAGCCTGCCTGGAGAGCAGGCCCCACGAGGCCTTCTCTTCCGCGAACAACGGCAAGCACAGAACGAGCGCCAGCACGATCCCTGCGAGTCGGATTTGGCTCCCCGGTCTATCTCTTTTCATTGCGCTTTCCGCTCTTGTTAGTGAGTAGGTGAGTAAGTGAGTAGGGCTGGGGTCTGCCTTCGAAGAAATCCCCCCTTCCCCCCTTTTCCAAAGGAGGGTTCAGGGTACGCCATCTTCGCTTCGAGGCTAAGCCCACGATCCGCTCTCCGCTCTTGACCTTCGACTTTCGACCTCCGACTCCCGACTTTTGACTCAGTCCCCAGTCCTCAGTCCTCAGCACTTTCTTTTCCTCAGCACTCAGCACTTTTAATTAACCCACCGTGTCACGGCGTCGTACCGCTCGGACAGGTCTTTCTTGGTGGGTCTCCCGGGGGCGTAACGGGCGCGCTCGATCTCCTCCGAGAGGGAAACCGCGCCGGAGAGGAGATTCGGGGCCAGTCCCGCTCCAGCCAAGGCTTCCCCGAGCAGTTCCCGGCTGAGGCCCCCCGTGGAGCGGCCCGTTTTCAGGTCGAGGGCCGCGGTGAGAGCCTGGGCCAGGTGCTCGTGGAAGGCCTGCTCCTTCCTCACGTCCAGGTTTCTCTTGGCGCGCCGGAGAGACTTCCGGGCCCTGTGCGAAAGGGCGCGCGCCCGCTTGACCTCGGGGGCCACCAAGAAAGAACGGTAGGCCCAGAGGGCGAGGCCGAGGGCGAGATTAGCCAGGAACGGGACGGCCAGCAGGAGCCAGAAGGTATCCCTGGGCATGGGCTTGCGAGGGAAAGGCCCCGGGGCCGGGTTGTCCATGATGGGGGCCAGGCGAACCTCGGGCCCGCCCGGCTTTCCTCCGCCGCCCACGTCGATGCGCGCCCCGCCCAGATTGTAGAAGTAGTAGCGCCTGTCGGAGGGGTCGAAGTAGACCAGCGTCGCCGAGGGCAGAGTCGCGTCCCCCGTGACTTTCGGGAGGAAGGAGGCCTTCACGAGGCGGCGCGTCCTGTAGGCGCCTCCCTCGAAGCCGCTCGTGTCCTCTGTGGCGGTGGCGTAGGGGCTGAAGAGGGGCGAAGCGGGCCACACGAGGGGCTGCTCGGGGAGAAATCCGAACCCCTCGATGAGGAGGGAGAGGGAGAAGGGCTCTCCCACTTCGGCCAGGGCCGGGGGCGGGAGCGTCACTTTCATGCTGAAGCTCCCAACGGCCCCCGTGTAGTTGGGGGGCGCCGGAGGGAGGGGCTGCACGCTGAGGGAGGCCTTGCCGCCCGTGAGGGTGTAAATCCCCCCGGCCCCCGCGGGCTCCAGCTTGAGCTGGGCGGTGAAAGGGTTCACGTCCAGGCTCCCCGCCTGGAGCGGGAAGAGCGTCGCCCTGATGACGATGGCGTCGAGGTACACGCGCCCGTCAATGGTCACCTGGTGCGTGGGGGAGCCCGTGGCCTGGGGGTCGTCCACTTTCCTGAATCCCGCGAAGTCCGGCGTCTTGACCATCTCCAGGGCCCGGATGGACCGGCGCGTCAGGAGGTGGAGCGTGTACAGGATGGGCTGACCCACGTAGGCGGTGGCCGAGGAGAGGGAGCCCACGAAGGAGATGTCCTGAGCGCTCGGGAACGCCGGGGGCGCCCGCACCTCGACGGGCTTGAAGGCGCTCGTCACGGAGGTCTCCACGTCCACCGAGAACCCTTTCACCTCGCGGGTCTGGCCTCCTATGCGCAGGGTCAGTACGGGGACTTCGATGTGGCCCGTTCTGGTGGGCGTGAGGAGGTAGTGGAAGACGAGGGCGCGGCCGGCCCCGCTCCCTTCCAAAGTCTGGTAGGTGCCCACGGACTTGAAGCCCTCCAGGGGCGGGAGGGCCGGCTGGGTCACGGCCAGGTTGGCGCCTTGGATCCGGAGCGTGAAGACGAGGTTCTCGCCGATCCTGAGGTGCGTCCTGTCCACGGAAGCGGAGACGGAGAGATCCTGGGCGAAGGCTGTAGTTGTTGCGAACAGAACAACGACGGCAAAAAGAGTGCGGAATAGCCGTCTGTGTCCCGAAATACAATAGAAGCGGCAGCCACAAGAATAGCCGAGGTTCACGGGGCCTGAGATTCCTCCTAGGAAGGCCTTTGTAAGCAGCCCTCGGAATGACACAGAAGAGGGGCGCCCGCCATACGGAAACCGCCAGTCGCGAATCGGGACTAGTCTCGACTCAGCACTCAGCACTTTTCACTCAGCACTGGGCCTTACCCTTCCGCCGCGAGCTG
>Ga0209777_10003764_pt1 | contig 18498 bp, 25 predicted proteins | sample FrelakmetHBP12HB_FD_187147 | JGI IMG/M metagenome (GOLD analysis project Ga0209777, IMG submission 187147) | Freshwater lake sediment microbial communities from the University of Notre Dame, USA, for methane emissions studies -HBP12 HB (SPAdes)... | ecosystem: Environmental > Aquatic >...
AAGAAATGAACGGGGGATAATCAATAATGAAACAAGTTATATCAATTTAGACTCGTATCATTCTCTATTATGAAAATGACGAGATACCAAATTGACATAACTTATAACCAATGAATCCTCTGTTCATAAATAAATATATATAGAAAGAATGTTCAATTCAATGTTTTTTATTCGACTAATTTAATCGCCCATAAATCAGCAGTAAGATTTGAATTAGTTAGATAATCATACGGAATTGTAAAGTAACCATTTTGACCCCAACTATCACCCCAAGAATTTCTTATAATAAACTTTGAAGATGCGTCATCATATCCTACCGCCAGTACTGCATGACCGCCTATTTGTGATTCGTTGGGTTGTGGCATTTGAACTATTCCAGTTTTAGCTATTTCTGAAGATTCAAAACTAGAATATACTGAGAGACCAAGAATAATTGGGAAATTAGAGGCTAAACAGGTTTTCATATCAATTAGAGTTTGAGGAACCGAGTAGTAATTTAGTGCTTGATGAAGAAGAGCATGTTTAAAACATTGAAGTGGTGGTTTGTTTCTAAACACACTGATATCATATGGCCATTCTGTTTCTGGACAAACACCCAAATTTGCAACACTCTTTATACCATCTCGAATTTGTGCACCAGAATCACTCCTAGTTGTACCCCCCATCACTCTTTCATTATAATAAATGAAAAGTCGAGAAGGAATAAATAACTCTGTTTTCTTTTGTTGCTGTTGCATAAATTCATGAGCAGCACCAATGGCGTTCGCTGTGCAACTACCTAATTCGCCTTGGGTATAAACTGGTGGACAAAGGGGTCTTAAATCTATACTTGGAGGTAAATTTACTGGTGGTTGAGGTGCATGTAATGCAGCACAAAACATGATGTCACGATGATCTGGTAGATCTGGAATCCATCCACATTTTTTATTTCTTTTGGCCATGTGTATACTCCTTCTTAATGAATTGTACTATGAAACTTTTTAACACACGACGAACATCCAGTTTTTTTTGAAGAATTAAATACTGTTGTAGTATTTTTACGTTTTAAATGCTTTGACATTTTTTTAAGTTTTTGCAAATCGAACTGTTTCATAAATAAAATCTTCCTTAAAACATTTCATAAAATCAGATTCTGGACAGGGTTCTCTTTTCTTCCCTTTTAATCTTTCATCTAATTTTTTTCGTTGTTCTTTTTCGGTTTTGGTTAATTCTCGCATATATTACTCCGAAAAAGAATAAATTAATTTTGCTCTATATTTCGGAACTGTCCATTTTTCTGGATTAACTGGTTCATAACATTTTTTATTTAGTAGAGTTTTATTATCTACAATTATGATATTCGTAATAAAAGAAACATCTTCAAAACTATTTGCTAATATACAGCTATGCGCCCACTTGCTTGCATTTGTTTCATTATATTCTAAATCCATTTTACCAGATAACCCAACACTATAACAATCAAATCGGCAAGAAGGATAATGACAATGACCCATAATAGTGTTTCTTCCATATGTTCTAAATAGTTTATCTAAGAATATTCCACCTTTCTGTCCTATCAGTTTTAGATTACCATGAATTAAATTCATGTTGGCAATTTTTTTCATTTGTTGTAATTCAATTATTTCAATTCCTAGATCTTGAATTCCACTAATAAATTTAAAATCTAATAATTCTGAAAGCTGTGGTATTTTATCTACTAAGTCTTGAAGAAATCTTTCATGATTACCGATTGTTAAAATTCTTCTCTTTGCCCACTTAGACATTTTTGTTAATAAATAATTGGTAGAAGAACTTTCTTTTAAAATCTTTTTCTCTATATGCATACTGCCATGTTTTACAAATTCGTGATGATTAATTGCTTTATTTTCAACAATATCTCCAAGACATGCAAAAATATCCGGTTGATAATCTTGTACGATTTGTTCTTGTATGTCCAAAACATTTCGGTCATGATAATCAGTATGTAGATCTGAATTGATGAAAGATTTCTCATCTGGATCTAAAACTTCTGTTTCTGTAATAACTTTATCAAAATAGGCAGTTGTGAATCCTTTAGAAGTTTTATGAATTCTACACATTACAATAGAATAATCTCCATGTTTGTCTACATTGACGATTATTAAACCTTGTTGCCAGGTTTTATATTGATGCTGCATTCTTCGATACTTTTTATAACCGCTGGGCATTGTTATCTTGACGGTTCTACCATCAGTAAAATCTTGCTGCTTGATTGTGGCTACGATATGTGGTTCACATAAACAACCAGGACTCGCAACACAGGCGAAGGTATTACTTTCTGTACATCTAGTATCAAACTCGTGTCTATGTAAATTTGTAATAGTGCTATTTTCGAAAAATTCTGAAGTAATAGATCTTGATAGTGGTGTATTGACATAGTCGGTTAAAAGATCTTGGTTAGTGATCGTTAATTTATTACCAAGTAAAATTTCTTTTCTTATAATTTCATGGTTGAGTTTTTGCTGTGCTAATGTTTTTAATTCTTCTTCTTTAGCTATAATCATGAGATTAGAAAAATTTTTCCAATTATAATTGCTGCTATCATCATCGTCTAAAAAATGCCCCACATGAATAATTTTATCAGCAGAGATGTGTTTGTTTAAATTTTCTATCAGTTTAAACATTCCGGTTCTGGCGTGTTTTCCATGTGTATCTCCGCATACAATATAAGTTCCTTTACTAAGCACTTTATTACTGGGATATGAAAATCCAATTTGCTCGAGTTCATATAAAGCTTTTTTCTTTAACTCAATAAATGAAATTGGTAAAGATCCATTAATGATAATTTTTTGTTGAAATTGTTCTTTAGTCAAACCTTTTAACACAACCGGATCATGTCTTGATACTTCAATAATACCTTTAACTAAATTATCAATATATGTTGAATCAACAATTTTTTGTAAAGGAATCTTTTTTTGTTTTTTTCTGGTTGAATAATCCTTTAAAAAACTATCCCAATCAGTTTCAATGAAAACATGTCGAACTGCATTTAACGAACGACCCATTTTTTTTGAAATTTCTTTATACGTAAGTTTTTGTTTGGTTTTTAAAAAATATAATTCCGCTTTATCTTTATCGTGCCAATAATTATTTTCTTTATTAACATCACTATTTTTTAAAAAAATATTCCAATTTGTTTGATAAAACTTGTACTTAACAAGATTTCCGCTCTCTATTTTTAATTTTTTTGCAATCTCAGGAAAAGTCAAATGAGATTTTGTTCTCATTTGATATAATGCTGTCAATGTTTCGTCGTTCCATCTATCTGTTTTAAAAACTGGCATGGAATCTCCTAATGATTTCTGGATAAATTAAAGTAATCAAAAAATGTTTTAATTACATTTAACATATTCTAACCCAACATCTTACTTCTGTATATTTTATAATTTATTCTTGTGTATAATTTAAACGAACAGATAAAAATAGTGAATTCTTTGGTGGTTTTGAGATTTATGAAAGATCATGAGAAGATAAAATAAATGATATGAATAAATTATAAAGTTGGTAATTTGGAAAGGATATCATATGAAGAGTTTTATGATTAATAATGAAAATTTACATACTCAATTAAAAATATTATCTGCTCGATCTAAGAAAAGCATAATTGAATTATTAGAAGAAGCTATAAAACTTGTGTTAGAGAAATATCATGAATAAGTTATGTGAATACGAATTAGGCGATAAAGATATTCTTTATGTGAGTAAATTATGTGAGTGTGGGTGTGGTCAAGAATTAATTAAAGAAGGGAATAGGTTTATACGCGGCCATAGTAATAGAAATGAAGAAATTAAGAAAAAACAACATAATTCTATTTATAAAAAATTTGGTAAATATCATGCTCTTCAATCAGAAATAGTACGAAATGTATTTGAATGCACAATGATGGAAAGATATGACGCCAAACACGCACTACAAGTACCGAAATTTCAAGAACAAGCAGAACAAACATGTTTTAAAAATTTCGGTGTAAGACATTCAATGCAATCTAAAAAAGTTCAAGAAACATATAAACGAAACTATAAAGAAAAATATGGCGCAGAAAATCCATTTCAATTAAAAAATATTAAAGAACAGATCAAACAAACAAATATAGAAAAAATTGGTGTTGAAAATCCGTTTCAATCAGAAAAAATTAAAGATCAGATTAGACAAGGAAATATAGAAAAATATGGTGGTCCTGCGCCAATGTGTTCTAAAGAAATTCAAGCAACATATAAAAATACATGTAAAGAAAAATTTGGTGTTGATAATCCATTTAAATTAAAAAAAATTCAAGATCAGATTAAACAAACCTGTTTAGAAAAATACGGAACAGAATATCCGAATAGATCAAAAATAGTTCAAGACAAAATTAAACAAACAAACATTGAACATTGGGGTGTTGATCACTGGGCAAAAACACTACAAGGAAGAAAATTACGCAGAATTAATAGTATTAAAAGGAGAGATACTCAATTAGCTAATGGTGAACCAGCAATGCCAGTTACTGGATATATAGAACGAATATGTTTAAATATTTTACAGCAGTATACAAAATATAATATTATTCGAAATGATCAATCTTTTAAATATGTTGTTGGAAGATATCCGGATGGTCATATTTCAGAATTAAAACTTTTCATTCAATTTGATGAACGGCAGCATTTTGAAGATACAGAAATGACTATTTATAAAGAAGATGATAATAATTGTACTCTTGAATTAGCATCTTTAGGATATATTGTATTTCGAGTCTCACTGAAAGAATGGAAAGAAAATCAAGAACAAATTATAAATCAATTTAAGGAACTTGTAAATGAAAATAATAGATAATTTTCTCCAAGAAGTAACTTCTTCTTTTCATTTATTTTTGGACCTTGACGGCGTTTTGGTTGACTGGGATCGTGGTATAGAAGCATTAGGTTATGGAACTGTAGAAGAAATAAAAAATAAACATGGTACCGATTTTATTTGGAAACTTCTTTCAAAAGAAGGAGAATCATTCTGGAAAAATTTAGAGTGGACGCAAGATGGAAAACAATTATGGGAATTTTGTCAACCATTTCATCCCACCATACTGAGCGCTCCGACTAATGACAACAGTAGCAGAACAGGCAAAATTATTTGGGTAAAACAACACCTTGGACCTGATGTAAAACTAATTTTAGAGAAATCAAAAGATAAACATAAACACGCTAAGCCCGGATATATTTTAATTGATGATAGACCAGAAAATATCAAAGATTGGAGAAAGCATGTGGGCGGTGGAATAGGAATCTTGCACAAGAATGCAGAAGATACTATTTCTAATCTAAAGAAAATACTAAAAAAGTAATGTAAATTTTTTTAGTGATTTTAGAACAAAATAAAAAGAGCGTGATTTATTTATACAAAGGAATATTTATGAATAACAGAAAATCTCAAAAAATTTCGCCTGTTAAGATAGCTTTGATGGAGCTTGTGATGTTTGGTGAATATAAAGTTTCAGATAAGATTGGTGTGTGTGAATTTATTGAGCGAATGAGTGATGATCAACTTGAAAATATAGCTGAAACTTTAATAGTTTTAGATTCTGAATCTGATCAAAAATCTCTTTTAGAAAATAACTACAACGAAGAATTAAAGAAAAAAAATAGTAGTGTATTTATGTCGGAATCAATTTTTGCAAAAAATAGAGATCAGCTTATTTTACAAGAAGCTGATGATTCTGGTACACCTGATGCTATGAAAATTTTAAAAGTAGGTGGTGTTTCTGCTCTTGGTCTATATATAATTAAACATCAAGCAGAGGATCCTGCAGAAGTTTCTAGAATGATGACAAATCTTAGACAGACTAATTTGCGGGCATATGAAACAGTAGCTGCATATGTTAGACATGTCACCAATGGAAAAATAGATCTCCCATCAATGAAAAAAACAAATGTAGCATTAACTAATTTACATAATGCTCAACAGGCAATGTCAAATCGATATAAAGCAAGAAAACCAATTACTCCAGCATTAAAGAATGCAATAGATAAAGCAAAAGATGAAGTTAAAACAGCTAAATCTTTAGATCTTAAAGGTGGCGCAGCAGGACTCAAACGAGCTGGGAAATATAGTGGTTTAGTAATTCTTGCTATGATGGGATTAACAGGATTAGCAATTATGCTAGTTCATATATATCAACAATATCTTTCTGATGCAGCAGTACACTGTAAAAATAAAAAAGGTAAAGAAAACAAAATTTGTATATTAACTTATAAAATTGAAGCGTGTGAGGTTGCGATACGTAAATGTAGAGAAGCTTTGGGTGGTTGTAAAGATAAAGCAAATCCAGAAAAATGTATTCATAGTGTACAAACACAAATTTGGAATTGGGAAAAGAGAAAACGAAAATATCAACAAAAAATAGCAATAATGGTTAAAGAAGAAGTAACACCACCACAACACCCATCTAAGAATCCACTAGAAGATCAACCTTCTAAAGATGGAAATATGACGGGTGGTGGTGTATTTAGATCTAAAGCTTAATTACTTCTTAAAATTATTTGAAATAGTAATGATACCGCTGGTAATTCTGAGATACTCGCTCTTCAATCCATCTTGAATAAGTTGTACTTCAAAAATAACATGAGCATCTTTAATCGGAATAGTTTCATCTTTGCTGGCGGCAAAAGGATTATATGGGAAAAGATTCAATGCAAGTTGTCCAGATTCATGTGGTTTAAAGTTCACAGTCATTGGACTTGACATCTGTTTATTTCCATCAGTTTCTGATACTTCACCTAATAAATATTCACCGCTTACCATTTTGAACATTCTGATTGCCATTGTATAGTCTCCTTGTTTTGTTTGATACCCTATAATTTAATCGATTTTTTAAAAAAGGAATCTTTTATGCTGACAATTCGGTCCATCACTGCAAATCTACGAAAAGGTCAATCTGCATTAAAAATTCGCGATCTATTTATACAGCTCAACAAAACTTATGATACAATCAAAGATAGAATAGAAATTAACGGATGTAAAAAAGAATCATCTAAAATTCTTATTTATCTCCTATGCCCATCTGAAAAAACTCCCAACGTAAAATATAATATTGTATTTGAACTTCATACAGAAGATAAAATTAATTTAGATACCCCATTTAAAGTTTATTCAAATTCTCCAAATTTTGGCTACAACTACGCTTATATTTTTAATAAATTAGGAAGTCTGTTGTGGCCAGAAAAATATCCTTCAGAATTTACTACAATAGTACCTAAGACCAGAAATCCTTTCTTTTTTGTAGGTTTTGATAAACACATATATAGCGGTATAAAATATATTGCTGATTATACTGTTGGTCAAATCGTTTCTGAATATGACGGTATAATACCGCAAGTCAAGTCATTCAATGAAAAAGTTAGAGAAATTGGAGATGTACAAGAAGAATTAAGAAGATATTGAATTATACCCCATCAAGAATTGATTAAAACATTTTGATTTTCTGTGTGTTTGTTCTTCCAATAAAGTTTCTTAGCAGCAATAATTGCAGCAATATGTTTAGGACTTTTTGGTTTACCTTTTTGACCAGCAGACATGTTTGCACAAGCTTCTGGACTAAGTTTCTTTCCTTTTTTAGCAGCAGAAATTGCAGAACGAGTTGCTTCTGAATGGTGATATCCAAGATGGTTCTTATTACCTTTTTGACCAGCAGACATGTTTGCACAAGCTTCTGGACTAAGTTTCTTTCCTTTTTTAGCAGCAGATATATTAGCACGATGTTCGAGAGTAAATGGTTTTCTTTTTTTACCTTTATTGTATTTTATACCCATATGAGCAGCTGAAAGTATAGCACAAACTTCAGGACTGCGTTTTTTACCTTTCTTAGCAGCAGAAATTACAGCACAAGTTTCTTTAGAATGATGATGTCCTTTTATTCCCTGACCACCACTAGTTACATTCGTCAAATTAAATTCAGCTTGTTTAAATAAAGCGATTAAAACTACTTCTTGTGCTAATGCTTCTATTTCTGAAGAACATTCTTTTAAAATTAGAATAATTGGTATCTGTTTATTATTCCATAAATTTTGAAGCCATATATTTATAGGTCTATTTCCTTTTCTTGCACCAGGTGAAAGATGTTCTTCTGGTCTTTTTAATCCCGCAGCAGATTTACCTACATACCTTAATTCATTATCTCGCGGATCTATTAATCCATAACAGAGAAATTGAGATATTTCATTCATGATATTTCTCTAACAAAAGTTTGATAGCTTCTTCTAATAATTCAATCATACTTTTTTTAGAACGACCAGATAATATTTTTAATTTGGTATGTAAATTTTCATCATTAATCATAAAACTTTTCATATGATATCCTTTCCAAATTACCAACTTTATAATTTGTTCAGATAAATTTTAAAATCATCTGAATAAATTAAAATCGGTGATTGGTTTTCAATATTAAGAAAGGTAAATTAACATGAGCATTTTAGCAAAAACAGATAGACAAGATTTAGTTTGGTCAATGCGAAAATCATTACTGGAGCAAGTTAAAACTTCTGGTATTCTTACAGAAGGAAAGAAAGCTGCTGCAAATGATTTTATTATCAATGAAGCTTCATATGAGCAACTTTTAAATCTTGCTTTTAATCCTGAGAGAGAAACTAATTATAAAAGTGTCGAAGTACTTGAGAAAGTAGCTCTCGAGACTTACAGTTCTATACTTGAATCTGAGAACTCTGAGGAAAAAAAAGAAGAAAAGAAACTTGAGAAAAAGGAAAAAGAAGAAGAAGCTAAAGAAGATAAGAAAGAAAAAGAAGAAGAAGCTAAAGAAGAAAAACTAGAAAAAAAACTAGAAGAGAAGCTTGAGAAAAAAGAAAAAGAACTAGAAAAGAAAGCTGCTGTTAAAGAATCTATCTTAAGTAAGCTCGAAGAAAGCGCTAAAGAAAAAGCTAAAGTAATTCTTGGTAAAATTAGAGATCCAGGAATGAAAAAAAAAGTTACTAAAGAATCAGCAGTGACTGAAGCAGTTAAAGATGTTAAACCCGGGACAGTTCAAAAATCAAAAAATGCGATAATTCAGGGTACAAAAAAAACAGGCGAAATAGTACGAACGCATCCAAAAACAGCTGTTGTTACTGCACTCGGGACAGGTCTTCTAGCTGCTCGTGCCCTTAAGAAACGTCGTGAAAGACAAGCAGCTAAAGCAGCTGAAGCTACTGCTGCTCTTAGTCAAGCTTAATCTTATTCTGCGAAAAAATTAAAAGACTCTGGAATTCTTTCATTAGAATTCCAGAGTCCTTTTTCATCGCTAACTTTTTATATTAAGAATCTTTTTAGCAGCTTCAAGTAATGTTGGATTTGATTTCATCAACGACATAAATATATTAACTTGTTTTGTTTTAGCATTTTCAGATAAGTAAATTAATCTGAGACCCAAAGGAATTATTTCTTTTGCTGATTTAATTAATCCGTTAAATAGTTTACTTGTAATATCAAGTTCAAACGAAACTATTTGATTCTTTAGATCGAAATTATTATTTCTGAGATCTTTCAATAATTCATTTAGTATTGAAGACATTAGAGTATAACATTCAATTTTTGAAAGTAACGTAATATCTGGTAATGGTGTACCCATAAAGAATGTTTTTGCATTCCATTGACAAAATAACTTTTTGTACTCTGTAAATTTACTTGCGTACTCATTACCGATATGACCACTAGCTAAAGTTAATAAATCAACAGTTTTAATATCACTATTAATTTCCATTTGCGTTAATGCATCAGAGAAGTACGTCCACGATCTTGGACTTGCCCAAGGTTTAGACTCTAGTGGTTCTGATTGCAGAAGTTCCGGATAAAATTCAATGAATGAAATAATATCTGGACGAACTCCATATATGTGAGCGAAGTTAGTAATCCAATCACTTGCTTCAGCTTTAACGTCAAGAATAAAGAAACGGTTTACAATAGGTGCCATGATAGGTTGTGCACCTGCTCTATCACTAGATCGATTACCTGCAGCTACCATTACGAAGTTATCAGGCATCCGCTTGTTGTGTATTGACCTATAAGTTAAGAGCTGAAAGAAGTAAGTTTGAATTGTTTTAGTTGCTAAATGTATGTCGTCTAAGAACAGAATAATTCCTTTATCTTTCTTTGGTTGAATTCTCATGTTCTCAGTCGAATAGAATTCTGGATAAGACCAATTCTGAAAATGACTTTCATTTTTTAGATCAGGCTTTGGAAGACCAAATTGTTCGGGAAGCATGGTTCCCAAGTATTGTGGATTCAATCCCATCTCTAACTCTTCTGCAATCTGAGTAAGAAGATCTGATTTTCCAATACCTGGCGCCCCAGAAATTAAAATTACACTACTATTTTTTCCTTCTTTTACAGCTTTCTGTTGCTGTAAAATATTGTTAGTAATGTATTGCTTAGATTGGTTTAAGATTACTTCTGTTGACATCTAGACTCCTCAAACAAAAAAGCATACAACTCAAGCATTTTTGGATTACCATGTTCAAGATCATTTTTGATATCATCTTTAGTAAGTCCAATATCTTCTAAAGCATCTTCAATTCTCTGACATGGAATATTTTGATAATACCAATCTTTTAATTCTTGTATTTTCTTTGAATCAGGTATTTTCTCTGAATTAGGTATTTGATCATCAGATTCTTCTGTAATATAAGCACAGAAATCACATACTTTTTGATCTGTATCTGGTGTTCCAGATCCGGCATTTTGGTGGGGAATTATATTATCAACTAACCATTTTTTAAGTTTCCACCATTTAAACAAACATTCATTCCCACTTGATTGACCAGTAGATACATATATTGTTTTTATTTCATCGCTGAAATCTGGTTCAATATAGTTACTACCATTATTAATTACATGCATTAATCTAGAATACATTTCTGCATCTAGTGAACTGGTGTAAATTATAAAACTTGTTGAAGAACTATTGCTAACTAAACTAAGATGTGTTTTCATTATAATTCCTTTTTTTAATGATTTGAATGATAAAATTTTTTAATTCGACCCGATATATTAATTTTTAGATAATCTTCTATATATTCTAATATATCAAATCCATCCATGTGAGTACTTATTTCTAAAGCGTGTTCTAATTTATCGATGTGCCATCCAGGCCAATCAGAAAAAGATTCTAATCCAAATTTTGGAGCTTCTGTTCTATAGTTAATAATTTGATTAATTTGATTTTCAGTTAAATCTTTTGTAAGAAAAGTAAAACTACATGAACTACTATTACTTACTAAACCGTTTCTTGTTTTCAAAATACGCTCCTGATTGCGCCTATCTCATCGGTCCATAAAATTTTTTTACATCTAATACATATTAACATTGTTTCACCAACCATACCAGGAACTTGTTCAAAAAATTCATCTGTATTACATGTTGAACATTTTTTTGGGATTGGTTTATTTTTTATACCAAGTCGTTTACATTCATCTTGAATTTCAGCTTCCGCTTGATCCATGACTTCATCGCCTCTAAGAACATATCCATTATTAGACATTGATTACCTTTCCTATAATTCCTTCGGTTTTAAAATCTAAAACTTTCAAATAAATTCTTGGAATTCTTGATGGTAAAATCTTTTGAGATTCTTGAAGATCAGAACACATATCAGTAAGGGATAATACCAAACTAACGAATGTATTATTATTCTTTTCAAACTCTAAGACTTTATTGAATGCATCTTTATGTGAAGTTCCGCCGGAATGTCTTCTTATACAAAGTTCGTCAACATCATTCTTTGTTAACTTGTCTTCATAGAGCTTATCCCAACGAACTTGAGAATCATGTTTTATTACGTAGATATTTTTATAATAGGAATCTGATTGTTGTGCGATGTCTACCGCTTTACTAATATCTTCATCTAGCATACTCCCGGACTCGTCGATCAATAAAACTAATGTTCCATAAACTTCTTCCTCAGTAATATTCGCTAAGTAAGGCATTGTTGGGTTGCACAGCCATGTAATGCGCGGACGAGAGTAATTGATGTCTCCCTTTTTCTGTAATTCAATTAAGATACTATCTCCAAGAATTACATCCCAAGGAACTTTAACCGAGAACATCCGTTTGATAAATTTTTCAAATGAAGAACTTTGAAAACCCCTAGACAAGATTCTGGTTTCAAACATAGTCTTAGCTAAATCATCATTAAGCACTTCATTTGATTCTTTAGCTTGATTGGTTTGATCAGCCTGTGGAAATTCTATGATAATTTTTTTGATGATTTTTTTATTGCGTTGCAGTTCTGTTTTAGTAACTTTGATTTGAGAATCGTCTGGAATATTATTATTCGATAGTCCAATGCCGCCTAAAAAATCTTTATATGATTGTTGAGATTCTTTCTTTGTATAGCTTCCATCTTTCTGGAGTTTTTCATAAATTTCTTCTTCTATGAGCCCAAACAAATCTTCGCTGAATAAAACTTTATTTTTGTATCTATCTAGTTGCATAACTGCAAGATTTACTTGATCATCAAATCTCTCATTTTCTAGATTATAAAGAAAACCATTTAAAAAATAATCTATACTATATTGCCATAAAATTTGGTCTTTTCCTTCTCCTCTTTTCTTATGCATGAAGATATTATGTCCAACTTCATGCAACAAGACAAAAGTTAATACAGATTGAATATTGGTATTACATTCTTTAAAAAATGAATCATTTGGGTTTATGTAAATATATGAAAAATCCGTGCAAGCCGGAGCATTTAACGGGACTTGTTCAGTTAAAATAACTGGATAATTTAAAGAACATAGCCCAAAAGGCAAGTAAATATCTGAACGAAGAAATGATTCTGTAATTTTTTCAATCGTGATGTAAATATTTGAAAATTTATGATAATCTTTTGTTTTAGTTATATCCATTTTTAGTTTTTTCCTTGATTTAGCACTAACAAAAACTCTTTAAATCTTTGAATTTCTTTATCTGGGTTACTAAGAAATTTTTGCTCTGGAATGTAATAAATCATACACCCGAGGATTGAAACTATTCCTAATTGTCGTTCTTGATCATAATCACTTAATTCATCATTTGGTTTGAAATGATATGGTTCAAGAACTTCAATACATAAATTATATTTTGGACTATATCCGTCTACTGATTTACCTTTGATTATTTTTGATATATTTCGATTATTTCTAAGTAACTCTATTCCAATATTATTTTTAACTTGATCAAGAATGAATTTTTCATTCTTTCCTTCTAAAACATAATCAAGTCCATTTTCTTCTATATATTTCTTTCGAGACAAACTCATTTTAAATATTGATTCTTCTGAATGATGTTTTCCTGTCATCCCTTTGTGATTTTTGTGATTTATTGACATTTTTAATTTTGTTTCTTGTGAATGATGTTTTCCTTTCATTCCATTACTATTATTTATTGACATTTTTAATTTTGTTTCTTGTGAATGATGTTTTCCTTTCATTCCTGCATTATTGTTTATTGAATTTTTAAATCTTGTTTCTTGTGAATGATGTTTTCCTTTCATTCTGCCGCCGCTTTTAGACATTTTTAATTTTGCTTTTTGTGAATGGTATTTTCCTTTCATTCCTGCATTATGCCCCTTGATAAATTTATTTTTCTCATTAGTTGCTTCCTTGCCACAACCACATGCGCATAAAGGTAATTTCTTTTTAATAGAATAAATGATATTCTTAAATATTGATTTTTTTATCTTCATAAAATGATTTTAAACTTTCTGGTATTTGTTTACCATTCTTTTCAGCTACATATAATATTGCTTCATTTACTATATGTTTAATTGATTTATTTGATTCTGCAGCGACAATTCTTAAAAGTCTATGTACGTCTTCATCTATGATAACACTTTTCATTGCGGCTCCTTAATAATATAAAGTTAAGATTTTAATTTATTCATGTGAAAATAAAAACTTTCCGAAAAAAGAAAGGAACAGATTTTACTCTGCTCCTTTCTTGGTCCAACCAGATTAAGACAAATTAAGTCTCAATTCTGGCTGCACTTGCGCACCGAATAATGTTATCGGTCGCTGCTGTGATGAATGCGTTTCTTGGCAATTCTGGGTTTCCCGACTCCCACCATGTGAAAGACGCATTGTTTTTCGTTCTGATGATTTTGCCAATCCCAAGCAGAGTTCCGGCCTTACCGAACACACCCTTCTCATCGATGGCGCTAAGTGTAGTATCTCCACCACGCTTAACCCAACGAATACCATCAGCGTCGACGTGCTCACCGTGAGCATCTCGAAAACGCTTGACTTGATACTCATTGACAAATTGGTTAAATGGCGTATAATGTTCATCAACATACGCCTTCACCACACCATTTAATGAATTCAGATTGGAATAACGAAGACCCAGTTCCCGGGGGATCCGAATCTTGTTATCCTCTCCGCGCTTGGCTGATGGATTGCGGAAGATTACACTCATGCGAATCTGATCTTTCGCCCAATCAATCTTGCGAAATGGGTTGGCTTCCTCGGGAATATAACCCACGAAGCCAAAGCGCTGCTTGGCATCTGGAGTCATTATCTCACATAGAGGGTAATTCGCCCTCTTGAGAATTCCCACCACAACTTCTTGGCTCTGCTGGATTACTTCATCCAGATCACCACCCATAAGTGTGTTGAAAGACTTACCCATGTCTTTCAGAAACTCGAATGTTTTACGTTCGATTTCCTGATTTTCCATCCGAGCCTCGTTCGCATTGTCTGCTCGTATGATCACTGGACGGTTGGGTATTCCACCCAATTCCTTCATGATCTGAGTCAGAGCTTCGAATCGAGTTTGAGAAGCCGCCTTCACTTCCTCGTTCGTTTCAAGCATAATCTTGTCATGCTCGGTTTTCACCAGACCCTCTATCTTGGTCCGAATGTCCAACAGTGCTGGGAGGCGATCCCGAAGCACGATTGTATCGAAAGCGAATTCCGCATTCAATAGCCACTCATAGCGTCCCTTCTTTGCGCCGGGACGACTCTCATCTTTGATTTCCTCCTGCGCAGCAATAGCTGCTGCAACTTCTTTACACACATCTTTCTGTACACCCTTTTTCACAATATTTTTATTGTGAATGGTGGGAACGATTGGGGTGGGAACGATGGTTTCATCAACCAACAATTTTCCATCCTTCATAACCAACGATTCCAAACACGCTACCTGCGTCATTTTTCTGACTCCGTGCATTTATGTAACTTGAGTTTCATGTTCTCTCGAAAAGTTATCGAGCAAACACTACTTCTTCATAAATTAATATATATGATATTTTTTTTCTATTTAAAGTAAAAAAAACAAATTGGTTTTTAGGATTTTAGAACAAAATAAAAAGATATTTATAGGAGTTTACCGATGAATAAGTTTGAACAAGTATCAAGAATTCTAGGTGAGACAATGAATTGTTCTGCTGGCGTTACTGCATATGAAAGTTTACCTACAAAAACAAAAGATTTTAAAGCTAAAAAAAATTATGATAAGTTGTTAAAGGGTGTAGGAGTAGAAAAGAAGTAAATGAAATTGTGTGATTGTGGTTGTGGTAAAGAAGTTAAATGTTTATCTAGTAAATTTTGTCACGGACATAATAGTAGATCGAAAGAATCTAAAGAAAAATATAGACAAACATGTTTAAATAAATACGGTGTCAAAAATTTATTTCAATTAGAAGAAACTAAAAAAAAGATTAAACAAACATGTAATGAAAAATTTGGTGTTGAAAATCCAATGCAATCAAAAGAAATTCAAGAAAAGATTAAACAAACATTTTTAAAAAAATATAGAATAGAATATCCATTACAAATCAAAGAAGCCAAAGAAAAATTTAAACGAACGATGATAAAAAATTATGGAGTTGAACACGCACTTCAATCAAAAGAAATTCAAGAAAAAATAAAATATACATGTTTAGATAGATATGGTGTAGAAGATCCAAATCAATTAAAAGAAATCAAAGACAAAATTAAACAAACATGTAAAGAAAATTATGGTGTAGAATACTATTCTCAGACATTACACGGAAAAGAAGCATCTAGAATCAATTGTATAAGAATGATTGAAAATCAAAAATTAAATGGTGAACCATTAAATGTAAAAATTGGAGATATAGAACGACCATTTCTAAACGAACTTCAACAATATACACAATATAAAATTATTCGAAATGATCCTTCATTTAGATATATTATTGGTCGATTTCCAGATGGTCATATTCCAGAACTAAAACTTTTTATTCAATTTGATGAAAGAATTCATTTTTTAGATACTGAAATGATTATCTATAAACAAGATGATATCGATTGTACATTACAACTAGCATCTCTTGGTTATATTGTATTTCGAGTTTCACTGAAAAAATGGAAAGAAAATAAAGAAAATGTAATTAATCAGTTTAAAGAATTAGTAAGTTCAGGAGATAAAAATGAATAGTATTTCTCTTGTTCCTGAATTAAATTATTGGATAATCCGTATATTAAAGTCCTCTCCAGTTGCTGATACATACTGCAATACACCAACAACTATTTCAGATTTTTGGAGAGAACCAAATAGTGTTTTAGAATTACTCTTCAACGAGTGCTTTAATCCTGATCTTTCTGAACCATCTAGCTCTAGTTCCGGAACGATTTATAGACCTTACATTTATGAGTATAGGTCATGCAATCTAAACTTAATTCCTGATAAAAATGTACTAAATAGAATTCAATTATATAGATGGTTTTGCACCGTATTCGCTGTTGATAGTGAAAAATTTACAAATATATTTGATACCACCGGAGAACATTATCCACCAACCCAACCAGAAAATAATGTCATTTATGATACCGGCTTAGATTATATGGAAGCATCTGCAAATACACCACCAACACTTCCTTATGACGTACCAGAAGAAGATCGTTCACCATATATCAGTTACACAACTAAAAATTTTCTTACTTCAAATTACACTCTTGTAAAACCAGGTGAACAAACAATTTATCCGTATCCCCCAACACCGCCGCCAATATCGATCCAAAACAATGTATTTAATTTTACAGAACAAGATTTAATGATGCTTGATATGCTTTTCGATTATAAAGTATTTGGTATATATGATTTAACAACCGTTAACTATTCTGATCTAACTAGCTGTATAGCAAAACTAATCTACTGTTATCTGCAAGCATTTTGCTATAATAATTTTGACAACTTTGATAGTGAAGAACCCATCTGCGCAGACCCAACTATTCTCCCAGCACTATATGAGAAATATGTATTAGATCTTATCTATCAGTTAAAAGCAAAACAGTATGGTGTTATCTATAAAAATACAAACGTGGTCAATAAATCTATAGTTGAAGAAAATGTATATCGTTTTATGATAATGAAGAAAGATAATTTAAGATTGAATGTTACTCAAGAGATAGTTGATACTAAAGAAATTATAATTACAGATAACATTCCATGGGATCGCAAAGATTTTGTTGTGTATAAAGATGGTATAGTTCTTGAACCAGATGAGGAATATAATTTAGTAATAGATTTTTCAGACCCAACAAATGTTATTGCAAAAGTTCAATTCTTAACTACGATATTAGAACTTGGTGAAGTTATTGAAATGATATGGGGTTATGTTATCCCCTATGGAATATCACAAACAGATGAATAATAGCATAAATAAATTTTGTGAATGTGGTTGTGGTAGAGAAGTAACTATCAATTATCATACTAAACAACCTAACAGGTTTATTAGCGGGCATAATAAATCATGGTTAGGAAAATTTCTAAGTTTTGAACATAAAGAAAAATTATCTAAAATATGTAAATCAGAAGAAGTTCAACAAAAAAAAGAACAAACAATGATGAAAAATCATGGCGTAAAATATGCTCATCAATCAAAAGAACTTCGAAAAAATTTTGAGCAAACAATGATAGAAAAACATGGTTTTAAACACGCACTTCAATCAGAAAAATTTCGAAAAAAATATCAACAAACATCTTTAGAAAATTATGGTTTTGAAAATTATTCACACACAGATCGTTTTAAAAATATAAACAGAATAGCTGCAATTAAAAGAATTGAAGTTCAAAAACAAAACAATGAACCAATACTGCCATGTATTGGTATTTCAGAACGATTATTTTTAAATGAACTTCAGAATTATACTAACTATAATATTATTCGAAACGATTCTACTTTTAGATATGTCGTTGGTAGATTTCCAGATGGGCACATACCAGAATTAAAGTTATTTATTCAATTTGATGAGAATCATCATTTTATAAATAATGAATACAGACAAGATGATATTGAGTGCACACTTCAATTAGCATCTCTTGGATATATTGTATTTCGAGTATCAGAACGAGATTGGAAAAATAATAAAGATCGAGTACTAAATCAATTTAAAGAATTGATAAACAACAATCTAGAATCTATACAATCTGAACAAAATAAAAATTTAAGGAGATTTTATGGCAATCAATGAACCAGATCCTAAAGTCTATTGTGATAATTGTATCTTTTTTATAGCTAGAGA
>Ga0209777_10003765_pt1 | contig 18496 bp, 15 predicted proteins | sample FrelakmetHBP12HB_FD_187147 | JGI IMG/M metagenome (GOLD analysis project Ga0209777, IMG submission 187147) | Freshwater lake sediment microbial communities from the University of Notre Dame, USA, for methane emissions studies -HBP12 HB (SPAdes)... | ecosystem: Environmental > Aquatic >...
GTACCGGTAACGACAGCAATCGTTCTCATAATTATTCTACCATATTCAGACGAATAAGTTCATCTTTTGTTATAGATTTTTTTGTTTTCTTTCCAAGGATTTGTTCTATTTGGGTTGGTGAAAGACCAATACCAGGTCGTTTGATAGCAAGCATGTTTTTACGGATAATTGCACCTTTTTTGATATTTTGGTTCGCGACAATGCTTTTTCTGACCAGTTTCATAATTTCTTTTTCAGATGGTGTTGGTTTTTTCGCGTAGCTCCCCAGGGTTGTTTCGACGTTTCGTATCACAGTCACCATCTGTTTGAGTTCCCCTGGTTCGAGTGATGCTTTATGATCAGGACCAGGCAGTGTCTTGTCAAGAGTGAAATGTTTCTCGATAACCACAGCTCCAAGAGTTGCCGCCATAATCGGAACGGTCATGCCCAGGGTATGATCCGAGTATCCAACCTGACAGTGCAGGGTGTTTTGCATGGTCAGCATGGCACGGAGATTTACTTCCGCTAGTGGGCAGGGGTAATTGGTTGTACAGTGTAGTGCGATTATGTGATGGTTGCCAGTTGCATGAATCGTTCGAATAGCGGCACGTACTTCACTAAGTGTGGCCATCCCGGTTCCTAGGATGATTGGTTTGTGTTTCCGTGCTGCATATTGCAGCGCAGGAGTATTGGTGAGATCCCCTGAGCCAAATTTATAGGCTGGGACAAGATCCTCTAAAAAATCAATAGCATCAAATGAATGAGGGGTGGATAAAAATAATATCTTTTTTTGATCGCAATATTTTTTCAGTTGTTTGAATTCATCGTAGGTGAGTTCGTAGCGTTTGATCATCTCGAGTTGTTTGAGGTTTTTTCCGATGTTTTTCTTGGCGTATGATGCAATACCGACGTCGTCTGTGACGACTCCTTCTGCTTTGAATGTCTGGAATTTTACTGCATCTGCCTTCGCAGAGACAGCTGCATCTACAAGTTTTTTTGCAACGATAAGTTTTCCATTATGGTTCACGCCTGCTTCAGCTATGATAAAACAAGGCTGTTTGTCGCCAATACGCTTCGTTCCTAGTTGTATGATTTTTCCCATAGGTTCCCAGCTGGAAAGATAGTCAAATGTAATGACGAACCAGTATTAAAAGTTCATTTTCATCTCAGAAGAGAAACGATATCACGTATTATGTTATTTTTCCAGAGTAAATGTCTTGTTTGAGTTTTTTGATTTCTTGGAAATGTTCACGGTAGTTGTTATCGATTTGTTTTTTGATTTTTGGTTCCAAATCGAGCTGGACACATAAAGAGTTTATCGCGGCTATCTCCGGGTGTTTATCTAAGTATTCAACGACTTTTTCTAATCTAAGGGTTGTTTTGAAGGGGATGGTCGTGTAGAGGTGGTTGATGAGATCATAATCTTCTTTATAGTCAAGGGTAAGTCTGTATTCTGGCCTGTGGACTTGCTTGTCTGCCTTTAGGGTGACAACACCAAAAAGCTCAGGTCGGTCAATAAGGTATCCCCAGATCTCCGTGTCGACAATGGTTTTAACGATGCAGATGGTCTGCAATGCTTTCACATTCATCCCCCAGGCTGCAGCCCCAAAAGGGAGACCTTGTATCTTAATGAAATCAGGTCGTTGTTGTTTAATCACATCAACAATCTTGTTTGCGTATTCAACGGAAAACAAGGGATTATCAGCGGTGATTCCAAGCGCATAATCCAGGTTATGATGAAGGGCGGCATCATGCAGTCGTTTCAGGACGTCATCGGGGTCACCGAAGAAATACGAGACATGGGTTTTTTCCGCTATGTCGATGAGTGGTTTGTCTTGAGGATTAGCGGAAGTACAAATAACGATATCTTTATCAGGGATGTTGTGAATTTCCTGTGCACGTTCAACGATGCGTTGGATGACAGGTTTCCCGTTGAGATCCATCATGATTTTCAGCGGGAGTCGCGATGATTTTAATCGTGCGGTGATCAAAAAACCTATTCTCATGGAGCTTCCGTCCTTATTGATGTTATTTCTTTACATTCGTAAATTGTTCAAGATTTAAGGTCTTGAATTTATATTCGATTTTGCTAAAGTCAATCACATCGTCTTTTTTAATATCAACGTTTGCTTTGGAGCCAAGCAGCTGTAGGAATTGTTTCTGTTGGATTGTGCTTTCCTCTAGTGCTCTTTTGAACCAGAGGTTTTCAAGTGAAAGTTTTTCCCCTTTTTTGATGTCTCGTCTAGCGACGATTGCTTTTTTCATAGGTCCGATATTCCCATAAGCTTTCTCTGGTTCGCTTAGGGTTATTTGTCCACTGCCATGTACCTGGAGTGCAATTTTCATGAGGTCACGTATACAACTCATTTGTTTTTTTCCAACTGCAGCATGGTAATCGATGCGTTCTTTCCCAGGATCAGGTGTGAAATGTTTTTCAAGAACAGGGAACCCCATCAAGGCTGCAGCGATACTAATCACTACATTGTTTGGATCGTCAAAGCTGGTGTGGTCTGCGTATCCGACGGGGAGGTGAAATAAAACATATATCGCATGCATTTTCGCAAGGTTGATATCTGCGTAGTCCGTTGGATAACTCTGGAACCCATACATGAGAAGGATGTCTTGTTTTCCATGATGCTGGAGAAAATCGACTGCATAGGAGATGTCGCTAATAGAAGAGCCGCCAATCCCGAGGATGATCCGACCGTCAAACTTTGCTGCTTCTGCAAGCATGAAATAATCGTTAATGCTTGTCGCATGAAGTTCAAGAGAATAGATCTTTTTTTTCTTCGAGACTATATACTGAATGCTTTCTACATCATCACATAATGCGACGATATCAAGCTTTTTTTTCGTCGCAAAGGAGAAAATCTCGTTCCATTGGTTCTCTGTAAACATCCATTGTCTCATTTTCTGGTATAGTGGATGTGATTTTTTCATATAACTATCAAGATTTAGCAATAGATGGAATTTTACTGCATTGAGTTGTAAGGAGGCGATTTCATCGATCATCTTATAGAGGTATTTGATGTCTCCTTCATGGTTGTACGCGGTTTCTGCGATAATATAAGGAGTAATATTCTGATTTTTTTCCATTGTTTTTCTTCTCCCTTGGACTGTTCAGAAGATGTTCTTTTCTGCGTCTCTTGTGATGTCAAATCAGAAATTCCCTAAAAACCTTTTGCCTTAGAAGCTTGATGAAAGGATTTTAAGGTCGGTGAAGAAATTTTTAAAGTGTTTTTCAGGTTCTGGGGTGAAGAAGAGGTTGGCGACAGTTTTGGTTTCAGCAACCGCATCTTGATAGTGTGAAAGGATGGTAGTAGCTGATTCCACAAATCGGGTCGGAGATGTTACGATATACGGTGTTGTGGTGTTGTGTGTCATGTTGTAGATGTCGACGAAAATATTTGGTGTTCCGAATGCCATGGCTTCTAGTCCGCTCGTAGAGTAAACGGTCGAGTGGATGTCAGCAAGACTGAAGAGCTTGAAGGTATCCTCGTACTTATCGATTAAGATAATATGTTTGTTCTGACGTAGGTCAGCATAATTGTTTTTATCATATGGATGAGGTTTGAAAAGAATCCCGACATTCATATTTTCGCGTTCAAGCTGGTCTGCGACCTTGATCACAAAGTCTTTTGTTTCTGCTGCGACAATCCACTGAGACGTGAATAAAATATTATGAGGAAACGGTGAGAATGATTGTTTCAGAGCAGGGGTTTTTTCTTTCTCCATAAGAGTACGTTGAAGATAAGGATATCCTGTCGAGATCACCTTGTCGGTGTCGAAGAGGTTACCGTTTCGTACCATATTTGCGTAGATTTCACCGTGCGTGAGTAGATATTCGGGAATGCAATCTTTGTTTGTTGTGGGTGTTGTTCGTCGGTACGCGGGGAGGTACGCGGTGATGAGACCATGTTGAAGTTCTATCGATGGAATTCCAAGTTCCCTACATGCTTGGGAGAGTGCCATGGGGAATCTCCCGTATCCGCATCGGATGAGTACTGCTTTTGGTTTTATCTTTTTAAGGATGTCGTACAGATAGTGTTTGATGGAAACAAAGACGGTGATGAAATCATATATATCTTTCGTGAGTTTGGTTTTATCAACAGAGGCAGTGATGATAATGTATGTGATGATATCCTGGAGGACTTCTTCTGATTCTAGTGTAAAGTTTTTGCGACCGGTGAGTTTATTGAAGAGTAGATTCCAGAAAGTTTTCGTGGAGAGTGGAATGTGCATAGGGACATGGTGTCGTGAGTACACGGGATGGTCATATTTTCTCCGGTACCCGGTGGTTTCTGGCCATTCGAAAACTGCGAGTTTTTCTCCTAATATCTCGTAGAGCGGGTCGAGGTAGATGTCGTAGTAGGTGTTGTTGTAGAGTTTTCTGCTTTCGCTGCTGGAGAATCCGCAGACTGTTATATTTTTTGGAAGACGGAGGGGAACGAAACTTTCTTTGAAAATAGAAAGAACTGATTTGATGCTATTTTTATTAAATTTTTTCTGGGTGGTATCTTTACCGAGTTTCTGGAAATTTGAATATAGGAATATTCGGAGGAGATTCCAGAGACGCGTTCCATCGGAGAGTCGTATTGTATCAGTCTGGTATTTTTGTTCGATGGCTTCAATAAGTTGGTACGCGGTCTGGTTATTAATTTTTCCGGAGACACGGAGGTCATATTCGTTATAGAATGCGATGATTTGGTGTGCGAGTTGTTCCGGTGTATTCTTTTTCATAGACAACGTCACTTTTCTTGTTAAAGAGGTAGTGTGATTAATATTAAATACGTTCTGCTGTTTTCCAGAAGAGATGGTAGAGGATTACCCAAAGGTTTCATTTTTGATACCAGTATTAAACGAAGAAAAAACCCTGGCACAGTCGTTAGACTCATTGCTTGCGGTGGAGTACCCAGAAGAGAAGATGGAGATTTTACTTGCGATGGGGAAATGCACTGATAACACACGCGTGATTGCTGAGGAGTATGCGAAAAAATATCCGAACATTCGAATCCTTGAGAACCCGACGGGGAATACCTCGATCGGTCGGAACGTATGTATTAAGCATGCGACTGGTAAGATGCTGATGAATTACTCTGGCCACGTGGTCACCGAGAAAAACCTGCTTAAGGAGCTTGCATTGAGATTGCAGAGCCTACCTGCTGATGTTGTCGCGGTTGGTTGTTCGAATCTTTCTCCAGGTAAACAGAATTTTGTTGGAGAGGTTTCTGGTGCTGCGTTTTTGAGTTTTATGGGTGGTCGGAGTTTCTTTTCTCAGAACGCGGTGTTTCCAGAAGAAAGGTACACGGATCATTTGTCGTTTTCCTGTTACCGGAAAGAGGCGGTGGAAAAAGTTGGTGGTTTTGATCCTGTTTTTTGGTGTGGTCAGGATTATGAGCTTGATATCAGGCTTCGGAAGGCAGGGTATAAAATTTTGTACACGCCGAAAACGAAAGTGTATCATTTTAAGCGGGATTCAATTCGATCGCTATGGCGTCAGATGTATCGATATGGGATTGCTCGTGCGAAGATGGTAAGAAAACATCCTGATACCTTGAAGTTTTTCCATTTGCTGGGGCCAGGGTTCATCCTTGTTGGCGTTCTCGTAGTGTTATTAACCGTATTGGGTGTGCTACCGTTGTGGGTGATTCCTTGTCTTGTTATAGTCTATATATTGATGTCGTTGGTCAGTACGCTTCAGATTACACGAAAGCCGAGTGTAGTGGTGAGTAGTATCTTATTTTATTTGTTGATTCATGCGGGGTATGGCGCTGGCTTTCTGAGAGGAATAGTATATAGTAAACTCTAGAAAGTAGGGCTGTTATTCTTAAATAGGGGAGATGAATTATCGGTAGTGTCGCCACGTTTTTTCTCGTGGAAAAAGAGAGGCAGATATGAAAAAGTTGAACATCGCGGTTGTCGGTGTTGGTCATATTGGTTCCCAGCATGCGAAACATGCAAGCAGCCTAGGTTGTTTAGTGGCTGTCTGTGATGTGAAGCAGGATAGGGCGAGAACAATCGCAGCGCAGTACCAGTGTAAGTCTTATTTTTCTCTTGATGAATTGTTAGCAGATGAAAAGAATCTGGATCTGGTTGCAGTGTGCACACCAAATGGGTTACATGCGGAACATAGCATAAAAGCGTTGAAAGCAGGCTGTAATGTGTTGTGTGAGAAGCCGATGGCAACGTCGGTGCGTGATTGCGAGCGGATGATTCATGCTGCTGAGGAGACAAACAAACGGTTGTTTATCGTGAAGCAGAATCGGTTTAATCCTCCGGTGAAGGCATTAAAAAAAGTAATTGATGAAGGAAAACTAGGGAAGATTCTCAACGTGCAGGTGAATTGTTTCTGGAATAGGAATCGGGAATATTATACAGGGTCTGACTGGCGTGGGAAGTTGGCAATGGACGGTGGGACGTTATTTACCCAGTATAGTCATTTCATTGATTTATTGTATTGGTTTGTTGGTGATGTGGAGGAGGTTCGCGCGTTTACCGAGAATTATTTGCATAAGGGTATCGTTGAGTTCGAGGACACTGGTGTGGTGGTGTTGAAGTTTGCGAATGGTGCGCTAGGGACAATTAATTTTACCATTGATAGTTTTGGGAAGAACATGGAAGGTTCCATTACCTTGTTTGGGGAGAAAGGTACCGTAAAAGTTGGTGGTCAATATCTGAACCTCTTGGAGTACCAGTGTATCGATGGGTATGAGATCACCGGTTTGGAACCAGGAAACCCCCCAAATACGTATGGCGCAAATAAGGGATCCATGTCAAATCATGATATGGTCTATCAGAACGTGATTGACGTGTTGGTCCATGGGGGAAGCATTGCGACTGATCTGTTAGATGGATTAAAGACCGTGCAGATTATTGAGAAGATCTACAAGGCTGCTGTAAAAGGTCATGGTCATTGAGGGATAATCTATGAGGAATAAACCGACGATTAAAAAAGCACAAATAAAGGACGTGTCGTTCGGGGAGAATGTCACGGTTGTTGAGCCGGTGAATCTCTATGAATGTGAGATTGGTGATGATTGTTTCATTGGCCCGTTTGTGGAAATCCAGCGGAACGTGAAGATTGGGAATAATTGTCGCATCCAGTCACATGCGTTTATCTGTGAGCTTGTTTCTATCGGTGATTTCTGTTTTATTTCTCACGGGGTGAAGTTTGTGAATGATTTGTTTTCCTTAGGCAAACCAGCTGGTGGGGATCGGTCATTGTGGAGACCGACGAAGGTCGGTAGTTACGTGTCGATTGGGACGAACGCGACTATTCTACCAGTGGTAATTACTGATAATGTGGTGATTGGCGCTGGTTCAGTGGTGACAAAAGATATCCGTGAGCCTGGAGTGTATGCAGGGAACCCTGCTCGGAAGTTACGATCACTGTAGGAGTAATGCAATATGAATATTCCTCTTGTTGATTTGAAGGCAAATTACCTTTCCATTAAAAACGAGATTGATCGTGCAATTCAGGATGTATTGAACAGTAGTTCGTTTATCATGGGGCCGTTTGTAAAACGATTTGAAGAGAATTTCGCCCGGTTCTGTCAAGTGAAGCATGCTGTTGGGTGTGCGAATGGAACTGCTGCGGTTCATCTAGCGTTACTGGTCGCTAGAGTAAAGAAAGGTGATGAGGTTCTGACGGTCCCTAATACGTTTATCGCGACGACGGAGTGTATCTCGTATGTTGGCGGTAAAATCAAGTTTGTTGATGTCCAGCCACAGACCGCACTTATTGACATTGATGCTCTTGAGAAAGCGATCAAAAAAAAGACAAAGGCACTCATTGTCGTGGATTTGTACGGGCAGATGCCCGATATGCAAAGGATTCGGGAAATCGCAGTGAAACATGACTTGTTTTTAATTGAAGATGCGGCACAAGCACATGCCGCGGAGTGGAACGGTCATCAACCAGGGTATTACGGTGACATCGCGTGCTACAGTTTCTTCCCTGCGAAGAACCTTGGGTGTTATGGAGATGGCGGCGCGGTGACGACTAATTATGATGAGCTTGCAGAGAAACTCCGATTGCTAATGAACCATGGACGCACGACGAAGTACGAACATACGATTGAAGGGTATAACTATCGACTCGATGCGTTACAAGCGGCAATACTTGATGTAAAGCTTACTCATCTTTTAAAATGGACAGATTTACGCAGGGAACATGCGCGTTTTTACGATAGGAATCTCCCTTCGAACGTCGGCAGGATTATCGAGGTAAAGGGAGCAAAGCATGTGTATTATATGTATGAGATACGTGTGCAGCAACGTGATTCATTGATGGAGTATCTGAAACAGCAGGGGATCGAATGTGGGATTCATTATCCGCTTCCGTTGCATCTGCAGCCAGCGTATGCTTCGTTGGGATTTAGAAAAGGTCAGTTTCCAGTTTCAGAGCAGCTTGCTCAAGAGATTATTTCTATTCCGATCTATCCAGAGTTAACAAATGAACAACGTCAGTACGTTGTTGATCATATTAAAAAATTCGTGCATCGCTGACATCTTTGGCTTTAGACAGGTTCCTATTTATTCAGGGTTTTCATATACGCTGAAACCCCGGATTTGAGTTCATCGTTTTTCAGTGCGAAATCGATAATTGCTTGGATATAGCCGAGTTTGTCACCGATGTCATATCGTTTTCCTTTAAATGCGCAGGCGTACACCTTTTGAGAATCACAGAGAAGATTAATAGAGTCTGCAATTTGAAGTTCGTTATTGACACCGGGTTGGGTGCGTTTCATAGCATCGAAGATCTCGGGGGTGAACACGTATCGTCCGACAGCTGCTAGTGTTGATGGTGCTTCTTCGATTTTTGGTTTTTCGACGATGTGTTCGACCAGATATAGTTGATTTGTAGTTGGGGTTATTTTGGTTGCTTTCACAGCCCCATATCTGTTGATTTTTTCTCGTGGGACGTCTTGGACTGCGATGACTGAAGAATGGTAGGTATTATAGACATCGATGAGTTGTTTGGTGCAGGGTGTCTCGGAAATGATGATGTCGTCTCCTAAGAGGACTGCGAAGGGTTCATTACCGATGTGTTTTTCTGCGGCAAGGATAGCATCGGGTAATCCTTTTGGGTCTTTCTGTCTAATGTAATGTACATTGGCCATGGAGGAAATCTCTTTTATTGTTTTCAAGAGATCGTCTTTTTTATTTTTTTTAAGATGCATTTCCATTTCTGGTGATTCATCAAAATAATCTTCGATTGCGCGTTTTCCTCGCCCGGTGATGATGATGATATCGTCCAGACCTGTTTCGACTGCTTCTTTGACGACATAGTGAATGGCTGGTGTGTCAATGATCGGGAGCATTTCTTTTGGCATGGATTTTGTCAATGGGAGAAATCTGGTTCCTAATCCTGCTGCGGGGATTACTGCTTTTTTAATGTTCATGCTACCAGCATACTCCTTCATAGATTTTTGCGTTTTTTGCCTGTTCGAGTTTTCTTCCATCGATAACGATTTTTCCCTGGTAATTTAAGGTGGTGAATTCTTTCCATTTTGTGGTGATAAGGATTGCGTCTGCGGAAAGGACTTCAGAGGCTGTGGAGCAATAGTCTATCGTTGGGTATAGTGTTTTAAAATTATTCATTGCTTGGGGATCGTAAGCTTTGATATGCGCTCCGTTTCTGAGGAGTTCTTTGATGATGGGTATTGCCCTGCTGTCTCTGATGTCATCGGTGTTTGGTTTGAAGGCAAGCCCGAGGACGCCAATGGTTTTTCCTTTTAACGTAGGGAGGTGTTTCTTGAGGATTTCAACGAGGCGGAGTGGCTGGTCTGTGTTGACTGCTTTGGTGCTTTCAATGATTCTGGTATGTTCTTTGATTTCTTTTGCCCAGTCGATGAGTGCGTCAATGTCTTTGGGAAAACAGGAGCCGCCCCAGCCTATTCCTGAGTCAAGGAATGCTCTGCCGATTCGTTTATCAAGTCCCATTCCGGTGGCCACATCGTAAGTGTCAACACCGAGTTTTTTACAGAGGTTTCCGATTTCGTTGATGAAGGATATTTTTGTGGCAAGAAACGCGTTACTTGCGTATTTGATCATCTCTGCTGCAGATAACGATGTGTCTACGATGGGGCAGGAGAATTTCTTGTAGAGTTCTCCCAGGGTTTTTCTACTTTTTTCATCGTTGAAACCAATGACAATGCGGTCAGGTTCAAGGAAGTCTTTTATCGCGACTCCTTCCTTGAGGAACTCTGGGTTCATGGCTAGTCCGATGTCTATGCCGACTTTTTTTCCTGAGTATTGTTCGAGAAGGGGTAATACGATGTTGTGTGTGGTTCCTGGGAGCACGGTGCTTTTCACGACAACGAGATGCCAAGAATTTTTGTTCTTCAGTATAGTTGCTATCTGTTTTGTTGCTTCTTTCAAATACGATAAATCGATAGTGCCGTTTTTCATTGATGGGGTGCCGACGCAGATGAACGTAATGCTGGTGTTCATAAGTGCGGTCTGGTAGTCTGATGTTGCCGATATTTTGTCTTTATAGGTGAGCAGAAGGCTTTCCAATCCTTCTTCGTAGATAGGAGAAACGCTGTTGTTGATTTTTTGTACTTTCTCAGGGTCGATATCAACACAGGTAATCGTATGTCCTAGTTTTGCAAAACAGGCGCCGGTGACGAGTCCTACGTATCCAGTTCCAATGATAGAGAGATTCATAGTTGAGAATGGAAAACTTTCTTGTTCTTTTAAAGGTTGGCGTGAAGCACGTCTTTGATGGCTTTTCTGACTGCTTCATCTGAGGTGAGAGTTGCTTTCCAACCAAGTGTGTTTATCTTCTGTGCATCAAGTTGGAACCGTGGGACGTCTCCTTTCCAACCGCGTATTCCTCCAGTGTACTTGAATGATACATTTTTGAGTTTCATTTCCTCAACTACTATTTCGGCGATACGGGTTACCGTGGTAGTGGAGTCGCAACTAAGGTTGAAGAGGTTCATTTTCTCTTGGGCATGCGTGAATCCGAAGAGGATTCCTTCGACGCAGTCGCTGACATAGAGATAGGGTTTGCATTGTTTTCCGTCACCGAGAATTTCGAGTTCATGGGAGTTTTTTCTGAGTTTGTGGATGAAATCGACGATCACACCGTGGGTGCCTCGTGCACCGACGACGTTGGCGAATCGGTAGATCCAGGTTTGGAAATCGAAGGTGCCGCAGAATGCGCTGATTAGTCCTTCTGCCCCGAGTTTACCTGCACCATACATGGAGATAGGCAGAGTAGGACCGTAGGTTTCAGGAAGGCTAAGCTCTGTTGTTTCCCCGTAGACGACGGAGCTTGAAGAAAACACGATTTTTTTGATGTTGTTATGTCGCATTGCTTCCAGGATGTTATAGGTTGCAACAATCCCTTGGTTAAGATCCAGATCGGTTTGTTTTTCTCCGAGTCGTACGTGAGGGTTTGCAGCGAGATGGAAAACTATGTCATGGTCTTGGATTTCTTTTTTTACTCGTTTGAGATCAAGTAAATCAGCTTTAATAAACGTAAAATTCTCTTGGTGTAAGTGGTGTTGTATGAATTGTTTGTCTCCTGAGCTGAGGTTGTCGTAAACGGTGACTGAATGTCCGTTTTTGAGAAGTGAGTCGACGAGATGGCTGCCTATGAATCCGGCGCCGCCAGAAACAAACGCTTTCATAATGGGGAATCCCTTTCGTTGTTTATTTTCCCTTCGATGAAACGGGTGATTGCATGAAACAAAACATGTTATAAGGAATTACAACTTTCTTTACTACAGGGGAGGAATCGATATATGACATAACGGATTCATCGAAATAAACTCATGTTCCATTGGATCACGAAACATCATGAGATCGTGGTTGGGTTTAAACAGGTACGGTATGGTACCTGTCGTAAGTGTGGAAAAAGCATCTCTGAAGGGGCTTCTCTGTGTGACGCGTGTTTTTCCAAAGATAAAGAGGTCTGTAAGAAATAATAAGGAAAAAAAATGAGAGATTTTTTGTTTCTCTCTGTTGTTTGATGTAATGCTATTTATGGACAAAGGATAAGAATTCTGAATTACTTTTGTTATTTGTTGGTGGAATTATTTTTTTAACCTTTTTTGACGTTGACTGCTTTTGGTCCTCTGTCGCTGTCTTCAGTTTCATACTCAACTTTGTCGCCTTCGTTCAGGCTTAATTCCGCGGGAACTGATGATCGGTGGAGAAATATATCTTTTCCATCTTCGCCAACGATGAATCCGTAGCCCTTACGTGTATTATACCATTTTATTGTTCCTTTCATGGTGGTTTGTCCTCCTTATGTATTTAGGAGTTTTTTACAAAAGAACTAAAAACAAAATGTTTCAAAGGCTGAGCTATGAAACCTTCGTTTCTCGTCTTTTGTCCAAAGTGAAATTCTGCTATTCTTTTATATAGGTTTCTGTTGAAAAAAGTGATTGTCACCTTCTGAACCTCGTAAAGTGATACATTGATACAGAACAGTTAATCTACTGTTGAGTACTATTAACAGGGGCGTTATTCGGCCAGTGTTAATAAAAGATTTTTATCCACTGTTTCAAGAGGAAAAATCATTGTTCAAGAGGAGTACGAAGCCTAAAGGTAACATATTCCCATCTGGTATTTGATTCAGAGCAGGTTTTTTTCTTTGTACCATTCAATAGTTTTTTTCATTCCATCCTGATAGCTGTACTGAGGTATAAACCCAAGAATTTTTTTTGCTTTTGCATTGGTATACGCTCTATTTGTTTTCATCGTATCGATAAGTGATGTGTGCATCACGAAGTCATCGATTCCTTTCCCTTTATTGCTCCATTGAATGTAGGAAAGATATGCCTTTGCAAGGCTCATGGGGATGGAACGAGTAGGGGGTGGTATCTCTAACAGATTTGCAACGATAGTGAACATTTCTTTGTAGGTGATATACTCATCGCTTGCAAGGATAAAGGTCTCGCCAAGGGATTGTTTTGGTTTCTCGATTGTTCTTTGAAACCCCTGGATGATATCATCCACATAGGTGAAGTGGATATAGGAATCTCCTTTTCCAGGCAAGAAACGTAATTTTCTGTGTGCAACCGCACGGACGGTGGACAGGGTGACATAGACGTCACCTGGTCCGTAAACCCCTGTGGGTCGGAGAATGGTGAGAGGAAGATCAGCTGTTTGTTGTTTTTCCTTGAGTAATTGTTCTGCTATTTGCTTGGTTTTTCCATAGTCGTAGGAGGGATTATACGGGCTTGTTTCATCCCCGGGAATGCTTGTTACTGGGCCGATCGCCTCCGTTGAACTACTGTAAATGAAATGTTGTACACCGTGTTGAAGAGCGTCTGCTACAATGATCTGTGTCGCCTTCACATTATGGTTATACAATAAGTCCCATGGGTCGTGAAATCGCATCAACCCCGCGAGATGAACGATAACATCAACGTCTTTGGTAATGTCTTTCAGGGACTCTGGTTTGAGCAGATCTGCTTTTCTCATTTCGATGCCCTGTTTTTCATACATTAATGCTTTTTTCTTATCTCTGAACGTCCCTACAAGCTCATAGCTCTTTTTTTTCAGTAACTCATGTGCAAGATGAGTCCCAATAAAACCAGTTACTCCGGTGATTAACACTCTCATGATTGTCTCCTACGCAACTCGCATTTGGTAATGCATTTGTTGATTTTATATCTGTTGACCGGTTCTTTGTTGTTTTTGGTTTGAGACAATTTTTCTATGATTAGAAAGAACGTGTTGTGATGGGAACTGGATATTGATTCGATTAAATTATTACCAAACATTAAGGTTAAGCAAGGGTGATCTGGCTGTTTTTTTTAAGAGTGTTAAGATTTTACTAGAGGTTACGAGAAAGATTCAACGATGTAGCAGCACAGAATATTGTTGGTAAAAGCGTACTCATCATGACGTTATGGTAAAATGGTTTTAAAAAAAAAGAAAACACGATGGTTTATGGGTAGCCACCGATTTTTAATGTAGGATCACCAAATAATATCCATTGCTGAACGGTTTTTGTATGTCCTGCTGCAAGATCGGTCATGTCAAACGTATTTATATAGCTAGTCAGTGTCTGCTCATACGCATGTCCTAAGATATGTTGCCCTTCAGTCCCGTATTGCTTAAAGATTTCAATGGTGACCCATGAGTCACCACCACCGGTGTTTACTGAAATACCAGGCATTCCATACCCAAGACCCGTGTTCCCTACAGATGCGATCGCACCGCCATTCGGGTTCCGGACCAGCCTCCAACTAAAACATTCAGGCACGGGATATCCGTAGACCCACATTGATAGTTTTGGGAAATTCGGGAAGAGATAACTGAAGATATCAAGAACGCCGTATACCATCGAGACATTAAATTCACTGTTATGGCACCCTCCGATGACTGCGATTGGAAGTTTTTCTTTGTTCTTAAGGGAATCTATCGGGAAAGCTGGAGAGGTAAAATATGGTTTCCAAGGTTTCACGGTCGTTACCATAAGTCCAGTGATGCTTGCGTATTTACGGTTCCCAGGAATACCAGGGTAATGATCAGCCCAGACATTCGGGCTGCCATGGCCGGAAATGAATATAAAACCAGCGCCTTCATTCCATGCGTTGATAACATCCTGTTGCCCCGTAAACTTCCCATTTGATGCCCAGAGAATGTTGGGTTTGATTTCTGCAGGCATGTAATATAAAGCTCCGCCTCGACCGAGGAATGTCTGCCAACCGGTGGCATCTTCTCCTTCGTAATACATTTGTGTGTTATTTCGCCAGTCTTGGAATACAATGTCGCCCGCGTGATTTTTTATCCAGACATGGATGCTGCTGATGATCCCGTAAGGTTTAGGATCATAGCTTTTTCCACGGATAGTCAGCACACCACTAAGATAGCTTATGTTTGCCCAATGATAAAACTCATTACAAAATGCTACATTTTCGGCTGGCGTAAGGGTATAATCGGTGCTACCGAGAATATTACCTTCTGAAACAGAAACAATTTCAGCGATTGGTAGTCCAGGGTATGTATGAATACGTAAATTATCATTATGATTGAAGGTTAAATTTGTTTCCTTGGTTTTGTCCACGGTGATGTTGGTGGTTTCAATCGGCCCGTATTCTGCTGATGGATTACTGCTTTGTGCATAAATCGTGTACGGTCCATTCGGAACCGTATTGGTGTTCCATTTGATATTGAGGTCTGTCTGGTCTAGGAATCCATCACCGCTGATCACGGTCATTTTGTTGAACCAATCTTGCCCGTAGGTGGTTGTCTCGTAGGTGATGATCTTATTTACCATTGTTTGGACTTCTGCAACACTGGTACAGGCGAGTCTCCCGAGGTTAACATCAGGATACAGGTCAATGCCAGTGTCGTTTGCAATCCCTGGTCTTCCCCATGCAGCAAACACTCCGTCGCCATTGGGGTCCCAACTTGAGAATGTTCCACCTGGTCCATAGATGTCAGCATAGTATAAATCGCTGATGACACCCGGGTCAAATAGTTTTTCAGCCTCTAAGGGATACTTCGGGTTGTCCCACAGATTAGTGTACCGGACTGGTAGATACCAGCTTTTGCTCCCCTGATTTTGATCATCCCGGGGTTTCGCAAACACTACGTTTTTTAATCCACCAACTAGGAGGACTGATGTTATATTGTAGGTTTCTATGGCGTCTTTAATGAAGTATTTAATTTTTTCTGGTTTGTCAACACCAGAATATTTTGCGTAAATATCTTCTGTTGTTTTAAGAAATGTGGCAACACCATGCGCGTTTTTATGGGCAATAAGCGGCTGGAGTGTTTTTTCAAAGGCTTTGGGTGCGATAATCACGAGATTGTATGCAGTTGTGGGAAAGAAAGTGCGTGTTGGTGGCGTATAGGTAACGGTGAAACTTGCTTGTGCAGCGGTCAGGAGAGTCCCGGTTGTGGGGGTGTATCGAATGGGGTAATAATCAATGGTGGCAAAGGTAACGTGTTGGTTGTTTTTATTTAAACCAACTCCAACCTTCGTGGTGTACCAGGTTTCCGGATACGGTGTCGTCATGGTATAGACCTGTTCATTTTTCGTTGTGGTCTGTGTAGCGATGTTTTGATACTCCGAAGTGAGTGGAAGGAGTGGAGGAGTGGGATTTATTTCTTGTTCAATGTGTTGCGTGCGAATGTCTTGTGGAGTAAGGGAAAAGCTGATATCGGTTGCTCCGAAAGGTAGTTCAATGGTACGGACGATTTTTGGGAGCTGGGGACATCCTGCGGTTGTTTGATATGTGTCGGTGCCTGAGAGTTCAGGGATAAGATAGTTATCGGATGTTGATTGCATCTGAAGTGCCGGTGTGGTGATTTGATCTGAAAAGGTCATAGCTGATGATTGGCTGCTTTTTGTCCCTATTGTTCCTATTGCGGAACCTATGAGAATTCCTATAACTAGCAAAATTATTATTTTCTTCATGTTTAATTTATGCCCCCTTATATTATTAGGTTATATTATAGTTTTTTAGTTATTAAATATTGCGGGTCGTTGCTAGGACCAATGGAGAACAGTTTTTTGCCTTCATTTCTTCTTGTATTCTATCATAAAAAAATATTATTTCAAGCGTTCATGGTATTGATGGGAAGTAAATTATGATAGAGAGATTTACCACGAGAGGAAGGTTAGAAATGCGTTGCCTTCCCTAGTGCGTCTTTCCTCTGTGTTGTCTGTGCACTCGTGATTATGTTCTACGTCTGGATATTTCTTTATTTTCTGTTCTTGATAACCTCTTTAGCTATACCACTGTTTCAATACTCGGAGAGCATGGAGTGTGATCCATTTGCTTGGTTTTCCTTTCTGTTCTATGTCCACATGATACCGATCGTTAAACGTGTTCTCCAGCATCCATCTCCCCTTGTTGTCCTGCTTTGAAATCACAACATCGATAGCCTCTTGCATACGTTCATCCTTGTACCCAAGTTGGGTTAAAATCCCAAGAATCTCCAACACATCTGTCTGATACATCAAGGGAAAACCAAATTTCAACCACCCTGGTTTTGGCACACGGTTTAGATTATGGCTGCTTTTAAACACATGATGTAATAGCAGGTATTCAACACCTTTTTCAATTGTCTGTTTCACCGCAACAGATCGTTTCTGTTCTAGGATTTCAGCCAAGGCTTTTAACGTTTTTACTGCACCCATATGACAGGTGTGTTTCCCTAGACATCCTGTCTTCAACCGATCATACGGCCAGCCCTTTAATGATTCTTGTATTCCATCATCGAATCGTTGGTAGGTGGTAATCCATGTGATTCCATGTTGCACTCGAGGATCATCAAGATATCCGAGTCGAATCAAACTCCAGACCATATTCCCAGTTAAACAAGAGACTACTTCACTATGTCGTCCGCCTCCCTGTTTCATACTCGTCGAATAAGCAAAACCACCGCTTTCTAAATCCTGTGAAGAAACAAGGATGAACTCACATGCTTTTCGTATATTGTCATTGTTCTCATCAACTCCAAGCTCAGCAAGAATCATTAATTGCCAGACGGTCCCCTTGTATTTCGCGGAATAAAAACGTTCAGGTTCTTCCCAATATCCTTCTTTCTTCTGCTTTGCTAAAATCGCTGGGACGACACCTGTTTTCATGATATCTTGTTTTGCTTCTGTTGCTTCGGGATCAGTCCATGGTTTTCCTAAAAGATCATGTAAGGTAAAATATCGTACCGAAGGATTGTTTTTTTCCAAGAGCCATTCGGTGGGGTCGGCGGAAAGATAAGACTTCCAAGATTCCATTCGAAGCACCCTTGTAAAGTTTTTTTTAGAGTTTCATTTTCTTAAATGCATATGTCCCGATAAGGACCATAACCAACGCGAAGAGACACACCAAAGCAAAATCAAACAAGAGATTAAATCGGGAGATCCCCATCATGACACCTCGGATTCCATCCACCGCATATGTCACGGGGTTGGCTAAAATGAGGGGAGCTAACCATCCGGGGAGATTAGTTATCGGGAACAGGGCGCCAGAGAGAAAGAATAACGGGAAGATAAGAAAACTGATGATGAGCTGAAATCCTTCTGGGCTTTCCATTTGAGAACCAAGGATGAGACCAATGCTGACTAACCCAATTGTTGTGACGAGTAGAAATGCAAGTGAAACGAGCACTGAAAAAGGAGTAAGCTTTAAACCAGGCATTATTCCACCGATCATAAAAATAAATCCGATTACAAATAAGATTAACACCTGAAGTAATGTATCGGTGGATCCTCCGAGTATTTTTCCAACGAAAATAGAGGTTCGTCTCATCGGTGCGACTAACACTTCTTTCATGAAATCGATTTTTTTATCCCAGACGATATAGACTCCGAAGAACACCGATGAAAACAACGCTGTTTGAATAAGAATTCCAGGGTAAATAAACGTCTGATAATTAACACCACCAAAAGATACCATGGCACCGAGACCGCCACCGATGATAAGCAGCCAGAGCAGCGGATTGATAATCGAGGAAATTATCCTAGATCGCTCACGCAGGAACACTTTGGTTTCTCGATACCACAACGCGTAAATTCCTTTCAGTTCGCTCATTTTTT
>Ga0209777_10003766_pt1 | contig 18495 bp, 30 predicted proteins | sample FrelakmetHBP12HB_FD_187147 | JGI IMG/M metagenome (GOLD analysis project Ga0209777, IMG submission 187147) | Freshwater lake sediment microbial communities from the University of Notre Dame, USA, for methane emissions studies -HBP12 HB (SPAdes)... | ecosystem: Environmental > Aquatic >...
TCTGTTAAAGGTACATCACCACCAGCAGAACAGCATTTACCGCATTGATCACAGACAAAGGTAGCGTGCCTAGCCAGCAAATCAGTAGGTAGCATTAAATCACTCCTGAAAAGCTCATTGAAAGCAGCGGGGATAAGAGAGGAGGGTTAAGGACCCCGCTGCTTTTCAGATGGCTAGAGGTTGCTTTCCAATGGTAGACAGCGTTCATCTGTCTACCCTTATACGATACAGTTAAGATACTTAAGTTTATCGACATTTTAGAGCCTCGACGCTAGATTATAACTACGGACGTTAGATGTAGCTTGAACAGCGGGCTGAATCATGCCAGATTGGCCTGCTACAATTGCTTGGCCCAGGCTTTCAGGTGTCCACTTATCAAGCCTGATTCCAAGCCTGTCTGCTGCAATGGCTACGCGTTGCTGCAATATGCTGAACTTGGAGCCTAGACCCATATCATTTGCTAGCTGATCAACGTTTGAAGAGTAGCGAGTGTCAGGAACAGCTAAGCTGAGAGGTTTGGCAACAATAAGATCCTCTTGGCCATTAAACCACGTTGACTCCTGCTCCCAATAATCAAGCGGCTTACCAGCAAAGATGTTAATTTGGTCAGAACTGGAAGGCAGCAATTCACCAGTATAAGGTTCTCCTTTCACCAGACGTTCAACATCAAGCAGAGAGTCCTCGCCATATTTGGTTAAAGGGCTGATTCCTTCCCTGGTAAGGCCCTCGAAACCAGCCTTGCTTTTAGGTTTTCCCATAATCAAACTCCTGATCCTTTTATCTGTTTAGGAAGCTTGGGTAAAGTTAAGATAGCGTCCTTTTCCTGGTGCCATCTTTGACCATGACAACCTTTAACGCTCTGGATTGCTTCGGGAATCCAGAACCAGCCGTAACGCTTACAGGCGTTTCGAGTGTCTAGATTTCCACCAATGACAAGGTAGAAAGGACGTTTACCCTGTGCCCAAGTTTCAGCCGTGTAGTAATCCTCAAGCAAGTCCTTGGCACTATTGCCGTTATACCCTCTATTAGCAAAAGCCCGCCATCCAAGCGGTACACCGACAAGATTAGCCTCCTTGAATTTCCGCGAGACGTTGAGATCAACATAGATACGCACATTCCATTCTTGCCACAACCGCGCTATGTAGCGTTTCATATAGATATAATAATGACCGAACCAAGCAGGGGTGTCCTTCCCCAAACTAAAGTTAGGTTCAACCGCAGAAACCGCGCGAGTTGATAAGATTTGCTGAGGTTTGGAGAGCAATGCAGAAAAGTCCTGGTCGTTGTTGTAAAAATGGACTGTTTTAGCGTCACGTAAATTACGATTATTCAACCGCCCCCATCCAATTACGCCAAGTTCAGGATAAGTGGCTTGCATATCTAGCCTTAAATCAGGTACGTCACCATCATTAGAGCTTTCAAACAAGCAATCGGGAACTTTGACGTTTCGATAGAATCCCATTTATTGAGTCCTCCGATGAAAACCCCACTGTTTCATATAGTAATCATAAATCCGTTCCGGTATCTTAATTCTAACCTTGTCCGGGCTCCCAGGGAAGTTGCCGGACATTTCTAAGATCAAGTAGAATTCCATAAATTAGACTTCAACCTCCGACACGTACTTAGGAGCCATTACTATTTATAACTTTCTTGAGAGCCGATTGATCCACCTTTCGAGAAAGGTGGAGCCAAAGCTTCATGACAAGGCCAAGCTAAGCGTAGCTTGGCATGAGGTAGCCAAGAGGATGTTAGGATGGCTCTAGGAACCCCTGTAGTGAGCAAGGCTAGACTTTAAGCCCTAGTCAGGTACTTTGATCGCTTTACCTTGCTAAACAGGGCTACAAGAAGACTAGCACAAACCTACGAGTATTTTTTATTGCTCTTAGGGTCCAGCCCAGGGCTTAGCTAGCTCTGGACAGGTCCAGCTACGCGGCTCTAGCTAGCTTGGCTAGCTGCTTGCTAGCTTCCATGCCTACCCTTCGGGCAGGCATTGGGAAGGCTAGCTGTCGGAGCTTACAGCTCCTCCAGGCAAGCAGCATATTAGCCAAGCTGTAGAGCCGAGCTGAACCTACCAGCTAGCTAAGCAGCGGAGGCTGGACCCTAGAGAGCTGGCTATTAAGACGGTATAAGCTACTAGCTAAGCTATGCTAAGCTAGCTATAAGCTTAGCTAAGCTAGCTATGCTAAGCTATGCTATGCTAGTACCTTAGCTATGATATGCCAGGATAGCTATAGATTGGATGTTATGGCTAGGGCCAATGAGGTTAGGAGAGTAATTAGATAAGCTGCTAGATAGCAGACAGTCAAGAGAGGATTAGCTTAGCTAGAGCTAAGCAGATAAGCACATAGGGAAGCTAGCTAACAAGCACATTGATAAGGAGAGTAGAACGGTAAGGGAGGAAATACCCTATTATCAGATAGGTGGTAAGAGAGGAAAGAAAAGTACTAGTAATATTAAGCTGCTCGGCTTACAATGCAAAGCTATGCTACATAAGCGATAATAGATAGCTAGCTAGCTAATAAGGTATCGCGCATAAGTAGGTGATAAGCAGTAATATAGCCTAAAATATCAGGTAATAGGGCCAGGATTACAGGGTAGCTAGAATATAGACCATAACGCATATATAGGGCATAGGACAACAATAAGCTTAGAGGTTGGCTAGTATGGAAGCTGTAAGGAGCTACATCTTAAGCGATATCATAGCAGCAACTCCCCGGACAAAGGATATAGAAATAGTGATACGATCAACCACAGACCGGAATGTCAAATATACAATACGATACAGCCACCTATTGCACCGCCTCACCTGTACCTGTCCAGATTGGATATACAGGCGTATGAACAGTGGAGAGGATTGTAAACATATTAGAGGTTACTTGAACGGAGAATATGATTAACATGACACCTGAGATAGTGCATATAGGGTATTACTTGTTCATGGCATATGTCATGTACAAGGCAGTGAAGAAACATCAGGAGAGCAAAGCATGATCGATTTGGATAGACCAGGAATAACTACGGTATCCTGTACCAAACCCTCCGCGATAGCGATAGGGCGATTGGCGGTGAAGTTGTGGAAAGAGAATAAGGAAGCGTTGATAGCGGCAGGCTACACCAAGCCCAACAACACGGTAGCCATCGACATGCTGATTTGGCGGGCATTGCCGGAGGCGGGATTGAAGAAGTTAAAGGTAACGGAGCGGAACAACATTTATGGTAAAATCATGATGGGAGGCAAGTAGGATGATAGACGCAGCGTTTATCGTGGCAAAGGTTCGGTTGAGGAACATGTATTTGGGTTACATGGCGGCGGCAAAGGAAGGCAGGGCGTTTCACTTCAGAGGGCTACACGCGGCAATGAAAGAGGCAGTAGACGCATACATTGGAGGTGTTTGAAATGGCTACAAGGAACTGGAAAGAGAGAGCGGTAAAGATAGCGGCGGGCAAGTTCATCAAGTTTGATGTCAACAATCCGTCGATGGTTATAACGTTCATGGGAGAGCCGACCGAGAAGGAAATGGAAAGCACATTCAGGAAGGGAGAGGTATATTCTGTGCTGAACTTCCCGGTGGAGGTGGACGGCGAAGATAAGATCCTAACCCCGGCCAAAGGACTACTCAGGCTGATCATAGACGAGGATAACGAGCTAGACATCATGGGCCGCACGTTCAGGGTCAAGATGATAGGCGAAGGCAAAAGCGTATCCTGGAGCCTAAGGGAAATGCCCAAACCAGCCAGGCAGACGGCGTGGAGCCCAAAGGCTGCTGAGGAGGGTATAGAGCCTGATGTGGTGGAAGACGAGAATGAGCCCAGGATGAACGTGCCCAGGAAGTCATTCAAGCCAACGTTACCTGAGGAGGAGGAAGAGGAGCCAGTGGAGAGGCCTGCACCTAAGCGTATGGAGACAGACGCGGAGACTTCGGCCAGGGTAAAGAAGGAGTACGCTGAGCTACATCCCTCAGAAGCCCGTGTAGAGCCCAAGGTGACACGCAAGCCAGCAAAGCTAGCCAAACCGCCGGAGGACGGAGATAGTGACAAAGTGATTGCAGCAGTAGCCAAGGCGGTCAAGGAGGTAAGCAGTATTGAGGAGATGGAAAGGGCAGCAGCTAAGATCAATAAGCCAAAGAGGACCAGGAAGCAAGCTCAAGCCGAAGCTTTGCTAGATGATAAAGAGGCAGGGGAGGAAGCATGAAAACTAGAACCTTGTTGGAAACAACATCACCAGCAGAAATAGCAGCTATAATAGCGACAGTGTTAGAAGCGATTAAGGGAAACAAATCGGCAGCCGATGCAATAGATAGCATTTTCGATCCTATTGGAGTGCCGGACAGTACCAAGCTACACATAGCGGTATTAGTGAACGTCCTGATGAATTACCAGGAAAATGTAGACAAAAAGAAGGTGGGATAGATGGCGAAGAAGCAGACGGCAGGCAGATTAACCGTGGATGGGGAAACCGTATCTATAATCATCCCTGGTGGAGTCCAGTTTAACGGCGAAGTCACCGGAGAGGATGATTTGTTGGTATATCTAAAGCTGGACAGTGGTAAGAAAGCAAGCATAATAGGCGGTCACATTATCGCCATAGTCAGGAAGTAGGCGATTGTATGCAAATGAAGATCGAGGTAACAGGCACAACCCCAAAGGGTAAGCACACAACTAAGCACAGTGAACAGCTATCAGAGATCGTAACAAGGGCGCAAGCCATAGAGTTTGCTACCCTTTTCGTCAATACCTATGTACCGGAGATACAGGAACAGGCAACTTTAGACGAGGATAAGCCAGCAGAGCGAAGAGTAAATAGGAGGAAGGCAAGTGAATGAACTGGTAAAGCTAACGTTGACCGCCTCTTATCAAAATGATGGGCAGAGCGAAAACAGTAGCTTTACCTGTAACGTAACCATAGAAACAGCAGAATGGGCAAAACAGCAGATGTATAAGACCATGAAAGAAGTCCTAAAAGTTAGGCACGCTGAGGAGGCATATAAGCATGAACACGGTACTTAAAACAGTGTTGGGGCTAACAACCCTATTTTTGCTGCTAGGAGCGGCAATGGCAACGCAGGAGATTACCACCGTAGGCTTGTCAGGAGGTAACATTATTGTTACCGACAGAACAGGAGCTACAGTTTATTCACAAGCAGCCGGATCTAGCGACCAGACGGCAATCAATTACGCTATGAACACTGCCTACAACGATAATGGGCCTGTGTATATTCAGCCAGGTACTTACGTTACATCCGGAACCATTACCCAGACTAAGCAGATGAGAGTGTCAGGGTCCGGAAAGGCAAGTACAATTATTGATGCTCGGCACAGTGGAGTCATCTGGCAGATGGGTACTGTGTCAACCAGTTCTATTGTCGGTGACTTGAACGACCTGACTATGCAGAGAGGGAGTTCCTACAGAACGCAGAACGGAAATGTAGGGCTCTATATCCCAGCAGGCGGTAACATAAATGAGGCAAACTTCCACGCAACAGGATGGGATTTTGCTCATATAACGGATGTAAAGATACTCTACAGTGATAAGAACGTCCTGATAGGCACGCCCGCAAGCAGCCTGGTAGTGTCACAGCCAGTAGCCTTTGATACATGCCAGATAGGAGCATGGGACGACAAGAGCACGTATTGTGTAGACGACGAAGGAGCTTTCCAGCTAAGATTTACCAATTGTAATATTTGGGGATTCAGCGGATCGGGCTCAGCCGGATTCTACAGTAATTACCTTAAGAACGATGTTTGGATAGATAATTGCTACATAGCAACGGCAGCGGTAAGATACGGATATACAGCGGGTGCCTACGGCGTGCTGTTCAATAAGGGAATAGTTGCCAGAATAGACAACAATCAGTTTGAGAACGCTGGAACTGCAAACATAGCAATACACGAAAGCGTAGACTCAACCATACTAGGTAACAACATAGGAGGCTTTGGCGGAACTGGTGCAGCTATTATTGTAGAGCCAACCCAGGGAGATGTCCTGAACACAAGGATAATCGGCAACTGTGTTAATTGGTACTCTTCGTCTATGCCTGGAATACTGGTATACAAGAACGGAGCAGCGCACACCATCAAAGGTACAACGATCGTTGGTAACACAATTGACGTACTAGGACCCGCAGGCATTGATGTATTGGATGCTTTCGATACGGCAATGTCAGGTAACGTAATCAAGGCGGATAAGACCCCGAACAATGCAAACGGCTTATACCTAGCTGCAACGAGCGCATACAGTGGAGCCAACATAGCCGCAGCTGGTAACAGCATAGACATGGGAGGATCGACAGGCACGTACTACGGAATACAGGTGCAGAACCCCAACGTGAATAACTTCGGATGGAGAACATTCGTAGCAAATACGATCTATCCATCAGCAGGAACGGCAATATCTCCAGCTGGTAATACAGCGGATCAGATCGAAGCCGATAACAAAGTAGCTTAAAACAGGTTTAGAGGCAGCGGTTTAAGCTGCCTCATTATATATTTTAGCTACAGCCGCTTTCTCTTCTGCATTCAATACGTTAGTACCCGATGCTGAGCTTGCGTATATTGCTGCTACAGCCTTCTTCTGAGCTGCCGTCAATGTTACAGTAGTCTTAGATTTAGTCGTGGCTGTAGTGGCCGCAGGAGTGGCTACAGAGGCTTTAGCGGCAGTGGTCTTAGCTGGCGTAGCTCCGGCTTGAATCTGTGCAACGTCCAACGGCCTAACATACTCCTGGATATACTGGTTAGGGCTCGGATTAGGTATATGGAAGCCACAGACAAAACAAGCCTGGTACTGTAAGCTAAGATCGAAATCGTTAACTTGCTTACAATTGGAGCAGACTACTTGAGCATGACCCGCTTGGATCTCTGCTCCCCTTTCTGCCACTGGTGCCATTATATGACTTACTGGTGCCATGTTCCCCATGATGTAGAGGAATAGCTTATACATGGATCCCTCGCCAAAGCAGCAATCCTTGTTACGGAGCATGAACTTCTCTGGCGTTCCGTCATCTAACAACCCCTGGAAGCATTGCTCAATTGTGTAGATCTTCTTAGTATCCCAAAAGTAAGTTTCCCACTGCTCAACGCTACCAGGGGATTGAGAGCTACCAGGTCCAGATAACACGCCTCTTTTGAGTATATCCATCATATCTTGATGATGGCAAGCCTCCCACCAGGGCATCTGAAGCTGATAAAACATGGCCCTGCTGAGGAGGTGACGCTCATCAAAGCCGAAGTTATAGCTTACCAGGATTGTAGGATTCTTTGCATTGAGCCAAGCGACAGCGTCAGTAATCACTTTCTGTTCATCAAGGCCCCAGAAGCTAGCTATTTGGCTTTCAGGCTCGGATATATCCCACAGGCCGACAACCAGAACTCTATCGTTCCAAGGCTCGACCCCCGTAGTCTCCGTATCAATAATAACTATTACGTCACCACTGATAGCCACGCCAGCAGGAACAGCCTTGTTTTGGCTAGGTTTGTTCAATACCTCATCCAACGTAAAAGCATCTGAATAAGTGCTTACGTACTGGCCTGATGGCGTAAGTGTTACGCTAACATCAGGCTCAACTATTGCAGTATCTACTATCTCATTTCCCTGTGCGTCAGTAGCCATTTACATCAACTCCTGCTAGGGTAGCCAAGCTTATTGCAGTGGTGCCATAAGCTATCGTATCGCCCACCCAAAGGGCTGTCTTATATGTATCATAACCTGATTTTATTAAACTGAGATGATAAAGTCCCTTGTCTAGCATAATGTAGCCAGGCGTGAACTCTCCTGTAAACTCATCATTTATTACAATCTTAGCTCCTGATACGTCAGTGGATATGGTAACTTTCTGTGTCGATGGGGTTAAAGCAATTGGGACCAGGTCCAGGAACACAGGAGAGATATTAACGGTATCCTTGGCAAATACGTTAATTTGCTTAATCCACTTCTGCTTATCAGCTTTATCTACCTCGACGCTATGATACCCAGGAACTAGGGGGATAAGCTTCCCTATCTCCGGAGTAACTCCAACGCCATCAAGGATCATTGTAGAGCCCCTACAAGGCTCATCCCATAGGATAAAGGCAGTTTGCTCTGCTTCCTTAGTTGTGCCTGTTGTTGAGCCTGTGGTACTGGTTGTAGAGGGTATAAACTCTGGACTGATGGTCTGGCTTTCACCAGCTATGAAGTAGACGCTTTTAATCCAGTCCTCGAAACCTAGCTTAGTAAGCCGGAAGCCGTGATAGCCAGGGGATTCAGAGTATTGCTGGCCTATGACCGGATAGATTTGTGTTCCGTCAAGGTAGACATTAGCACCTTCACACCCTGGACCAAAGATCACTATGCCTACAGTGGCCTTAGGTGCAGCAGCGGATTTAGAACCTCCACCACCACCACCACCGCTACCACCACTGCCGCCAGAACTGCCTGTGGCAGTCAGAGCAGTTAAGACGGCATCGATGGCGTATGTCTGCCCGTCCTTGACATAAGCAGTGGTCAGGAAGTCCTTAAAACCTGGTTGAGATACCTTGACTGTGTAAGTGCCTACAGGGAGCAATGGCTTGGCTCCTTTCATCATAAATTCCCCGTAGTCCTCGTTGCCGATCATGAGCTTTTGGCCTGGTTGATAATTGATATCCAACATACCATAGCCTGGATATTGCGCCTTCTCTGTTGCCGTGAAGGGTTTGTAGACATCGCTTAGGGTTGGGTTTATGGTTCCCTGGACACCTTCTCCGGCATAAGAAAGGTTACGTTTGTAATCCTGCTTACCAGCCTGGCTTATGGTAATGCCCTGAACACCGCCATGGTCTACAGGCACGTTAACAATACCAGCCGTGCTAATCACTGTATCGCCGTACTTAAGTGTTTGACCAGGCTGAAGCACTACCGGGAAGGTACTAGGTCCTGTGCCAACGGCGGCAGAAGAGAGTTTAGCTTCTCCAAAGCTGGTCATTACGCTCTCGTTGTGAACCTCAGTGTCTAACACCTTTGGGAAGTAGTAGGTTTTGCCTACTTTCTCCCCGGTCGTGTCATTAACCAGGGTAACATCGATGGGAGAGTTACGAGGGCCTGTTAAATCAACGGGCTCGCCAGCAAAGCCGTGGGGCCCGTCTGGTGTCTCAACATGCCAGCCTTTAGGAGGCTGGATAGACATGGTGGAGTTGGTAGACAAAGTACCGACTAGATTACCTGATGAATCGAGGCCTTGTGAAAGTATGCTAACTTCCCGATCCATGTTATCAAGCCTATTGACATCAGACTCCCAGGATTTAGTTCCGGCCAGGTAAACGTATTTATCAATGGCTGTAGAACTGAGCGCATCATAAGCATCCTGAATACCTGTGATAGCGTCCTTACGCTGTTGAGGGCTCAGGTCCTTTTGATGGATGCTATAGTTTGTAACCAGATCGTTGTAGCTCTTAAACTCCTGATCAAACACCATACGCTGATCAGGAGCCCATTCACCAGTAGCTTGCTGAATGTTCTTATTACCAAACTGATTCATTTGGAAAAGGTTAGCCCACTCAGTAGAAGCGAACGGTACAAAGCTCATTGCAGCAACGCCGCCCATAGGCCCACCAGTAGCGAACCCACCAACGGCACCAGCTATACCAAACAGAGCTCCGGCCATCATTTGACCCTGTTGAGTTTTCATGTAGCTTTCAAGGCTGTAATTGCCTATGCCTGGATTAGTATCGAACAGTACCTTAATGAGGCCTCCGCCGCTTGACCAGTTTAAAAGCTCATTCTGTTGTGCGCTGCTCCCTGATTCCTTGATGAGGCCAGCCGAGAGCAGTGTACTCAAATCAGGAGGCATACCTAAGCCATTACTGGCACCTATCATGACGGCTAGCCTGTTCTGTTGCTCCTGCAAGGAGCAGTCCTTGAAAGCTTTATCAAATCCTATATCCCCAGGCGCAATTTCCAGCTTGTTTAAGCTCATGCTGGAACTGTCCCACTGGCCCGTAGAAAGAGCTTGATAGAATCGAGCGACTTTAACAATGTTGTCGTAGCTATAGCCGTAACTGATAAGCTGAGGTAGGACAGGAGCGAGGACTCCGGCAACCAGAGCGTTATCACTCTCTTTCTGCCCGCTCTTAAGCAAATCGTGGTCAGCGTGGTTTGTGGTAAGGTACTTTGACAAAGCACGAAGCCGAGTGTCAGAGCTATTTAGGTAATCGGCTACCGCAGACTGAGTAAATAGCTTCTCCTTACCTACGGTTGGAGAAGCTGCTCCTTGGATGACTGAAGATATTGTGATGTACTGAGATGTATTTTTACTCATATCCTCATTCATCTGCTGAACATATTGGTAAACGGGGTTTGTAACCTGGTTAAGAGCAGTCTGCCCGGTAGCTTCACCAAACCCACCAGTTTTATCAACCAGAGCCTGTTGGGAAGGAGAAGCGTTAACTTGAACAGACGCAGAAATCGCCTTATTAGGTGCAAGGGCAGTGGCAGCAGATTTACCAGTGAGTACAAGAGTGCCGCTTCCAACGTGAACAGCATCGCCCAACCCAGCAACAGGAACGGCACCAGTTACTTGCTGATAAGATTCAGTTAACCTAGTGGCCTCGACAGCAGTTAAGCCCGAACCATAGACGGACGAGAGATAATAGGGATTAATATTAGCGTCTCCCCAGGCAGTATTTAAACCGCCTGCTGCTATTTCACTGTTAATCTGGTCTACATAGGGATAAATCGGGTCTGTACTCTGCTGAATAGGCACCCATCCGGTCTGATCCGAAAGGGAGCCCGTCATGTTCGAGTATGTCTGGATATTAGAGACATCGAACATTTAACCCTCCTTATACTTTTCCTGAAGTTGCGCTAAGCGTTCCTTGGCTAGCTCAGTAAGCTCTTTAGGCCTCTTCGCCTGGTTGGAAGAGTCAGAATATACGGCCTTTTGCTCCATAGGGAGCATTAAAGCCAGTCCTGATTATAACTAATTTGCTGTAGAAAATAGCGGATATGACAGGATAGTTATTAGGGCCATAGAAGGGCTGTAATGGGCCTAGATAAGAGGTTAACCCCCTTTAAGCTATAATTACCCGATTAGATATCAAAGTGGCTGTAGAAGGACTACAGAGGCCTACAGAGGCATAATGGCCCGCAGATAGCATAAGTAAGCAGGAATCTTATCAGGCCCGAAGACGTATCTACCTACTTCCAGCAGAGCAAGTATGATCATGACATAGTATATTTTCGGTAGATACTGCTCTAGTTTAGTAACCCTGTAACATATGCCATCAGGAGCATTAAGGCACTTATCTACGTTCTTAACATCCTTGCTGATCAGCATTATCCACTCCCGATCAGTTTCGGGGTCCGATGAAGACATATTATCCATAATGACCAACTCCTATAATTAACCAGCTGTACGATAGAACATATTTATAAAGGCAGTAGAATTGCCCGCGATGGTGTTCCAGAAATCGAAGCTGAAGCTATTATCAAACGGTATTTCAAAGCAGAATGACTCAACAGGGGAAGTAGTGTTAACGATATCAGATGTAGTAAAGAGGCCGTAGGACTGGTAATAAGGGAAAGCTGCCAACCAGGAATACAAATAATCATTGAATATATTATAGCTATCAATGGTAATAGACACCTTCACAGCAGCCCATAGAGCGAGCGTAGTAGGATTAACCAATATAGACATGCCTAGCCATTCACCGGACGTTCCTGAATAGCTCATAATAAGATGATTAACGGTGTCAACGGGGCCAGCTCCTACAAGGACACCAGGTATGTTACTACCACCTATGACACGAGGAAATACGTTAGGCATAAGGATCAGGCTGCTACACGGTAGAAAACTACCACGCTGGTATTCACAACACCGGAACCGACACCGCCAGTAAATTTAAACTGACCGGAGCCATCAAAAGGCATACGAAAGGCAAATTGAGTAAAGGCGTTAGAGGCGGCGGGCTGATCGTTCGTGGCAAAGAGGCTATGAGCATTATTCCCAAGGTAGACCAGGAGAAGAGATCGGAGTAAGTTATTCCATATTTGGACTCCGTCAATGGTTATGGTAAGCAAAAAGTTAGTATAATCAGTAATAGAGCCTCCATAGACCCTAACCAAAAAGCCTAGAACCTCACCGCTGTTAGAAGGCAGATTAAGGGTAAGGCTGTTGTTATTATCAATATTAGCCATACCCCACAGAGTCCACCACTGATTATAACCCAACGCATTACGCGGAAATGTGTTACCCATAGGATCAGCCTGCAAACCGATAATATTCGCTGCCAATTATGCTAACGTTGGCAGCTGAGTTGTTGGTTATGGTCATTACGTGTGTAGAATCAAAGGGCTGTCGGCAAAGGAAGCTAACGGCAGAGAAATTAGCATCCTGGATATCATTGGTCGAGAATAAGCCGTGCATAGAATATTGAGCGTTTAAACCCAAAAGCCAGCCCCACCCGCTATCAAAGATAGTTATTCCATCAATTACATATTTTATGCCGAACAGATCAAAATTGGCTACTGTGCCAGCGTACTTGAATATACCGAAGCCCAGAACTTCCCCAGGGCCACCTGTAAGAGTAAAAACTAATGTGCCAGCTGGCCCTAACACGGCTTGACCATAGAGGATGTTTGCTATGTTGTAGCCATGAACCCTAAACGGAAAGCAGTTTGGCATAGGGTAATCAGATCCCCGAATACCTGTATAAGGTGGTCGCTACTTGGCAGTACCTATTGAATATGTTGTTATTATAAATATTAATTTGGATTCTGTTAGGATAGCCTACGGTCATGCTAACGAACTTGAAGAGATCCCAATTTACTGATTTGTGATCCGAACCAGAGCCGAGGATAGTATAAACTGGAATAGCAGCATTTGGGGCTACAGACACGGACCATCCCATATCCCCGATGATGTTAGACAGAACAAAGAAGCGATCAAGGACGTACGTATTACCATCATTAGGAGCGTCCCAGTTAATCGTCTGTGAAGTGTTAGCAGTAATTGTACCTTGCCAGAATATACTGCCGAAAGCTGTACCAGGGGCCCACCTAACGTTACTTGGGATAACAGGAGTTTGGTAATCCGGACCGTAGGTGCCAGACATTTTAACCCTTCTGATCAGGCATCATAATTAAGGTAGCTTTCGCTTCTGGCTGTTTCGGGCCTGAAGGCATCATGGGATTAAGCATTAAGCCCATTTGGTCAGGCGAGGGGAGATCTACCACTTGGATATTCTTATGTAAATCGGGCAGCTCTGATCGATCCAAGTCAAGGATAGCAGGGCCAGCGTAAGTATCATTGCCTATTTTAATCATCTTTCCAGGAACTTGCAGAGTAACCTGGATATGGTCCTTAACATCCTTGCCCGTCACGCTTGATATATACGCATCTGGCTTTTTCATGATCTACACCTTACCTAAAGGTACCCCTGCATGAAAGCTATAAGCTTATCTATAGTAATTCCAAGGTTCTGAATAGCATCGGTAATCGTAAGATCATCGGATTCCTGAACATCGAACATTACTATTAGGATGTGCGTGTAGCTAGGATCTACGGTAATGAACTTGCCATAAAAGACGTTATTAGCGGCGTTGAATAGGATATTTACGTTAGCATCCACAGTGTAACCGGAAAGGGCGTAATAACCATCTTGATTCTGTGGAGCGACCTGTGTAGAGCTGTTGTAGACCCTTGCTGCAACGTTCCCCTGACAGCCAGGAGGAAAGAAGATACTGATACGTCGGACCACACCCGAAGCGAGCTTAAACACGCTCCAGAGGGGGTTAGAGCTGGTATTGGCCGGAGCTACAGCGCAAGGAAAAGCGTAATGCATAGCATTACACCTTCACAGTTCATAGCCGAACATGGCGATAAAGCATTGATCCTTGGCAGTGAACGCATTTGCGTTAACAAACATCCTGCTTCCGTAATTAAGCTGGAAAGGAGCCAGGATAGCCAAGGGTTGACCCAGGGCCAGAGCCGCGCTATAGACTAACGGAACCTGTTGACCTCCGTACTCAATCCCAAACTTGCATGTAGTGGCTATTGCACTTGTGATGTCAACGAAGTAGGCAGCATCAATATGGACTCCATTAGGAGCGGTAATAGGATCACCGTATTCAGGATGAGCAGAGGAAGCAGACGCGATTATAGAGTAGACGCGAGCATAAGGCACGCCAACCTGATCAGGCGGCAGCAGTCGCATTAGGTGATCAATGAAATCACGAGGTGTCATATCTACTATCCTAGACTGTTTATCCTCCTTACCCCTAGTGAACTGTTGCTCAGTAGGGTTAAACTTCTCCTTATCACTGTAGACCATAATTATCAGCTATAATAAATAATAGCGGGATCACTGCCCGCTATCAGTAGTCGTATATCTCCTCAATCACATGGGCCAGGGTTGCGCTCGCGCCTCCCTGAGTCATGCCTACCTGAAGCGTTTTAGCATCATTTGGCATAACTAAGCCAATGCCAGTATCAGGATCCCAGAACGGATAGGTTATAAATCCGCCTATATCTCCGGTAAACTGGTATTGAACCGTACAGCCAGTGATAGCTAAGCTAGGCACGAATCCAGCCGCAGCAGCACCAGCAGACGAGGCCCCATGAAGTATAGCACGATTGCCTGTGCAGGCTCCCATGCCAACTATAGCAATATATCCAGCAGCCATTTTGTATCACATCCTAGATTATTGCCTACGTGGGCACCGTCCATGTTACCTCATTAGCAACAGCGCACTTGATGTTACTAACGGGCAAGTCTCGTGTCTGAGCATCCGCGAGCAGGATCTTTACGATCACTGTCCTTTCATCAAGCACAGCGTTGGCGTAGGTTTGCAGATTGTACCATTTATCATTGAGGACTGTGCGCGCAAACATATCGAACCCAATCCTGACATCGGTAACATCTGTGCCCTCTGCAACGTTGTTCACCAGGCAGAAACCGTAGTAGTTAGCTAGCGGATTCTGACTTGGGAAGCTCTGTACATTCTCGCCTGAAGCGACAGAGGTAGCGGTGTAGAACTCCCTCAGCCCTATCATAGACCTGAATGAAGGCCTCTGAGCAGCAGGGAAGGCATGACCGATGATAGTAGGTGCGAAGGTGCCTGTAAGCGGGCCAGTGGCTCCAACGGCGTTGATAGAGGCTAGGCCGTAGTCTATCTGCACCTGGACGTTGTTGAATCTGCTAAGGTCCAGACCATACACAGTGTCTCCCAGGAACCTACCGAAGGGAATCCTGAACCATACTTCCTGAACCTCGGAGAGGATTTCAGAGAAGTTATACGGCATCGGCTGTCCCTGTTTGTACCAGTTGATTCTAAACAGCTCTTGACCAGTGACCCATACGCGGTACTGGTTGCCGTTGAAGACGAGGCCGATGTGCTTGATTCCGTTGAGGATATCGCCATTGACGTTAGAGGTACCACCATTAGTTACCCTAACACCGATATCCAGAGCAGAGAAGCAGCCTGCTGTAGGGAGATCTTTCTTATAAACCGCAAGATCCGAGGTTTGGGTATCACGGTTTACTATTACAACTCTTTCGAGTTTAGGCATTTAAGGACACCTCCCCTACTTGCCTACGGCCTGTTTCATCGCTGCAACAACGGGCTTGACACGGTTGTCTATGTTCGCATTACTATCCGCAACTCTGGCAGGCAGATTCAAGGCAGTAAGGGCCTGTCTGCATGGGTCCCAGTTGGCAGACTGTTTAGCTGCTCCGGCCTCCATACCTGGACCGATCCTATTGGAGCCCTTATTGATTGCTCCGATTTGCCAGTCCTGGTCTGTTACCTTCTCTAGGCCCTTGAGCCTACGATCGAGTACAGACTGATCCTGCATCCGAGCAACATAGAGAGCCTGACCGTCCTTAGCGGCCTGGATAACTCCAGAAGTTCGCTGTACGCCAGCCTTATACTTAGCTGGTACGCTGCTAATTGCTACGCGGTAATTGGCTTCGCATGTTTGCTTATCCTTGACTTTAACCATATTCACTATCTCCTATTTTTGCTAATGGCCTCTAAAAGCCCCTGTAGGCCCCAAGGATGAGGTTAGGGCTCCAAAGGTGTAATCATAGCAAGGGCATAGAGATCTATGAGCCTGAAGGATCAAGCAAATTAATAGGGCTATCTATGCAGGCTAGCATAAGCCAGACGGTAAATTGCATTGCTAAAGTAGATATAGAATTAGCCAATGGGTAATACCCCAAAGGTGTAATTATGAATTCCGAGGAAATCGCTCAAGTTGCTCAGCAAGTAACCGATCACCTGGTGAACGCTGGTGCTATTGCTAGGCCGAGGGTGAAGCAGAAGAAAATAAGCTGGGAGCGTTATTTGGTTCAGGAGTACCTGTGGGCCAAGTATCCTTATGCGCCAAGGTGGATTAGAAAGGAAGTAGGTTATTACAAGCCTTCTGATATGGGTAAGCTGTATGCTAGGAATCGTAGGTGGGTAGACGCGATAGTTAGGCTGCCTGATGGCATATTACTCATTGAAGCTAAGATGAAAAGCGACCCAGGAGCAGTTAGCCAGCTAGCGCAGTACGTGAAGATGTTCCCAGCTACACCGGAGTTTAAGAAATACTCAACCGAGAAGGTTAGAGGCCTGGTACTTTCTGCTATGGACGTTCCAGAGGTAAAAGAGCTCGCTGCAGACTTCGGGCTTGAATATGACGTTTATCAACCGACGGTGTTTGAAAAATGGTATGCTGCCAATGTGGTAGCGAAACAACCAAACCCTGCTAGCCCATAGGTGGGCTAGCGTTGTTCAGATCCGCAATATCTCTTTTTGTATGGTTTACCACGCTGGCAGGAATGCCAGGGTTGGAGTTAACGAACTGAAGCAGATTGTCCAGGGTTGAAGTAACACCGCCTAGAGTCTTCGGTTCAAGTGGGAAGAGTTCGCTCGTCATCGGGCCATAGTTGGGAATGTTCCAAGGCACATAGCTGGTAAGGTTGGCGTTGCTCTGAGCTATAAACTTGGCATCAGAAGCGTTAGCCTTCGCCGTATCAATTATCCAGCTGATATTGACCAGATGTACGCTGCCGTGAGGAACAGTACCAAGAACGCAAGAAGCAGACAGAAAGAAGACCAACATTAACAGAATGTAGTTGGTCATGCTTTCTTTTCTCCCAGCTTAGAGGTAAATGCAGCTCTGTACTTCTGGACAGCTGCCCAGACTACAGCAGGATCTAAGTTATACTTGGCTTTGTAATCAGCGGGCGACCAGTATTCACCGTTACCGTCAATATAGACTTCCTCGCCTGTAACGTAGCTAAGGTGGCCTAAAGGGATTTTAACTAAATATTCAGGCAATGGGATACAGGATAACCAGTCTTCTTCTGTCTGAGGATCTACGGTGTTCGCCATTACTTAACCGCCTCCGAGGGAGAAACCGGAGCAGATACTTTAGGATTTATATAATCCCTTATGCTCGAATCCGTCTCTAATGGCGATCCGGTTATGCTCCGGAGCATGAAGTTGATTGCTGAAAATATCAGAGCTGTCTCAGGGCCACTTATTACATAGCCGTACTGTGTTGATACGAATAGCGCACCAGCAGCTATTACATTTCCCCATAGGGTTTTACTTAAATACCACTCAGTCATTTTATCTATTCCTCCACGCATGTTTTGGTGTGTACTTCTTTACCCCGTCCATTTCCTTGATCAAGCTTTCCATGATTTCAGGGGTAAAGTGATATCCCAATTTATCTCTGATCAGACAGGGATAACAGGTAATTTGATCAATCCAAAGGCCAGGCTCGCCAGAGTAAAAGGCATGAAACACTGTTCTCCATGGAACTAACCAACAAGATCGAGGTTTGCCTACTCCTTTCCTAGCTTCAACGGCTAACAGACCATTTCGGCCTGTTAGCTTCAGATGTGCCGATTCCTCGTCAATCTGGCTAATTCCGTCCTTGTTATGAAAATGCTTTTTCCAGTACAGTTTACGAGTAACTGTAGCGTCCACGCTTTTGCATTCAATGGCTAAGTAGTGTTCGGGCCTCCTGCTATCTACAAAGACATCAAAGGTCTGTTTGCTATATTTCCATTGTTTGTTACGGTAAGCAAGTGCCTTTGTGCCCGTGTTGGTAAAGTATTCGTTAAACGCTAAAGCAATCTGCTTCTCAAATTCCTGAGCTGGCACGGTTCACCTGTGGGCAGATACGAATGCCCTCTTCTGTATATTTTCCTGTACTAGCGCACTTATAGGGATAATCGCGGCAGGCCTGAGGCCTGTGAGTGTAGATCCTGCAAAGCTTAGTAAGAGGGTCCCAGAACATGCAGGGATTACGGAACTTAAAGGTATAAAGGCCTTCATGATGAGGTATAGGAACAAAGATGGCACGCCAATTTAGGCCTTTGGGCTTATGAGGAACGGACATTAAGGACTCCATTTCCTCAAGGGTTAAAGGTACATCACCACCAGCAGAACAGCATTTACCGCATTGATCACAGACAAAGGTAGCGTGCCTAGCCAGCAAATCAGTAGGTAGCATTAAATCACTCCTGAAAAGCTCATTGAAAGCAGCG
>Ga0209777_10003767_pt1 | contig 18485 bp, 31 predicted proteins | sample FrelakmetHBP12HB_FD_187147 | JGI IMG/M metagenome (GOLD analysis project Ga0209777, IMG submission 187147) | Freshwater lake sediment microbial communities from the University of Notre Dame, USA, for methane emissions studies -HBP12 HB (SPAdes)... | ecosystem: Environmental > Aquatic >...
GAGTTCGAATCTCCTCTCCTGTACCATTTTAATGGTAGGTTCGGATAGCGGCAATTCCACGACGCTGTAAACGTCACGCCTTATTAGGCTACGGGAGTTCGAGTCTCTCACCTACCACCATCTTTCCTCTTGACAAATAATCAGAATATGTTATAATCGGGGGACAATAAAACAGGAATAGAAATATGACATTAGCACATAAGTTGAGTAAATTACGCAATCGCCTGAAAAGATTGAAGAAGAAAGTACCAGATGCTGGTGCTGATCGCCGAGGTCAGATGACTGCTCGGATTGCGGAGATTGAAGAAATATTGCGCCAGGCGAATACCTAATGAGCTTTGTCGGCATCTAAAACAATTATTCCGAGGTAGATCAATTGGTAGATCGTATGGCTGTTAACCATAAAGCCCTTAGAAGGTTTGTGCTAGTTCGACTCTAGCCCTCGGAGCCAATTTCTGCACCCTTAGTGATAATGGAATCATTTCTCGCTTCGAACGAGAAGAATAACAGGTTCGATTCCTGTAGGGTGTACCATTTCTGGCTCGGGCAGGTGGGGTAACATTGCGCTAGACTGAAAATCTAGAGAACGGAGTTCAACTCTCCGGGGCCAGGCCAGTGTTCGTCGCCGTGATGTAATGGAAGCCATATAAGTTTGAGGTACTTATGCCAAAAAAGGCGTGGAGGTTCGAGTCCTCTCGGCGACACCAAATCGTTTCTCCGTCAGATATAACCGACATTATTCTTTTCGAATAATTCCATATATTATTTAATATTTTCGGGACAATTTCTACAATATTCCACAATTGTTTATGTCAGCCAAATCGGGCACAATCTTTCCTCTTGACAAATAGTGGAAGTAGTATATAATCTCAGGAGAATGAACAATTTTCTAAAGACTCCCTGGATGCTGAACCATGGGCTAGAACCCGATCCTCTTCGGGGATGGCCGCTTAAGAAATACTTGGCTCAGGAGTTTGGCAAAGCCTTCTTGATTTTATGAGTGTACAAGTGACCATTAATAATGCAACAGAGTTTCTGGACAAGTGGAAAGAAATGCGTTCTCCAGTATCGTTGGAACTCCATTTAAAATTTGAAGAGAAAGATTTTGATACATTCCAATCTTTCGAGCAAGTGGTAAGGCATAAACTTGGAAACAATGTCTATACGGGTACAAAAAGTTTGTGTTTATATTTCGATTACCCAAAAGAATTATCTGCTCGGTTGCAGCCAGGATACACGGGAAATCAACTCGAATTTGAGCTTGATACATCTCCAATTGTTGATGAATTGGAATATGCTTTTATAACAAAAGAGCAGTGGGCACATTTGGACAAAGTGTATGAGGCATCGATTAAACCTACAAAAGAGGATCGTGGCACTAACACTATGGCATTCTATTTTCTGTATCAGGATTTATATATTCTGAAAAATCGTCTTCAAGACCTGATGAATATGCATGGTAATTTAGTCGAAGAATATCAAAAAATGATAATGGCTTTTTTTGTTGATACGGGTCTTTCGCTTGATGAATTGATTAAGAGATATAAAAAATTGCTGGCGGAAAAAGAAAACAAATCTTCTCTCTCAGTCGCCTAACTTGGGATGGCACCGCATTCGGGGTGCGGAAAAATGTCAGTTCGAATCTGATCTGGGAGACCAATATTTCTCCGTTTATAAACGGAGTGGTGGACTGGCGACATTGATCTAATGTGGCCCCGGTAGAAGACCTTCCGTGAATAGGTCTATGCCACGGTGATGTAAATGGAAAACATCTTCGGCTTAGAACCGAGGTTTTAGGGGTTCGACTCCCCTCTGTGGCACCAATTTATGGATATGAGTCAAAAAAGAATTAAGCACGAGAAAGATTATATTTCTTTTTTGGAACGCCGATTGGAAAGTACTCATTACAAGAAAAATGCCAGTCCGGAAAAATATAAGGCAACTGAAAAGAAATTGAAGAAGGCAAGACTTGTTCTTCGGGTGTTGGAAAGATGATATTTATAATACTATGCTACTATTAAAACAAATCATCGAAGAGGTTTTATTATATGAGGGACTCGATATTACTCATAACTCCAAACTTTCTGCTAACAAGTTAAATCTATGGTGGAATTTCGATGGTAGCGTGGAATTTCAAGATATTGGTGTAAAAATACATATGTATTTTCGTAAAGAGATATCCAAAGAAAATTTAGATATTATCCTAAAGTTCATTAATAATTTGGGATATTTTCCGGCTGTAATGGCATTAAATAGCAAACTTGTGAAATTTGATTATGATGATGTCGTTAAGCATTTGTCTTATCCGAAGCTTCTATCAAGAATAGATTTTGAACCGAAGTTCGACCCAGAGATTCTTGAAAGAGAAATTCCGGATATGGCGTATCATATTGCTCCTACTCAAAACGAAGAAAAAATCCTGGAACTTGGATTGGCTCCTAAAAATAAAGAAAAAATATCCAAACATCCTCCGAGGATATATCTATCCACATCAGTAGAAAGCGTAGAAATACTGGCTCAACATCCGACTTTCAAAAAAAATAAATCGTTGACGATATTCGGGGTTGATCTCGGGACTTTGAAAAAAGTAAGAAAAATTAAATGGTTTTCCGATCCTAATTTTGATGATGAAGGAGGATTTTATACGCTGGAAAATATCCCTCCCAAATATATAAAAGTGGTAAAGAGAATAAGCAATAGCAACAATGGTCCTGTCGTCTAACGGTTTAGGATGTAACCGCTTCTGCGTGCGGGCGATTCATAATTATGAAAAGTCAAACTTGTTCTTCGTGTATTGGAAAAACGATTTTTATTGCTGTCAGCAGGCTCATGATGCTGAAGAAAGAAACAGATATAGCTAGTCTGTTGTCGTGGAGAATGAGTAGTAAGGTATTCCGAGTGTGAATGTAATTCCCCTGTAAACCAACAGCAATAAATTGGTTTTGTCGTCGGTGTGGTGTAATTGGCTAACACGGCGGACCTTCAATTCGCAGACATGATGGGTTCAAGTCCCTCCACCGACGCCACAATTTCTAGCATTCTTTATCACTATTATGCACCGGAAGCCAAATCGAATAAGGCATTGCTTTTCTAAAGCAATTTTAGTGGGTTTGAATCCCTCCCGGTGTACCATTTTTTTGCTTCCGTACCTCAAATTGGATAGAGAACATTGGTCCTAACAATGGAGATAACGGTTCGACTCCGTTCGGAAGTGCCATTTTTCTCTTGACATCTTCCTCCCAGATGTGTTATTATGCGGATATGATGGGAATAATCAAATGCAAACAATGTGGCAACTTTGATACACTACATGGAAGAATACCTGGGAGTATCAGTGTTAATGTCGAATTTATTAAACATCTGTGGTGCGATAAATGCCGGGAGCCTAGCAGCGATAGACGATATCACTTTTTCTGTAGTCCGGAATGCTTTTTCAAATATATGCGACGAGTGGTGGAGGGAAAAATTAGGTTCGGATAGACAGAATGAAATTAAGCAACCAATATTTAATTTCGGCACGATTTTTTAGATTTTGACCGATATTTATTGGTCAAAAGCCCGAGCTTCTTGTGAAGGCGGGCATCTTAAAACTGATAAACATGTAGTTTAAAAGAAAGAAATATAGCATATGTTGCCTGTACTTAGATCATCGTTCCATCCCCGTCTTTTTGACCGGGATGAGTTTCTCACTCCATTCTCAACCCTCTTCGACGATTTCTTCAATGATTCGTTTGATTTCCTGGGGCAAGATTTCTTCGAAAAAGGAACCTATCCCAAGGTGGATGTTAGAGATGAAGAAAATCAAATTATTATTGAAGCCGAAGTTCCGGGGTTGAAGAAGGAACAAGTTAAAGTTGAACTTGATAATGGTATTCTTCGTCTTAAAGGAGAAAAGAAGGAGGCAGATGAGAAGAAGTCTAAACGTTATATCCATCATGAACTGAAGCGATCTTCGTTTTGTCGTTCTTTTGTGGTTGGAGAAAACGTTGATGCCGACAAATTATCCGCCAAATTTGAAAATGGTGTCCTCGAAATAACTTTACCGAAGAAGACTCCAGACCCGAAGGTCTCCGAGGTAAAGCAGATTGAGATAAAATAAGCAAAGAATAAGCCATGTCCGGCAGATTCGGGGGTTCCGGGTCTGCCGGATTTTTTGTTGTTGACATCTTATCAGGGGCGTGGTATAGTTATAATTGGAATAGGCAAGTTGGCAGAGCGGATTATTGCATCTGTCTTGAGAACAGAAGTCCTATAAAAGGACCGGGAGTTCGAATCTCTCACTTGCCGCCAAAGCGGGATTATGCTAATGGCAGACGTGGACTTTTACACAGTCTAAGCGGGGGTTCGATTCCCTCATCCCGCACCATTTTGGAAAATTAACTGACCGGGGTGTTAGGACTGATTGCTAATCAGATCGTGCCTTTAGTGTGCATGGGAATCGTGCTCTCAATTTTCCGCCAATTTATCGGTTGTTCGGGGCAATAACGCACCGGGAACTGATGCGACGAAAAGAAAACATATGACAAATGCAGAATTAGTTACAAACTGGAAATCTCTCGGAATTCAGCAGGGTACAGAATTCATTAAATTAAAAGATTGTTTTAAGATTTGTTGGAGTGAAGGTGTGGATGAATATCAATTTACCGATGGAGGCAAAAGCAAAATCGTTACTTTGGATATGGGTGGGGCAATGGAAAATCCCTCTTTGTGGTGTCATTCGGACGATGATGATAATTGTTGGGAAATGTATATTACCAAGGATTCCGAAAAGCCGTCGAGAAGAAAGATAGGAAAGTTTGTCAAGTTATAAAAGGTTATGAAATGGTTGCGTAATTTATATGAGGAATTAGATATCACGTACTAACGAAAAAACATATGACAAATGTCGAGTTAATTACAAATTGGGAATCTCTCGGAATTTTACTGGATGATGATGCGAAACTCATCAAATTAAAAGATTGTTTTATGAATTGTGAGGGAGAGACTCACAGCGAATATGAATTTGCCAACGGAAGCAAGCATAATGTTGTTGGTTTCGTTACAAGTGGTCGGATGGGAAGTTCTCTGTGGTGTTGTCATTCGGATGATGATGATAATTGTTGGGAAATGTATTTTGCCACTAAAGATTTCAAAAAGCCATCGACGAGAAAAAAAGGAAGATTTGTAAAATTATGAATGAGTTACAAATTGCGAAGGAATATGCCGAAAAAATTATAACGAGGTTTGGCATAGATACATGCAGTGACGAAGAAGAGGAGACAGTAGTAAATGACCTTGCGAAACTTCTTTTAGTTGCACATCAAGTATTAAAGAATTATGAGTTTGATCGCCTACAGCAAGAACAGACACGGCAAGGTTTGGTTGAAAAGTAATGCTATGCTATTGCGGAGAATTATTGAAGAATACACTTTATACGAGAGATTAGATGTCACGCACAATGCAGAAACGTCACTAGATATATTGACTCGTTGGTGTGGGAATGACAATATAATTTTTAAGACAAATATCGATAGAAATAGGTTAAAGTTACAAACAAGAGGAAAATCTCCCACTAAAGATGAAGTTGATAACATACTGAAGTGGATTAATAATTTGGGATATTATCCGGCGAGTACATTTGTTGATGGCAATCCTAAAAAATTTGATTATGATGAACTTATTCGATTATTAAGTACAACGGACGTGTTTGAAATAACGTTTGAAGCAAAATTCGATGTTGAAATTGGTGATGGGAATCTTCCGAATATTGCATATCACGTTACGCCAACTCCTCGGGAGGAAAAAATATTAAGAATTGGATTAGCTCCTAAAAGCAAGGAGAAGCTCGCCAAGCATCCTGAAAGAATATATTTCCTGACTTGTATTGAGGATGTATCGAGATTATTAAAGAACCGGGCATTTTGTGGGGACGAGAAACAATTCACAATATTCGAATTTGATTTGGGAGAGTTGAAAAAAAGGCGTGTTGTGAGATATTTTTCCGATCCTGGTTTTCCGGCGGGGAAAGCATTTTATACATATGAAAACATTCCTCCACAGTATTTGAAGGTTGTTAAACGAATACGATTAGGAGAATAATATCATGTTGTTGCGACGAATTATAGAAGAATACAATTTATATGAGGGGTTGGATGTTACACATAATGTAGAAACGTCGGTGGATATTTTGAACTCGTGGTGGAATATGGGAGGGACAGTATATTTTGAAGAGCGGAATACTAAAATAAAGATGGCGGTTCTTAAAACAATAAAAAAAGAAGATATTGATGGCATACGACAATGGGCTAATAATTTGGGGTATTTTCCTTCTTCTCAATCCATCCGTTGTGAAAACAAAAAGTTCGATTATGAGCAGATAATATCGGCATTAGAAGTGGGGTTTCCGTTTGATATATTTTTCGATCCAAAATATGATCCCGAGGTTGCGGAGAAGGAGTTACCTGCCGCAGCATATCATATTACGCCGTCTTCCAAAGAAGAAAAAATATTGCGAATAGGATTGGCTCCTAGAAGCAAAGAAAAAATTTCCAAACATCCCGAGAGAATATATTTTGCGGGAAGTATTGAAGATGCGGAATTGCTTTCGAAACGCAAGGATTTTGCTGGAAATAACACTTTATTTACTATTTTCGGATTTGATCTGAAGGAGTTGAAAAAACGGAGGAAAATTAGATACTTTTCAGACCCGAGATATGGCAAGGGATTTTATACATATGAGAACATTCCGCCACAATATTTGAAGGTAGTCAAACGGATTCGGACAGATTAATGCCAATGAAAAAAATCTTAATATCGTTATTGTTTATTTCATTGTTCGTGGGATGTGCTACAAGAGGATTCCCGCCTATAGCAGCAATCCAAAATTTCGATTGTGTTGATCGCTATGTTGAACGTGGTGCACAACCCAATCAATATGGATTAGAGTTTCTTGCTCGTATTCAACACGTCACAATGGTAATTAATCTTCGTGATATTGGAGATACATGGAATAGAGAACCCACAATTTGTGTTTCTGAGGGCATAAAATATGTATGGGTTCCGCTTCCTGGTCTTTCGGCTCCATCAAAAGAAAAGATGGAGTTTATTCAAATATTAATCGAAAACGAAATTGCTCTTGGAGGGAAAGTATTTATACACTGCCAGCACGGATGTGATCGAACTGGAATGGTCATTGCGTGTTATGAGATACGTCATGGAGTATCTAATAAAGATGCGCAGAAAGAAGCTGATTTCTATGGCATGTCAACGTGGGAAACTGGGATGAGGGCATTTATTAAAAATTACAAATGAACACGGATATTTTCGAGAGTAGAACGAAGGAATGGTATTTTAGAAAGAGTGGAAGGATTGTGGTTCCAAAGAAAATGTTGCCCACATTGAAACGAGAATATTTGAAAGAATTGTTGGACCCCGAAAATTCGGAAATCTATGACGTGGAACAAACGGGAAATGACGAGTTTCGGAAGAGAATACAAATTGAAGGCGATACGTTTCTTGTTGAGTTGGTTCCGTCGGAAGCCTTGATAGGATTTTATAATTTCTCATTTAAACGAATCCATTCGGACCACATCAAAAAACCGGAATTGAAAGACAGTCCAAAAAAGTACATTATGGACTTGAATCGATACGAATACGGATTGACGAATTCTGGGAATCCTATTAAAGTATTAAAATATGTCCAAAGTGTTTTGTATAGATTTGTCAAAACACATTCTCCTCGGGGAGTTGTGTTTAAAGATTATGACGAAGGAAGAAGAGAAAAGGTATATAATTATATTGCTAAGAAACTTTCCAAAGTATCTGGATATTTCTTGATGGAGGCAAATTGGGCATTTGGGCAGTTAAGGGGGTTCATTACTTACAAGGCAAAGATACATGGAATACCGGTTTTATTTGTAAATCCGGCATATACTTCACAGGCATGTAGTCAATGTAATCATAGTGAAGAAGAGAATAGATTAACGCAGGAATTATTTAGGTGTAAGAGGTGTGGGTATTCTGCAAATGCGGATTATAATGCAAGTGTTAATATTTCTAGGGCCGCAGTCATTCGGCCTATTGTAGGCACCAGTAAGATGGTGACTTACAAGCCCCTGCCTTCAGGCAGGGGTCAGTGACTCCATCCAAGCCCAAATCTAAAGAGCAATTGTTGATTGAAGTAATCACTAAAATGATTGAGAGTGGTTATACTCCATCTCACAAACGACAAGGATATGTTCTCAAGCGGCTCTTGAAAACGTTATATCAGATGGGTGGTTCGATGTCTCATCCGTTTTTTCGTGCGGAGCGAGAACGGCAGCTAAGAATGAAGGATAAATATCAAAAACTTCTTCCCAAAAATTTGAACATGCCTCCAGAATGGTGGTACGATACTCACGGGATTTCGGTGGAGGATTTTTCCGAATCAAATACTATATGAAAAAATGGCTCATAATGATTTCAATGGTTTTCGGATTACTATTTATGGTTGGATGTATTCCGATACGAACCAATGGTACTACTCATTATTTAGTAATTGGCATTGGGGTTGTAAGTATAAATAATACTAACCAATCATTGGCGAATGTTACCAAGGCAACGGTTCTCGGAGGATATATATCAGAAAAGGGTGGAGGAGTTGGGTATAGTTCTCAAAATAGAATAATGGTCAATACTAATGCTGATATGAGCATTGAAGTTAAAAGTGTGCCGTTAAAATCGATAAAGGTAGATGTAAAATGAAAAAGATTCTTGCAATAATTGGAGTAATAATTTTAACACTAACTATGGCTGGTTGTCATACCCCATTAAACTGTGTTTTTGTTGGAAGTGGAACTACATTAGGATTTGATGTATCTGAAAATCCAGCAACTCAGTCTCCGCAAGCCACATTAGCATATAAGCGAGTTGAAATAGCCGTGGTTCCTGTTACTACTAATGGGATTGTTCCTGATGTTATAATGGATTTTTCATTTAGGAGTGATGTTTTCTCGTCATCTGGCGGAATTTATTCTCGTATTGCTATTGGGTCAAATGCCACAACTCAATTACCAGCGGCACTGATGATGGCAAAAAACCGCAATGGAGTGGTCGGCTCCTTAACCAATTTATCAAATTTGCTTCCGTTAATTATTGCTCCAAAATCAACCCTAAAATAAAGTTATGTCCCAATTAAGAAGTTTCAAACGAGGTTTAGACCCTTCCCGAGTTGCATTGGCAAAACGAACCGAAGAGAAGTGGATTAAACTTGCTCGGCTTGTAGAGAAAGTAAAAAAGGAAAAGGATGCCGCATTTGTGGCTGATGTTTTGAAGAGAATAGAGGAACTTCTTCCAAAAGAAATAAAAGATGTTGCCGAAGAAACTGTAGCATCTGCTTCTCTGGCATCGACGAATAAAAAACTTGACATTAAATCCCAATTCTGCTAAAATCCCACTATTATGACAAATGACAAAAAATTCAAGACTATTATCGAGCGACTAAAAATTGAAGAAGCCAATTTGGAACCGATTCATATTTCTGCTATGGTCATCACGGGGTATTTGGATGATTTAGCCAAAGCAGGATTAATTGAAAGTGCATGGACCGTGACAAAATCTGGAGAAAACATCCGGGCGGTTTGTGAAGAATTCGATTGGAAACCGTCGGATAAAGATATTTTTGCTTTTGTGAGTGGAATGGTAGAAGAAAAAGAAAGAGCCGCATTCATGCTTATTCTTAAAAAGTATAGGGATGATAGAGCGGGTCTTCTGGAAGAGTTTAAGAAGTCAAAATCCTGAAGTTCGGCCCTATTTATTTTTGGATTGCCATAATTCGTGGCATTACTGATATAAATATGAAACTTGAAACTATTGTCGTTGGTGCTAAATTATTCTGTGTTTTTGCAGGTACTAGCCTTCTCACTCTCCAAACTGGCCTGGGTCAATGGTCTCAAACCGAAAAAAATCCTACAGTTATTCAGTGGGTCATGGTTGTTGGTGGTTCTCTTGGTACTGGTTTAACCGCTACGGGAGCCTTTCTGTCAAATGCGTTTGGCAATTATATGGACACACATGGAACTAACAGTCCAACCACAACTCCATCTGGAAGTATAATTCGGGCTTGACAAGCGGAAGAAAATCTGCTACTTTGGTGTCAAGATAAAACCGTTCTTTGATTTTGCCGCAAGTGATCTTACGCTGGCAAATGTAAGAATAATAACAAAATTGAGGCTACAACTGCGGCAAAATCATTTTGGGGGCATCGTATAATGGGAGTACGGAAGTCCTGCAAACTTCAGGTCCGGATTCGATTTCCGGTGCTTCCACCATTATCTTCTTGACATCTTTCTTCGATCTGTTATAATGCCCACCATGAAACCATTAAATCACAAAGAACGAATTAATCTCCAAGATTCGGGGATGGATGTGTTTACAAAATTGTCGGATGGAAATCCTGGCGGGCTGACTGTTATGATGCAAGCATTCCGAATCAATTCAGATGTTGACCCCGATGATTGCTTTGGATCATTTGGACCCATGGTTTCTCTCGATACGCACGGCATTTATGGAAGCAATATATGGATTTTATACAAAGATTGCTGCGGCGAAAATATTACTGGCTTTCTTGCCGTTCTTCGTTCTATTCAAATGGGACTATTATCGGAGACAGAAGTGTGGAAGCATATCGATTATTCCATTCCTTTTAATGTTGTAGAAGTACTAGCGGCTCTCCAAGAAAAATTACCAAAGTTTGGGAAGAATAAAGTATCATCGGGAACCAAATAGCAATGGAAATAAAACAGGATTTTGTATATAAAGGAACTCGTATTTTGTTCGGCGCAAAGGCTGAACGTAAGCGAGATATTCTTACTATCATGGGCAAGCAACTAATAAAAAATGGGTATGATGAAATCTTTATTCCTGTTATTCAGTTTCAGAATATTTTTGCTGATAAAATTGGAGAGAATCGAAACTTAATGTTTAACTTCTCCGATAGAGCGGGCAGAGAAATCTGTTTGGCTCCCGAATATACTGCTGTCTGTCAGCAATTAGCATTTACTCAATTCAAGAGAATGAAGGATGTTAAATTATTCTATATCGGAGAATGTTTTCGTGGTGAAAAGCCACAGGCAGGTCGATATCGTCAATTTACTCAACTTGGAGTAGAAATACTGAATCCTAGTAAAAATTATCTTGAAGAACTCATTTTGATGGCTCAGAATCTTATTTCGATAGTGCTCCCGGTGGGAATAACTACTACTCGTGATGTCAGCCGAGGATTAGATTATTATGAACAAGGAAACGGATTTGAGATTTCTTATGAACCATTGGGCGCACAGAAACAAATCTGTGGTGGTGGGAAATATGATGGTGGTATTGGGTTTGCAATTGGAATAGATCGACTTTTGGAGGCGAAATAAATATGTGGCGATTATTTAGTAGTTTTTGGTGGAAAGATGTATGGTATAATCAAGTTTCATCTCGTTTGCGTCCACGTAATAAGTGGCTTACGAAGCAGATTCCTCGCACATGGTGCGATAAGGATCATTTGCTCGAAATCTGTGTTCTTGGTGCTCTCAAAAATTTTGTAGAACCCGATGGTGAGAATTGTTTCAATATTCTCAGTACGGATGAACCGCCTCTCGATCTTCCTCTCGATGATTCGTACTACTCACAAGCAAAACTTCTTCGGGAAGTAAAGTGGAATTATGATTTGGCAACACAAAAACTGGTATCTTTACAGAAAGAATTAGAGGCGGAATGGAATGCGGTTCCGGTTCGTACTCTTGCAGATATTAATAAATCCACCCAAGACGATTACGATAAATTATATGGCAACATTGATCGTCTGGAGAAAGAAATCTATGATTTACAGACCGAAATTATGGTGTGGGTCGTTAAAAATCGAAATGGACTATGGACATAACTGAACGAGACACATTGATTGAAAAGTTTCCCGAGGACATTAAATCTTTTCTGGGGAGTGATTATATCAAGAAATATTTCGCCGTGGCCGATTGCCGGGGGATGATTGCCGGGGGATATTGGACGGGAAATATTCATTTGTAGTTAAAGGTTATATACCTTCCAATACGGGTGGCTGTGGCACTCATCCGGTAGTTTTTGAGAATAAGAGTCTGGTCTTGTGTAAAGAGTTTGTGGCAAAATCTCTGGTCGATGAACAAACCAATAATGATTTAGAATGGAAAAAATATCAAGCGGATTATCATTATCTGACGCACTGTTCATTTTTCGCCAAAACCTTTGAAATTGAATTTTATGCAAAATGGCATCCGGTGCCTCATCTCATATTTAAGAAAGCAGTGTCATGAAGAGAAAAATGGTTATTCGTGGGTATGATGTGATTATAGACGACAAAACTGGCGAGATAGATGTTGATGCTACCCACAAAATCATGACACAAAGCGAGTCACGAGAGTTGGCGTTGGCGATTGGAAATTATTTAAGAGCAGAAGGAATGCTTCCGGAGCCGGACTTCTTGATTAAAGATGCTCAATAATTTGGTTGGATTTATTATAGATATGGGGCCATAACATAATTGGCAGTGTGCTGCGTCTGCACCGCAGTTGTCCCGGTTCGAGTCCGGGTGGTTCCAGTTTGCGAGAGCTACTACCTCCACGCCGGTCGCAAATGGGTAATGCTAAAGTAGCCAAAATATTGTGCCGAAATTGTCGTCAAAAATATGTCAAAATTATTATTTGTTTTCGGACTACTTTCGATATTGATAACCAGTTGTGCAACAAGCAATAATGGATTATCAGATATAGATGTGGATATGGTTCGGGCAAATGCACATACGCCCATTATTAATTTTTGAGAGAAATATCCAATTATAATAAGTTGACAAGTTCGGTGTCGCAATATATATTGGTGATATAATTTCATGTCGGATATAGTTTTCGGCAGCAGTACAACAAAATATGAAGAAAATCCTAAATACATTCGTCGCTTTTGGTGCCGCACTCAGCCTTTTGGTTGGTTGCAAGACCATTAGTTCATTAACGCCATCGCAGATTACTCAAATCGGCACGGTTATTACTCAAGTATCTGACCAGGGAGCAGTTTATGCTATTCAGCAAAGTCCTTCCAGTGTCACTTATTTCCAGTTGGCCGTTCCACTTCTCGACAATTTTGCAAATGGAAGCGATCTGTCTCCTGCCGCTCTCCAAAATGCATTGTCCAAGGTTACTGGTACTAATCAATGGGTTAATTTGGCAATTAGTACCGCAGTCGTAGCATATGATATGTCATATAGTCAATATATCTCAGGACAACTTACTAATGCTCCTGCTGCTAAAGTATGGATTGTAGCGGTTGAAACTGGATTCCAACAGGCATTGGCTCAAACTGGTAATACTAGCTTGAAACTTGCCAAGGTTGCTACTTCTACTGCGCCAGACTTCATCGTGAAGGGCAAGGTCAGCAAGTCGGTTATTAAGGCTGAGATCAAGTCGGCAGGCAAGAAGTAATTTGTATCCTGCATTCGCAGATATTCGCATTCCCCGCTTCGGTGGGGTTTTTATTTTGTGGTTGACATTTCTGGAAATGCCTGATATATTTATAATCGAATATTGAGGTTTAGTATAATGGCATTATACTCGATTCTGACTCGATAGATGGGAGTTCGATTCTCTCAGCCTCAGCCAATTTTTTAGTTCTTTGACGTAGTAAGCATACCCAAATATAAATCCTCATCGTATTGGTACATGAGGCGAACACCCGCAATAAGCGTAGGCACTTGAGTTGTGCCGATGAGGGTGATAGGAGACCACAACCCAAAGAGTGGTTATGCGGTGACGGCTATAAAGGTCTGGGTCTTGAAATGCTGATAAAACTATGTCAAAGACTGGTTAGGTGGCTGAGTGGATTAAGGCACATGATTGGAGATCATGCGAGGATAAAACCTCCGAGAGTTCGAATCTCTCCCTAACCGCCATTTTGGGATGATTAACTGGACAGGCGAGCCGGAACTGTTCCGAAAACAGATTGTGCCGTACTTGAGCATGGGATTCGATTTCTCAGTCATCCGCCATTTTTTTGAGATTCCTCTTGACATCCGGTTCCATATGTGTTAAACTGCGTTCATAATCTAAAAATACGCATATGGAAATACACGAAATCGGAATATGGTTTTTAATGCTTAGTCTTTTTTTCCCCCGTGTTGTCCTCTTTTTTTGGTGGATCACGGGGAACCTGCCTCATCATGTCGTCCCCTTCCTGGGAAGTGAAATTTGCTCGGTAATTATTCCGAGAGTTCTTGTCATGGTATATATTTATCAAAATCAAGGTACGTCGGAATGGTTTTACATCCATCTGGTTGCCCTCTTGATTGCATGGTGGTATAACTTTGCAAATTTCGATAAAAATATGGAGAAACTTAAGTCTTTCATGAACTTATGAGTATTCTTACCGGGCCAGGTATCCCACATCAAGACTCCGAGACACGCTTCTATGGGTGTGGCATAAGCTATCATTACAAAAGATTTTTGGAAATAGGCAGACTGGCCAGATGTTTAGAATTAATATCCATATTCCCCGACCCTCTCAAATTGGCGTGTATGGATTATTTTCATCCGAAACTGAAGCATTTGAACATTAAACGGCGAATAGCTCGGCTTTATGAATGCCGTCGATTACATTCTGAATGTTTCTACTTGACGTGGAAGTCTTCCTGTGATAAACTGTGCCCTTAAATTAAAATATGCAGAAATCGAATTCGATGTTTGTTAAATGTCAATGCGGTGGGTGCAGTGTTCTTGAAATTGAATATTGCCCCGATGATGGCCCGACTAATATGTTTAATGTTGCGGTGTGGCAGTCCCATCCAGGTATTAGTTCAATGCCCAAAAAGGAAAGAACTCGATGGTGTGAGCATGTAATGAAAACAGGCAAACCATGGGCAGACCATACTATCGTTAGTAAAGAAGACGCCATGCGGCTTGCTAATTTTATTTCTAAACATACAAATCCCTCAAAGAAAAATGGAAAAGAAACAAAAAGACACTAAAATACCATCACCAGTTTCTAAAATGGTGACTACTGAACAAACTGAGACGAAATCTGCCAAATATGTGGTGATTCGTGAAGGATATCGTGTATCCGACAAAGAATATGATATGCCGAACGATCCATCCGCAATTTCGGAGAAAGAGTTTTGGACTCGGGTAGCAAAAAAACATTCTTATGGAGAACCAGTAGAAATCGTGCAATATGATGCCAAAAAACATCGTGTGTGGGCCGATGCAAAAGAATAGAAATATGAAGATACACACCCACGAGTGGAAGCCCTTAAGTAGTGATGCCGAAAGTTCTGATGTTTGTGATTGTGGTGCAGAACGAACTATTTTGGGAAAAATATACGAGTCAAAAGAATGTTTGCACATTAATCGTAAAGACATTGGACGGACGAATGAAGGCATGGGTAATATAGTTTTATATTGGTGCCCCGATTGTGGAGCGCTCAAAAGAACAATGATTAATTGGAAATATACGGATTATCCGTGGATATTGCCACGTATGCGAGGAACAAGGGGATGAAATAGAGTTCTCATATACGTGATCAGAAAAGGCGGGACCGAGTGAGGTTCCGCCTTTTTGTTGTACCTAAATCCTCTCGGCAAGATATTTATTCTTGATAGCCACCAATGAAAACGAGAATAGAAATAGAGCCATATATTCTTCCATCTAACAATGATGAGATGCGGAAGTTTATAAAAAAGTTCAAAGTGGACATGATGGAAAATGTCATTAATTCGATCAATTTTGCTATTGAAAACAAGCTTCCAGTGGTAGAAGTATTCGAATTTAAGGATTCTCCATTTGTAGTCACCATTAATGACCAGGAGTTTGGACCCAATCTTTCTCATATTAGGCAATATTACATGGATCATGAGATGTATGAACTGTGCCCGAGAGTAGAAAAGTTGTGCGAAACCCTGAAAAAAGACAAATAGATTATAACCCGTCAATTTAACATAAAAACATTGGTAATTGCTATTTATCTAATATAATGAAGAAATCCCCGAAGAATAAACAAAGCATAGAAGGACAATCCGATGTCGAATAAGCGTGTCTCAGAGTTAGCTCCAATTACCTCCCCGGAGTTGGATATTCAAGACCTTTTGCTTTTGGCTGATATTTCGGCGCATGAGTCTAAGAGATTAGCATTAGGAGATTTGGAAAGTTTTATTTTGTCGGATGGAAATCTTTCGGGGTCTCTTTTTGGCACCGCCAGTTATGCTATTCAATCATTGTCGGCTTCTTATGCTCCAAATATTTCTGCTTCTTACGCAAGAACGAGCAGTTGGGCTTTTAATGTTGTTACGGCGTCTTATGCCTTGGCGGCATTATCTTCTTCTTATGTTTTGAGTAGTTCATATGCGATTACTGCTTCTTATGCTTTAACATGCTCGGTAGAGTTAGTTTATTCTTCTGCCTTTGCTGATTATGCCCGTACTGCCTCATATCTTTTATATGTTCCTGGATTCATGAATGGATCGGCTTCGTATGCTCTTTCGGCATTATCTTCTTCTTATTCGGTGAGTAGTTCATGTGCTTCTACGGCATCCTATCTTTTGTATGACCCCACGTTTCCAAATGGAACTGCTTCTTATTCAATGATGGCGGAGTCTTCTTTGTATGCTCTAGTAGCTACCAACGCCGATTATTCTCAAGTGGCGCAATATAGTAATAACAGCAATAATAGTAATACTGCTTTATACGCCAGCAATGCGGGATTTTTACAGTTTGATGGCATTACTCCCAATGGAACGGCTTCTTATGCTTTAGTTGCAAAATCCGTAGGTGGGAGGATTAATTATGGTATATTTGGAGCCATAACACAATCGACAACAGGAGCACAACTCGATGTTGTGACTATTTTATCATCTACTGGTGGTCAACAATCCTCAAGTTTTGATGTAATGGGAACGGTGGTGGTTCCATTTACATCATCCATGAGTTCGTCTATTAATCTAATAGCAATCAATCGAGTAACGGGGGTATCGGCATCATTAGATCAGACACCAATTTCTATAAACATTGGCGGCAGTACGAATATTTCTGGAACATTTAAGTATCCATTTTCTCTCCAAGGTGAGACGCCAATGAATGGGACATATATAGTTTATGTCACGGCATCTGCCAATAATATTTCTATCGATCCATCGAGAACGGTGAAGTTCAATGTGATAAGTATGGGAGATATAGTAAGTGTATTGCCAGGAGAACGAACGATTTTTTCTACTTCTCCGGATAGTAGTATATTATATTATTCTTCAAGTTTGAAGGCTGGGGTGTTTAAGGGGTCTGCTTCTCAAGTAATAGCATCGGGTTCGCAATATGTCACGGCATTGTATATTCCTCCGGCATCTGTTTCTTCGGTTCCATATTTATGGACCCTTAATAATTTGACTAGATTAATTGCCGATGGAAATTATATGTTTTTGGGAGGAGTTCCGGCTTCATTACTTACGATGTCAGTATCTAATTGTGGGCTTACTACGCTTCCTCCGTTAACCACTACTGCGGTATCATATCTGAATTGTGCCAATAATAATCTGGTGGGGTCGGTATCATTCCCATCAAATATGACGTATATTGATTGTTCGAATAACGTCAATTTGTCCTTGCCAGATTCTTTGCCGAACTCATTGACAGTATTTATTGGGAATGGGTTATATATTACAGGTACTCCTACGTATTTGCCAGACACAATTCGATCAATGTCTTTAGCACAATGTCCATTATTATCTACCTGGAATAGTCCAACATTACCTATATCGCTCTCATATTTTGATTGTAATACTTCTCCGCTGACGCAAATTATCGGCACTATTCCAATATCTTGTTCGTACATGGATGTTTCTAATTGTCAACTGGAAAGTGCTGTTATTAGTAATATTGGCACCGGATTGGTAACCAATCACCAACTTAACGGAACATTAAATATTACTAACAATCCAGACAGTGGTTCGGCCCCAGGCATTGTTGCAAATATTGGCACTTTAATAAGCAGAAGATGGACGGTACTATCATAATTCTATGACAGATTATAGCATTAAAATTCATGCACTTGACAATCTTACTGTAACCAAACCAGAAGATTTCTTTCCTTTGGTACAGAGTTCCTCGATGACGACTTATCGGGTTAATCTTTCGTCGCTTACCTCCAGTCTTGTTTGTTTATATGCCCAGAGTGCATCTTGGGCTTCTCGATCAATATCAGCTAGTTATGCTGATATATCTCACGTTGCTTTTAATCTTGCTTCTGGTGGTTCTTCATCATGGGCATCAAGCTCAATTAGTTCTTTCAATTCATTGACGGCTTCTGTATTATATAATGCCAGCGCCTCGGTTGGAATGGATGGCACAGTCAACTTTGGAAATGGACAGTTGACTATAGACAGCAGCGGTCAAATGTTAGCTGCCAATAATTCTGCCGAATTCAACATGAATGGAGACGTTGTCTTTGGGGATGAATGGAATTATTTTTATGGTGGTGGAGG
>Ga0209777_10003768_pt1 | contig 18482 bp, 13 predicted proteins | sample FrelakmetHBP12HB_FD_187147 | JGI IMG/M metagenome (GOLD analysis project Ga0209777, IMG submission 187147) | Freshwater lake sediment microbial communities from the University of Notre Dame, USA, for methane emissions studies -HBP12 HB (SPAdes)... | ecosystem: Environmental > Aquatic >...
GTTACATTCTTAGATGGCTTGACGCGTAAACGAGGTGGTTATTTGTCCTTGGCCCTTCGTCCTTGGCTAGGGGTCATTCGCCCGCTGTCCGTGGTCTGCAGGCCTGTAGGCTCTTCCCCGTAACCTGTCCCCCCATCGAACCACAGACCTCGGAGAACCCGCCATCAGCGATCGTCAATTGAGTATCATTCTTCCTTGGACCCGAAAGCCTTCGCGAGACCGCTCTGCACGGCCCGCAAGGCTTCGGGAAAAGCCGTGGCGGTCAGGGATGCGGCTTGGTATTGCACCAGGGCTTTCTTGCGCTCACCCTGCAAATCGTAGAGTCGCCCCAAATAGATGTGCGACCAAGTGGTAATGCGCAGACTGCGCGCCGCATCCAGGGTCTTCTGGAAGTATTCCTCGGCCAAGTCGGGCTTACGCTGGTTGCCGGCGACCACTGCCATGCCGAAGAGGGCACGCTCACTCTTGGGGTCAAGTTTCTCCAAGACGGTCTGGAAAGCCAACTTCGCGTCGTTATACTTGCCGCGATAAAAGAGATTATCGCCTTGGTCCAGGAGGCGTTCTTCTTCACCCACCGCGGGCGGTGCGTGCACCGAAGCCTCCGCCGGGCCCGCAGGGGCCGCCGGGGCCAGGGGAGTGAATTTCACCGAAGTGAGCCTCTTCTCCTCGGCTCGCGGATTGATTCCCAAGACCAGAGTCTTGTAGAAGATGGTCAGGGAAGAGTCCTGCTGCTCGAAGCTCTCGAGAGCTTCATAGAAGTATCGTGACAGGATAAGACCGGAGGCGGTCATCTCGTTCAAGCTCTTCTCGGCGTCGGGTTTGGGGCGCTTGTCCATGCGCAACTCCGCCGCCCGGATCAAGCATTCCGTGACCAGCAAGGGAAAGTCCTCTTTGAAATCGGGAGCGAGGGTGGGTGCCTGGTAAGCGAGGGCACGGAGCTCAGCCTTTTGATGAATCTCATAGGCATACTTCACCGCCAGCGGGTCCAGGAGAAAATGCAAATACTGGTGGCGGATCTCGCTAAGCTTGGGTTCTTTGGAAGAAGTGACGACGAGATAATAATTCGACCCGTAAATCCGCGCCTGGACCTGCTCTGGCGCTCCCAGCAAGTCCACGTAAATCGAGTAGGTCCGTCCCAGGTAGCCGCCGGCCGGGAACCGCAAATAGGCGTCGACCTGCACCACGCTCCGCCGGACATCGTTGGTGTAGCGCTCCACGGCGGCCCGATGCTGCGGCTGAAGGCGCGCCCAGAGGTCGAGCAAATCCGCTTGCGCATAAAAGGACTTCAGGAGGGGAATCAATTCCGCCACGGCCTTGGCGTCAGGCGGAAGCTCCGCCTCTTCCACCGTGAGGCGGAAGTCAGGAGGCGGGCCCAGGAGTAGTGCCAGCGAGACGTACTGCCCCAGCTCGGCGCCCGGGTCGTCGGGCACGCGATGCTCGGCGTAGAACTTCTGGAGCTGCGGGAGCACCGGAATCTTTTTCCCCGCTAAAGAGCCGCGCACTTCTTCGCGGGTGGGATCCGCCGCGCTCGAGCTCCATCCGGTGTCGTACCCTCCCGCATTGAGCGCCGCCAGGACGCAGAAAATTTGCTCGCTCGCCTCCAACAGGACATTCCCCTGCTGTTGCGAGAACGCCGGAACGGGAAGTGCGATCAGAGCCAGCAAGATTCCTGCGCCCCAAGCACGCACCGAGCCTGTCGTCTTCCCGTCACGCCGCCTGGAGAGGCTCGCAGGCATTGGGTGAGGGGGGTGCGCGGCGCCCGATTTCATCAAGAGGGGTTGCCTTGCTCCTACGAGGCGAAGAAGGGAGATGGAGGTGAGGGCCAAACGACCTACCCTCGAACCGTGATCCGCCGCAGGGAGAGGACCACCTGGCCGTCGGTTGGCCTGCCGAACATCGTCGCAGGTTGGAAGGTGCTGAAGTACATTAAGCGGTCGAGGCGGTTGATCAGCTCCGGTGAGTTGGGGCCGGACAGAAGGCGGTAGCCCATCACCCGGCCACCCGCATCAATCTTCGTGACCAGCACCACGGGCTTCTCGCCGGTGTTGAAATCGATGGGGGCCAATTGATCCACTCGCGGGGGCGTCACGAGCTGCAAGGGCACATCCGGGACATTGGAAGCCGGCGTCACCGTCGAGCCCATGAACAGGAAGAAACAAATAACCGCCGCCAGGACTCCTCCTGAAGCAGGAATGAGCAGGGGCCGCAAGCCATTCTCCAGATGTACCCACAAGCGCGTCAGGAGGTTCCGGTGCAGCCGTTGCGAAATTTCCACGCGCAAACGCAACGCCAAGTCCGGCGGGACGCGACGCCGCGGCAGCGCGCGCAGCTCCGCTCCCAAGCCTTCCCAACTCTCCAGTTCCTCCTGGCAAGAGGCGCAGTAGGTCAGGTGGAACCGAATCGAGCGAAGATCTTCCGGCGGGCACCTGCCGTCGAGATAATCCGAGAAATGACCCCGAATTTCGACACAACCTTCAAACATAAACTTTACCCAGCCGGCCTGAGAGCTTGCGGCGCAGAAGCGCCCGTCCGCGCATCAGGCGCGACTTCACAGTTCCCTCGGCCACGCCCAGCACCTGGGCAATCTCGTCATAGGGCAGTCCCTCAATCTCCCGCAGGACCACCACGCTCCGGTAGGGCGGCGTCAGGCCGGCCAGCGCACGCTTCACGATTTCTTCCCGCTCGGCTTGCTCCACCACCTGATAGGGGCTTGCCGGGCCCTCCCGGACTTCTGCGGCCGCCACTTGGGACGAGGCCTCCGTGTCATCCATCGAGAAGGCCTCCCGCGCGTGCCGCCGCAACCAGCCGCGCCGGTGATTCGACGCTTCGTGAACTGCGATGCGATAAATCCAGGTCTTCAAACTGCTCTCGCCGTGAAAATGCCGCACGCCTTTGAACACCTTGATGAGCACTTCCTGGAGCACGTCCGGGGCATCGGCTTCGTCGGTTACGATGTGCGAAATGAGGTTGAAGACCGGGTTCTGGTAGACCGCGAGGAGATATGCGAACGCCTCCTCTGAGCCCCCTTGCAGCTCAGCAACGAGCGCCGCCTCTTCGTTCACCACAGAGAGCGTGCGCTCCAAGGCTACGTCCATGGACCGCGCGGTGTTCATGAGGCACCCAAGATAGCAGTTCCTACACTCAACTGCAATACCGCGCTTCCCCTCCCCTTCGTTTAGATGGACACCGCGGACAATAGGTTTGTTCCAAAAAGGCGGTAGGGACGGCAGGTTGCCGAGGGTTGCCGAGCCTCTCCGTCGGCTGACGGCCAGGCGCAGGCAGGGTGGACAAAATGACCGCTGTGTACCGTATACGGACAACCGCCTGCATATTGAGGGGGCTCGGCTAAAAGTAGCGGCTCGAGCGAGCCGTTACGGTGCTCCGGTAATCGCCTCCATCGCCCTGCGCAGTTCTTCGTTGATGCTGGGCGACTCCGCGAAACTTACTTGCGCGACGAATCGCGGCACCGGCAGGAGGCCGTGTTGCCCCAAAAGCGGCTTGAACTGGTGAATCACCGCTACGAAAGCGAGCAGGTATACGAGCCCCAAGCCGCGCTGCAAAACCAGCCGGGTGAGCCAATAGCGGTCCCCCCGGCTGAGGAGTTTCATCAAAAGTTCCATAGCCCCTACGCCGCTATAGCGCCGGTCTGCTGTAGCGCCGGTCTGCGACCGGCGCATTCCGCCGCTCATAGAGCGGCGCTACAGAAAACCATCGTCGCCCGCTACTGCGCCGCATGGATGTGCCGCGGTAGGGCCGTGTAGCTGTTGTTCAGCCCTTGCCTTCTTGCTACGATTCCCTTGTAAATTCTCCCTTGATTATCTGGAGGCCTAGGGAGGGAATGGGAATCCAGTGGGGCGGAGGAATTAAACAATGGCCGCAAAATCAGAAGCAGCCAGAGCGGGGATAGGTTTCGGGTCTGCACTCGCCATCGCGATTTCATGGAGTCTAAACAAGTCGATTTTCTGGGCAATCGTGCACGGCATCTTTTCCTGGCTCTACGTGATCTACTACGCGATTAGGCGCTGAGGGGGCGCCCCCCGCTCCGGGCCGCCCTTCGACGACCTGGGGCGCCGCATGAATCTCCCGCCGTAAGATTGCCCCTGGGTGTAGGCAAGCGGCTGGTCGGAGTCGGTAGCCGCAGTCAGTGGCTTGCTGACTGTGGGCCTTCCTTGTCCGTGACGCGGAGGCGATGAACGTTGGACACCGCCCACGATCATACCTCCAAAAGCCCACGGTCAGAAAAAGCCTGACCGTGGCTACCCGCTCCAAACCCGACTGACAATTGATTTCAGTGGCGCTCGCGTGTACATTAGCGGTCAGCCGAAAACTCAAATTCTGGGCGAGAAGTAAGGGCACAACACAAGGAAATGTCCGCAAAAGGGGAGGGTCTCAATGGCTAACACGATTAAAGGGATTCCTGCGAAAACAAGGTGGGAGATTGCAACGAAAGGATTGACCGGCGCTTACATTGCGATTTCCAATGCCTTAAAGCAGGCGGTGGGACAGAAGGGATTTGAGGAGTTTAATGGGCCGCTGTGGTATGAAGCGGGAAAGGGAGCCAAAGAGTTTGCGAAAACTTTCGGACTGGCCACCAAAACCGCCAGCGATCTCGAAGGGATTACCCATCTCATGGCTTCGGCGTCCATGGGGCCGGAGTTTGTGTTTGAAATAGTGGAATCGACCAAAAACCGGTGCGTGGGCAAGACAACGCAGTGTCCCTGGCACAAGCGCTGGAAGGAGCAAGGCCTGGACATGGATACTTGCGGCGTAGGGCATCAAAGGTGGGGTGACGGAGCGGTGGATAGTCTAAACCCCAATTTCACCTTCAAGCTGACCAAGAATATGCTCCATGGCGACTCGCATTGCGAGTGGGTGGTCGAGCGGAAGAAGAAGTAGAGGCAACACGGAACGAGAACGTCTTTGCAGGTTCAAGGGCGACCTCTCGGGGTCGCCCTTTGCGTTTCGTAACTGGTTAGCGGGTGTCAGCGTCGATCCAGGCGGGTAGCCACGGTCAGTGGCTTGCTGGCTGTGGGCCTTTCTTGTCCGTGATGCGGAGGCGATGAACGTTGGACACCGCCCAGGATCATACTTCCGAGAGCCCACGGTCAGAAAAACCCTGACCGTGGCTACCGGCTTTACCGCGAAGCCGCAATGAGGTAATATGGATTCTGCACGTTGTACGAATCCCGTGGGCCTGTGGCGCAGTTGGGAGCGCGCATGACTGGCAGTCATGAGGTCGTGGGTTCGAACCCCACCAGGTCCACCAATCTAATCCCTTGAAAGCACTCGACCACACAATTTCAGCCTTGCGCGAAAACTTTCTCTTCGGACCCAGAAATGTGCTCTGCGAATATAGATTCGGCAATGCGCATGGCCGCTTGTGTGTTTAAATCGACAGGAGCATCCTGGAGGGCCAGTACCAGGTTATAGAGCGGCCTGGTCCCTTGAAGTGGGGAAACAGAGATTCTAAACAGGGGGAGATCGCGGAGTGTTGGCGCCATCCAAAAACTATGAGGACCTCTGCGGGCGTTTCTCTTGGCGAGTTCCGGAATTCTATAACATCGGCGTCGACGTCTGCGATCGACACGCGGACGGCAGCGGCCGCCTGGCTCTGATATCGCTCGACGAGGCGCATCGATGCCAGCGCTACACCTTTGACGACATTCGCAGATTGTCGAACCAGTTTGCCAACGTCCTGGTAGCACACGGACTGGGGCGCGGCGACCGTCTCGGCGTTCTCCTGCCGCAAGTGCCCGAGACTGCCATTGCCCACGTGGCGGCGTTCAAAGCGGGGCTGATTTCCATACCTCTTTTCACCCTGTTTGGTGAGCAAGCCCTGGAATTCCGCCTCGCCGACAGCGCTGCTAGAGCCGTCATCACAGACGCAGCCGGCCTTGCTAAGCTCACCTCGATCGCGGAACGCCTTCCCGCTTTGGAGCGAATCTATCTGGCCGGCGGCGACGCCGATAGCGGCGGCTTGGGAATTCGCGTCGCCAAGTTCGAGACGGAGGTTGAGCGCGCGGCCGGAACGTTCGCGCCGGTCATGACCAGCGCCAACGATCCTGCGTTGATCATTTACACCTCCGGCACCACGGGCAACCCTAAGGGGGCGCTTCACGCCCATCGCGTACTGCTCGGCCACCTCCCAGGGATCGAACTTTCCCACGATTTCTTCCCCCAGCCGGGCGATCTCCTCTGGACGCCCGCCGACTGGGCCTGGATCGGCGGCCTTCTGGACGTGCTCATGCCAGCGTGGCACCATGGCGTGCCGGTCTTGGCGCATCGCGCCCGGAAATTCGACCCGGAATTCGCAATGTGGCTGATGGCGGAGCATGGGGTGCGCAACACTTTTCTTCCGCCCACCGCACTGAAGCTGATTCGCGAAGCGAAGGCACGGAATCCCGGCGTGAGACTGCGCACGGTGGCGAGCGGTGGCGAGAGCCTGGGTGAAGAGCTGCTCGATTGGGGGCAGGAGACGTTCGGCTTGACCATCAATGAATTCTACGGCCAGACCGAATGCAACATGATCGTCAGCAACGACGCACGGCTGTTTCCGGTACGCCCCGGGTCGATGGGGCGTGCCGTGCCCGGCCACGACCTACGCATCGTCAACGAGTCCGGGGAGGCGCTCCCTGGCGGCGAGGTCGGCTTCGTGGGCGTGCGCCGGCCGGACCCCGTCATGTTCCTCGGATACTGGCAGAATCCAGCGGCGACCGCGGGGAAATTCGCAGGCGATTGGCTGATCACCGGGGACCTCTCCCGGCAAGACCCGGAGGGCTATTTTACCTTCGTGGGGCGCTCCGACGATTTGATCACCAGCGCCGGCTATCGCATCGGTCCGAGCGAGATTGAGAATTGCCTGATCAGGCATCCCGCGGTGTCCATGGCCGCCGTGGTTGGCGTGCCGGACCCACTCCGCACGGAGGCCGTCAAGGCTTGGCTCGTCCTCAAGCCCGGCTATACCCCCTCGGAGGAACTGGTTCGCGAGATCCAGGACTTCGTCCGTACCCACCTGGCAGCCCACGAATACCCTCGACACGTCGCCTTTATCGACGCGTTGCCTATGACGACTACTGGCAAAATCATGCGTCGAGCCCTGCGCGAACGCGGCTGACCTGATTCCTAAGTGGACAGCCGCAAAGGTCCAGCCCTTAATTGGATGGTTTTTGAAGGCCCTTGCCAGCCGAGGTGCTGCCGGTGGTGTGCCCACTCGGCGCCCCGCAGACAAAGTTGGCGGCGTCATCCCGGCTGCCTTTGCCCGTCCATTGTGCCACTTGGGGGTAGGGACACAGCAAATGCGTCCGAGCGATCCCTTTGGCGGGATTATCGTCGGCGTATTTCGTAGCCACGAGCTTATCCGGCGCTACACCCGATACGACCCACCTATCGAGGGCGTTCACCACATCATGCTCACCGTCGACTTGGGGTGGCGGGACGTCTGGCCGGTTCCCGAAGTTGTCGGCGCCGGGGCCGCCAGAGCAATGTCCCATTCCCGGAACCATGAACAAGCGGTAGAAAGCCTGGGTGCTCCGCAGGGCATCCGCAGGGCGCTTATGCCGGGCCCCTTCCCGTATGAGAGCAACGACTTTTTCGTAATAGTGGATGCTGTCCGTAGGTGCGACTGCCGCATCGGCCCAGCCGTGGTACTGGATCAGCTTGCCGCGAGTTGCCTGAAAGCGCCGGAGGTCGGGGTCGGTCGAATTCAGGACAGGACCTAGCTTGTCGTCAGCGAGCTTGACGTCTTTGTCGAAGTTGAAAGTGCGAAAATCCCACTTAGGATTCTCGAATACCATGTTGGCGAAGAAGGCGTTCCCAAAAAAGAATTGGAATGCCCCTCCCGGCGCTGCACCCGTGATCCACGCCGGCCAATTGACCGGAGCCGCTTCGGCTCCCGGCTCGTAACCGGGGTAAATCTGCTCGCCGGTCACCGGATTTCGAGGCCCTGAGTAGATTTTTCGCGCTGCTTCCACCTGTTGCGCGGTGAGGCAATTCGGGCCATCCGCACCTGTGCACTGAATGACTGCGGGATCAAAGTGGCATTGGCTGGGGTTCTCGAGGATGCCCGCCTGGGCGCCGTCCAGGTCCTTGCACTGGGCGAGCGCCGCAGCCTGGAGGGCTGCCAGTTTGCTCGGCGGAATGTAGCTGGCTGGGTCGCTCCTGGTGGCTTGTTCATTCCAGACGAACCCCGCAAATTGGTGCGTCCAAGAGTTGGCAGGAGCCCCGACAATAATCCCGTCGAAGTCCTTAGGGAAGCGCTGGGCCTCCATGAGCGCTTCCCGGCCGCCGTCCGAGCAGCCGTTGAAATAGGACTGCGTGACGTCTTTGCCATAGAAAGCGTGGATGATGGCCTCAGAGTTTTGGGCCGTCACGTGCACGGCGCGATAACCGAAGTCAACCACCTTTTCCGGGTGCCCTATTGCCCAGCTTACGTCGATCATACCCTTGTGACCGTCGTCGGTAGAGGCAGTGGCGTACCCGCGCCGAAGCGGCCCTGCCATGGAACGATAGATGATAAACCCGGCAAAACCGCCATTGCCCACGACTAGGAATTTCCCGTTCCAGCCCGTGGCGGGCATCCAAACCTCAAACCTTATCTCCGAGTCGGTGCTCGGCCGGGCAGTCCCCTCCACTCGGCAGAACGCCGGCAAATCAACAGGCGTCTTATTCCCCAGGAAGTCCGTGGGGGGCGTGAAGGGCCCGGCTGGCACGGACGTCGCCATGGTGATGGTCGTGTTCGGCAAGTTAAGGCCGGCAAGCTTCTCACACGATTGCTGCGCAGAAGCTAGCGGCAGAGAAGCCGAGGCCGCGAGGAAGGCCACTGACAGAACAAGCCCCTTGAAGGTACTCATAAAAACCATCCTCCCACGAGAGATATGCAGGGTTCCTATTCGCCTGGGAACTGGTACCATAAAAATGCCCCTTCGGAAAGAGCCCCCCCCATTCCAGCCTTAGAAAGTCGCGACGGGCTCTCCTAAGTGCAAGGCCACCTGAAACGACGATTAGTATCTTAACGTTAAAAAGCGTCCTGTCATTCGCGTGCAGAGCGCTTACTAGCTGTTTATGTCCGGCCGTCTGGACTCTGTACAGATACTGGAATTTCGACCTTATGGAGCCATTAGGTCATCCAATTTCCCGATCATCACGGTCGAGCACGGCCGGAGATTCCCAATTCTAATCGATTAGATTTTTCTTGACAAGCCGCTTGTCGTGTAGTATTCATCCCGAGATTTTCGGGGTGAGGTGCACCGCCAAGTCGTCTTGAAGAACCACGGGTTCCCTTCCCCCGTAACGACCCTGGCACGTTGGTTTATCACTGAAGTCTGCGTCGGGATTTTGGACAAGAAGCGCCAATCGACTTTGCCTTTTTGGTTTAGTGTGACCGTTAGGGTGGTTGGTCCTTAGGGGCCCGAATGCGGAATTCTCTGAACAGAGAGGGAATCATGAAAAAGTCAGCGGGTGGCTGTTTTGGTGTATTTGCGCTGAGAGCTTCCTTGCTTCTTGTCTGCCTTGCGATGCTCGGCTTGCCTCTGCGGGCGCAGACCTTTTACGGTTCCGTCATCGGAACGGTCAGCGACAGCTCCGGCGGGGTCGTCCCGGAGGCCACGGTAACGCTCACGAATCTGGGGACAAGTGAGCACCGGACAGCCCCCACCGACGGGAATGGAAACTATCAGTTCCTCAATCTGGTGCCGGGACGCTATGCGGTGGATATCGAGAAGACCGGGTTCAAGCATTTCAAACGTGATCCGGTGGTTGTGGAGGTTCAAACCGCAGTGCGCATTGACGCAGTGTTGCAGGTTGGCGACGTGACACAGGTTGTGGAGGTGAGCGCCCAAACGCCCCTGCTGCAAACTGAGTCCGCGTCCCTCGGAACGGTGGTTGAACAGCAGACCGTTCAGGAGATGCCGCTGAATGGCCGGAACGTGCTGAACCTGACCGCGCTGGTACCGGGTGTGGTGCCACAGGGCCAAGCCCTGGAGAATCCTTCCGGCACGAATATCTTTGCCTGGGGGAACTACCAGATCGGGGGCGGCATGGCAAACATCAGCGCCTCCTATATTGATGGTAGCACTCTGAACGTCTCCCACGCGAACATAACGGCGCTCGTCCCGACGCAGGATGCGATCCAGGAGTTCCGCGTGCAGACGAACAATCTCGGCCCCGAATTCAGCCACTTTGCGGGCGGAGTGATCAACCTTACCACGAAGTCCGGAACCAACGCCTTTCACGGCGGCGCCTACGAGTTCCTGCGAAACAAGTCCCTCAACGCCAGGAATTTCTTCAGCCCGGACGTGGGGGCCTACGTTCAAAATCAATTCGGGGCGAATATCGGCGGGCGGATCATCAAGGACAAGACGTTCTTCTTCGTGAGTTACGAGGGTTACCGCCAGCGTCGCGGGCAGACCTTCACGGACTACGTGCCGACCACTGCCGAGCGGGGCGGCGATTTCTCGGCCTTGCTACCCGCGGGCTCGACGGTGGCGACCTGCAGCGGCGCCACTCCCGCGCCGGGCTGCATTTTCGACCCAGGACAGTTCAACAGCAGCGGCACGTTCGTCGCCAACAGTCCTCGCATACCGTTCCAGTGCGGCGGCCAAGTCAATGTGATTTGTCAGGACAGGTTTGACCCTGTTGCAAAAAAGATGACTAGCCTTTGGCAACCGTCCAATGCAAACCTGCCGTATGGTAATTTCACAACCGATTCCAGTGTCGGCGGCGACAACGATCAGGTCAACGCCCGTATCGATCAGGCCGTCGGCCAGAAGCAACACATCTTCGGCCGCTATACCTATTGGACAAATCTTAACCTTGCGATCGATCCCTATGGCACCAAGGTGTACGTAGACCGCGGGCCCGAGAGCTTCCATACGCAACAGATTGTTCTCGGCGATACCTATGTTTTCAGTCCCAACACCATCGGCGATCTCCGTGTCGGGTTCCTACGCTTTGTGTACAACCGCGTGCCGGGAAGCCAAGGCTTTGATCTTTCGCAGTATGGACCGGGATGGAGCGGCCTGAATAGCCAAGTGCAATACCGCAATCAGCCCATACCGGTTGTGGAAGGGTTTGCAGATTATTTCGGCACGACGGGCGCGGGAAGCACGATCTTCGAGCGTAACGACGACTACACCATCACCCCGAGCCTCACCAAGACCGTGGGGCGCCACACCCTGAAGTTCGGCGCCGATTTGCGCCGCCTCACGGATAACTACACTCAGACCCAGAATCCGAGCGGCGTATTCGATTTCGACCACTATTTCACCTCCATTAACCCTCTTGCCGCCGCCGGCACGGGCTCCGGATTCGCTTCCTTCCTGCTCGGGTACGGCGATGGTGGAGGTACCACAAATTCTACTATGACGGCCGGAACGCAGTATTACATGGGGTACTATGCCGCCGACAAATTCCAAGCGACCCGGAAGCTAACCGTTGACTACGGCGTGCGTTGGGATATGCCTACGGGCTTTAGCGAAAGGTACGATCGCCAGACCGTGTTCCTCCCCAATGCCACAAGCCCTCTGGCGGGGCCCACAGCGCTTCCCCTCAAGGGCGCGCTCGGACTGGTGAATTCCCCGGCTTATCCGTCCCGCTACAATCAGAATTTCTACTGGCACCTGTTTGCGCCACGCCTAGGGATTGCCTACCGGGTGACGGATCGGACGGTGGTTCGGGCCGGCTTTGGGATCTTCTATCTGCCGAACGATATCGCGAGTCCGTACCTCTCCCCCATCGACCTATCTTCAACCCCTTTTCTGGGTACACTCAATGGCAGCTTTACGCCCTATGCCACTTTGAGCAATCCCTTCCCGACCGGCCTGCTGCAACCTCCCGGGCGCAATGGACCGTTCCAGAGTCTTCTGGAAGGGCAAGGTTTTTCTGATCCGCTCCCCAAGACGGACATTGGATACGTGGGGCAGTGGAATCTGGACGTGCAACGCGAGTTAGGCCCCGGGACCCTTCTCGAGATTGCCTATGCCGGATCGAAGGGGACCCATCTGCCGGCTCTCTATCAGCAGCTCAATCAGCTCCCCGACCAGGACTGGTCCCAGGGATTCGGGCTGTTTGCACAAGTGCCCAATCCGTTCTTTGGCTTAATTACCAGTGGAGCTCTGGCGGCACCGACAGTGTTCGCAGGCCAACTGGAGCTTCCCTACCCGCAGTACGGGAGCATTTCCTCGGAGCCAACCTACAACCGCGATTCCATCTATCATTCGTTGCAAGTGACCTTCCGCAAGCAATTCCATACGGGTGGGACAATCCTTGCGGCCTATACCTTTTCCAAGACGATCGCCAACACAGATACGATAAGCGGCTGGCTGGAAAGCGGCCTGCCCGGCAACTACTATGGGTTGGCGCAAGACGCCTATAATCTCAAGGCAGAACGTTCGTTAGCAAGTTTCGATGTGCCGCAGCGGCTGGTGGTGAGCTACGTGCTCGACCTTCCTTTCGGAAAAGGAAAGAGGTTTCTGAATGGAGTTGCCGGAGTTTCCGATAAGCTCGTCTCCGGCTGGGGAGTGAATGGCATTTCCGCCTTCCAGACCGGATTCCCCGTATCACTGTTTTCGGGTGGCAACTACATGGGCCTTTTTAACGCCGGGGCGAACCGACCCAACGTCCTCCCCGGGTGCAAGGTGAAACTCCCCGGTTCGGCGCAATCGCGGCTTCTGGAGTGGTTCAACACCGCATGCTTCGCATATCCCGGACTCCTTTCGTACGGAGATATGGCGCCCAGCATCGGAAACTTGCGTGCCGACGGGATTAATAATTGGGACTTCTCCGTTTTCAAGAACACCCGGATTACGGAGCGGCTGGGCCTCCAGTTCCGCGCGGAGTTCTTCAATATCTTTAACCGCGTGCAATTTGGCCCCCCGGGCCAAATCCTGCTCGTTCCCACAACCTACGGCGTGGTCAACTCGCAAGCGAACAATCCGCGGCTGATTCAATTTGCGTTGCGGCTGGTGTATTAGTCGGGGGTCCGATCCTGATGGAATGAGGGGTGTCGAAAGGCACCCCTCCCGCCCGTCCGCCGGCGGCTGTAAACGCCACTCTGCAGAGCCCGGCAGTACGAATCCCTCTTTTGAACTTGTTACGTTCTGGGAATAACGAAGCACGCAAGGAAGCGAGGTAAAAGCCTACTCGGTGAAGTCCCTAGCGTCACATCTAGCTGATAAAAATTGGAGTATTCTGGTGCGCTTCGAACCCGGCAAGTGGAGGAACAACCCATGCGGCCTGTCTACATGATTTCCGGAGGCATCACCAAGTTCAAGAAAGCCGAGCCTCGCAAGAGCTTCCGCGTGATGGTGAAGGAATCGTTCGATTACGCGATGCGGGATGTTCCCAAACTCCGGCGCGACATGATTGACGGGAGCGTGGTTTCGTACTTCTCCGACCACTTCACGCGGCAACTGATGGCCGGGATCATGGCCACGGATTTTCTGGGCCTCTGCCCCAAGCCCAACAAGCGCGTGGAAGGCGGCGGCGCGACGGGAGGCCTCTGCTTCCAGGCCGCTTGGGAAGCGGTAGCCTCGGGGCGCATGGAGGTCTGCGCGGCCTACGGCTTCGAGACCATGTCGCACGTGAACACTTGGAAAGGCAATGAGTTTATTGCCCTGGCTTCCGACACGAACTTCGACTATCCGGTGGGGGGATTCTACTCCGGATACTACGCCATGATGGCGGTGCGCCACATGTACGAATTCGGTACCACCGTGGAGCAGTTGGCGATGGTCTCCGTCAAGAACCACAAAAATGCTTTGCACAATTCCTGGGCGCAGAAGCACCTCGACCTGACGATTGAGGACGTTCGCCACTCGCCCATGGTGGCCTACCCGCTGACCTTGCTCGACATCTGCACGATGTCCGATGGCGCCGCCTGCTGCATCCTGGCTTCGGAAAAGGCGGCGGAAAAAGTATGCTCGAATCCCGTCAAAGTGATCGGCATCGGAACGGGCACCGATACGATGCGCATGGCCGACCGCCCCCACGGCAAGGTCATCCTGCTGAAACACGAAGACCCTTCCTGGTACCGAGACCTGAAGTACCCGGGCGTCCATTCTTTCCGCGCCGGGCGCATGGCCACCAAACTCGCCTACCAACACGCCGGCATCGAGAATCCGCTCGAGGACCTGGATTTTGTCGAGCTTCACGACGCTTACACCTCGTCGGAAATCCAGACCTATGAGGACATGGGCCTCTGCCGCTACGGGGAGGGCGGAAAATTCATCGAGTCGGGGGCGCCCGAGCTGAAGGGGAAAATCCCCGTCAATCCCTCCGGCGGGCTGATCGCCTGTGGGCATCCCGTGGGCGCGACCGGCCTGATGCAGGCGGTGTTCGCCTTTTGGCAGCTTCAAGGCGCCGTCGCGAAGCACAACCATAATGACGGCACGATTCAATTGAGGCCGAAAAAGAAATCGCGCCCGATGCGCGGCGCCATCCATTCGCATGCTGGTACAGGAACTTATGTGACCGTGAGCATTCTGGAGAGCGCCAACTGACACACGGAAAGACCCGGGAAGGAGATCCTCATGCCCACCCCTAAGAAAACCGAAGCCGGATATGAGTCCAAAGCCCTCAAGCCGCAGTGGGAAAAGCTCAAGTTGCCGGAGACCGATCAAGGCTCGGTGGTTTTCAGCACCGATCCTCTGATCATCAAAAGTCACTATGAGATTGACTACCTCCACAGCTATGCCGAGGACTCGCCGTTTTTCGTCGGCCTCTCACAAGGTCAACTGCGCGGGAGTGAATGCCGGCGTTGCCACTACAAGTACGCCACGCCGCGCGCTTACTGCATGGAGTGCGGCAACAAAACCAAATGGATCGAACTGCCTCTGGAAGGTCGCGTGCACTCCTGGACCACCTGCTACTTCGGCTCTGAGGCGTTCTTGAAGGAAACTCCCTTCAATCTGGTGCTGGTTGAATTCGCGGGCATTGACACGTTGCTCCTGTCGCGCATAATCGGCGTCACCCAGGAGGAACTCCGCGTGGGCATGAAAATCCGCGCCCAGTTCCGGCGCAACTCGAGGTTCGACCCCACCGACGTCTATTTTGTTCCCGCGGAGCCTGTCGTTCCACGCACCGGCGCGGCTTAGGTTGTGAGGGAAAGACGGCTGGGCGGGCTAGGAGATGGTCACGGCCGGGGCGGCAACGGATTTGCGGATGCGCAGTTCGGCTCTCAGGGTTACGACGTTCTCGCTGGGGGCTTCCTGGTCATCGACGGCGCCTTGCAGCATTTTCAGGAGCGTCGCGGCTGCCTTCATGCCCACCTGGTAGCCCGGTTGAGCCACGACGGTGAGTTCAGGCTCGAGTAAAGCACCGAAGCTGAATTCCTGGGTTCCAGGCACGAGTTCATCGAATCCCACCACGCTCACGTCGTCGGGGCAGCGGACGCGGAGTTCCCGCATCGCACGGAGAAGGCCCAGGGTCATGGGTCCGTTCGACGAGAGGATGGCGGTCGGTGGCTCACCGAGCTGGAGCAATTCCAGCCCGCATCGATAACCACTCTCGGGTTTGAAGTTCCCGCGTTTAAAGTACTCGCCGTGGACTGGGAGGTGAGCATCTTCGAACGCTCTTCGAAATCCCGCCGCGCGCTCGATGCCCGTGGAAAGATCAAGACGCCCGGCGATAAAGGCAACTCTTCGGTGGCCTTGAGCGATGAGGTACTGGGTGGCTCGGTAGGCCGCCTCGCTGTTATCGGTGACGACTGCGGGTCCTTGGTAGCCCGTGGGAATGCGGTCAAAGAGTACGATCGGGACACCAGGCCGGGACTGGGTGGAACCAATGGAGTTGGGATCGGTCGAGGCGAGCAGAATGCCGTCCACACGCCGTGAGAGCAACACACTCAGATGCCGTTTTTCCTGGGATACGTCATCGTTCGAGTTACACAGGACAATGGAATATCCCGCTTTTCCGGCAGCATCCTCGATGCCGCGTATTGCCTCCACGAAGAATCCGCTGGCGAAGTCCGGGATGACGGCGCCAATCGTCGTGGTTCGACGAACTTTGAGGCTTCGGGCCACATGGTCGGGATGGTAGTCGAGAGCCTTGAGGGCGTCCTGCACTCGCTTGACCAGGGCTGGGCGTACACACTGCTTGCCGTTGACCACAGCCGAGACTGTGGCTACAGACACGCGAGCCAAACGGGCGACATCGCGCATTGTGTACAAGGGACCTCCTCCCGCAGCTTTTTGCGTGTCAGAAACAACGACTTCAGCTATGAATAGAATAGAATCTCCTGCGCGCATTTGCAAGATCGAATCGTTCAAACCCTCTCTTGTGGACTCCTCGCGGACGGCACTCTGGCGTGTGCCTGGGCGCAGGAAGCGCGCAGCACTGAGTAGTGGATGTGGAGCTCGGTTCTAACCGTTTAATTCTCGATTGGAGTTGACGTTGGCTTCACCAGTATGGTACAGGGGAGTGCTTCTCGTCGGACGAGTATTGGAGTTAGCCACAATCACCTTTTCGATTTGCTTTTGGCACGCGAATCCCGGTTTACGAAGCGACATTGTCGTCATACCTGTCGTCGAGGAGGAAATATGGCGCGCCGCCTTCGCTGGAGTTTGATCCTTTTTTCTCTCTTTCTGTTTGCCCGACTTATTGCACGGGGGCAGTCTCCCGCCGATTGGAGAGTCGACTTCACACAGCCGCAAGACTATACCCTGACTCGCGTCTCCAGTTTCGACCGCTCCGGTGGGAATGTGGACTACCGAACGGTAGGACCGGGGCAGACATTAACCATGATGGATGCCGATGGACCAGGAATGCTCACCCATATCTGGATTACGTTGTTCAGCCTGGAGGGTCTTCACCTGAAAAAACTCGTCCTGCGCATGTATTGGGACAACGAGGCGGATCCCAGCGTGGAGGCGCCCTTGGGTGATTTCTTCGGCCTGGGCCTGGGAGAATACCATGCCTGGGAATCCGAGGTTCTCTCCGTGGCCAGCCAACGGGCCTTGAATTCCTTTTTCCCCATGCCCTTTCAGAAACACGCCCGGATCACCATCACCAACGAGGGAAAGCAAGGCGTTCTGGCGTTCTACTTCAATCTCGATTACAGGGCCTACACCAAGCCACTCCCGGAGGGCACCCTGTACTTTCACGCGCAATTTCGACAGGCTCAGCCCAACCCGGGGTGGGCAAGTGACTGGAAGACCAATTTCGATCCCAAGGTATTCCCGAAGAAAAACCTGGACGGCGAGGGGAATTACGTCTGGATGGAAGCGAAGGGGCAAGGCCTCTTCCTGGGCGTGACAATGTCGATCCTCCAGAACCAGGATGATTGGTGGGGTGAAGGCGATGATATGTTTTTCATCGATGGAGATAGCCACCCCACCATTACGGGAACCGGGAGCGAGGATTACTTCCTCGGCGCCTTTGCCTACCGAGATGGCCCCTTTTCCTACCGGTTGTATGGCGCGCCGGTGAAAGGCGAAGAACTCGCGGGCAGCCGTTCATCCGTTTATCGCTTCCATCTTGATTCGCCGATTCCGTTTGCGAAATCAATTCGAGCCACGATCGAACATGGCCACGCCAACCATCGGTCCGACAACTATTACTCCGTGGCGTACTGGTACCAGACGGAGCCGCATGCCCCGTTCCCGGCGCTTCCGTCCGTGGAGGAGCGTCTGCCGCAATTGCAATCCGTCGGTGGGCCCGGAAATTCCGGCGCCCTCCACAAATAGATGCGGAGTGAGGAATGACGATGAATCGAGGGAACCGAAAGCAGGGAGCGAACCCACCGGGAAAATTAACGCCGAACTCCGTCAGTCGCAGGTCATTGATGAAAGGGACGGCAGCACTTATCGGCAGCGCGGCAGCTTCCTGCCTAGAGCCCTCTGTTTCCACGCCAGGCATGGGCGCGAACGCCATCAGCAACACGACCTGGGAGCCCGGTGCAACGACCATCGTTGCCTCGGACTCCAAAGCGATTGCTGAGACCACCGCGGGCAAGGTGCGGGGCTTCATTCGGAACGGTATCTACACCTTCAAAGGTATTCCTTACGGCGGGCCGACGGGGGGAAGTGCCCGTTTCTTGCCGCCCACCAAGCCGAAGCCTTGGGCGGGGGTTCGCAGCTCGATGGCGTACGGATATGTTTGCCCGCAGGAACCGCGGCTTGGCTGGCTGAGTGATGAGCTGTCCTGGGTGTTCGACTGGGACGACGGGCGGCCTGGGGAAGACTGTCTGCGATTGAATATCTGGACGCCCGGCCTTAACGACAACCGGAAACGGCCCGTGATGGTATGGCTCCATGGCGGAGGCTACCAGGCGGGCTCGGGCCAGGAACAACCCGGTTACTACGGCGAGAATCTGAGCCGCCGCGGCGAGGTCGTCGTGGTTTCGCTCAACCATCGCCTGGGAATCTTGGGCTTCCTGAATCTCGCGGAGTTTGGCGAACCCTACGCCAGCTCCGCCAATGTGGGGATGCTTGACCTCGTGGCTGCCCTGCAATGGGTTCATGACAACATCGCGAACTTCGGTGGCGACC
>Ga0209777_10003769_pt1 | contig 18480 bp, 12 predicted proteins | sample FrelakmetHBP12HB_FD_187147 | JGI IMG/M metagenome (GOLD analysis project Ga0209777, IMG submission 187147) | Freshwater lake sediment microbial communities from the University of Notre Dame, USA, for methane emissions studies -HBP12 HB (SPAdes)... | ecosystem: Environmental > Aquatic >...
ATCGGTGGCTCATCGTAACCCTCCTCCACGTCCCTGCATTCGGGTTACACCTCCCACGGCGCGACGGGTTACATTCTTAAATGTCTCGACGGCACCTCACCGGTTACATTTAACACGTCTCGATACGTGGTGTAGACTTGAAGCCTTGACGGATTTTAGAGTGTAAGTCCCGGTCGATTGAAAGGTCAGCCGGGCCACTGGGAGGAAACATGTCCGTGAGCAGGGAAAAGGTCACGATAGACGGGAACGAAGCCGCAGCCTACGTCGCCTATCACGCCAGCGAAGTCATCGCCATCTACCCCATCACACCCGCTTCGCCGATGGGCGAATTTGCCGACGAGTGGGCGGCGAAAGGCAAGCAGAATACCTGGGGTTCCGTACCCGCCGTCATTGAAATGCAGAGTGAGGGCGGCGCGGCCGGCGCCCTTCACGGCGCCATCCAGGCTGGGACGCTGGGCACGACATTCACCGCCTCCCAAGGCTTGTTGTTGATGATCCCGAACATGTACAAGATCGCCGGCGAACTGACGCCCGCCGTGATCCACGTTGCAGCCCGCACCCTGGCCACGCACGCCCTCTCGATCTTCTGCGACCACAGTGATGTCATGGCCTGCCGGGCCACGGGCTTCGCCCTGCTCGACTCCAATTCGGTCCAGGAGGCGATGGACATGAGCCTGATCGCGCATGCCTCGAGCCTCGAATCGCGTATCCCCTTCCTGCACTTCTTCGATGGCTTCCGGACCTCTCACGAGGTCGCGAAAGTGGAAGAGTTGGCGCTTGAGGATATCCGGGTGATGATGAACGAGGAGTTGGTGCACGCTCATCGAGCCCGAGCGCTTTCCCCTGACCGGCCTGTCCTGCGCGGCAGCGCACAAAATCCGGATGTGTTTTTCCAGGCACGTGAAGCCGCGAATCCCTTCTACATCGCCTGTCCGGCCATTGTGCAAAAACAGATGGATAGATTCGCGGCCTTAGTCGGGCGTCAATACCACCTGTTTGATTACATCGGCGCACCTGACGCTGAGCGCGTTGTCGTGATCATGGGCTCCGGCGCCGAAGCGGCAGAAGAAGCGGTGGAATACCTTCGTCAGAGAGACGCAAGAGTCGGCGTGCTGAAGGTGAGGCTCTATCGGCCATTCTCGGTGGAGAATTTCGTGGCCAGCCTGCCGGTGACCGTCAAAGCCCTGGCTGTGCTCGATCGCACGAAGGAGCCGGGCGCCATCGGCGAACCGCTCTACACCGACGTGGTAACCGCACTAAGCGAGACACTGGCGGCAGGGAAGTCCCCCTTCGCGTCAACCCCGCGAGTCATAGGTGGGCGCTATGGGCTGTCTTCGAAGGAGTTTACCCCGGCGATGGTGAAAGCTATCTTCGATGAATTGGAGAAGTCGGCGCCCAGGAATCACTTCACCATCGGCATCAATGATGACGTGACCCATACCAGCCTGCCGTACGATCTGGATTTCTCCACCGAAGCTCCGGATATCGTGCGTGCCGTTTTCTTCGGCCTGGGCTCGGACGGGACGGTGGGCGCCAATAAGAACTCGATCAAGATTATCGGAGAGGAGACGGACTATTACGCCCAGGGATACTTCGTTTACGATTCGAAGAAGGCCGGCGCCGTGACGGTTTCCCACTTGCGCTTCGGCCCGCGGCCCATTCGCTCCTCCTACCTCATTACCCAGGCCAGCTTCGTTGCGTGCCATCAGTTCTCGTTCCTCGAGCGCATGGAAATTCTGAAGCTGGCGCAGCCAGGAGCAACTTTCCTGCTGAACAGCCCTTTTGGTCCGGACCAGGTCTGGAACCAACTGCCTGCTAGGGTGCAAGAGGAGATCCTGCAGAAAAAGCTGCGCCTGGTCGTGATTGACGCGGACTCCGTCGCCGAAGCATCGGGCATGGGCCGTCGCATCAACACCATTATGCAGACTTGCTTCTTTGCGCTCAGCGGCGTATTGCCGCGCGAGGAGGCCATCGCAGCAATCAAACGCGCCATCGAGAAGACTTACGGGAAGCGTGGCCAGGCCGTGGTCCAAATGAACTTCGCGGCCGTGGATCACGCTCTAGCCCACCTGCATGAGGTCACGGTTCCAACGCAAGTCACCAGCTCCATCGAGATCCGCCCCCCCGTCCCTTCTTCCGCGCCGGATTTCGTTCAGAGGGTGACCGCGCGGATCCTTGCCGGAGAGGGAGACCTGCTGCCCGTCAGCGCCTTGCCCGTCGACGGCACTTTCCCGACCGGCACGGCGCAATGGGAGAAGCGCAACATTGCGCTGGAGATTCCGGTTTGGGATGAGGAGATTTGCATTCAGTGTGGCAAATGCGTCCTCGTCTGCCCACACGCCGTGATCCGGGCCAAAATCTACAAACCTGAAGCGCTCTCCGGCGCGCCGCTGGGATTCAAGTCAGCCAAGCCGCGCTGGAAGGAATTCGAGCATCTTCGTTACAGCTTGCAGGTAGCTCCCGAGGATTGCACCGGATGCAGCCTCTGTGTCCAGGTTTGCCCCGCAAAGAGCAAATCCGAAGTTAAACACAAAGCCATCAACATGCAGCCACAGGCCCCGCTCCGCGTGCAAGAAGCCGCCAACTGGGACTTCTTCCTGAACCTCCCGGAAGCCGACCGCGACGCTCTGCATCCGGCGTTGGTCAAAGATGTGCAATTGCTGCAACCGCTGTTCGAGTTCTCGGGCGCCTGCGCCGGCTGCGGGGAAACGCCCTACGTCAAGCTGGTGACGCAGTTGTTCGGCGATCGCGCGGTCATCGCCAACGCCACGGGCTGCTCCTCCATCTACGGAGGCAATCTGCCCACGACACCCTACACGGTCAACGGCGAGGGTTTCGGGCCAGCCTGGTCGAATTCGCTCTTTGAAGACAACGCCGAGTTCGGCTTGGGCATCCGCCTGGCCTTGGACAAGCAGGCGGATTACGCACGCGAACTCCTCAAGCGGCTCTCCGGAAATGTGGGAGACGACTTGGTGCGAGCGCTTCTTGAAGCTGACCTATCGCACGACGCCGGAGTCCGCGAGCAGCGCCAGCGCGTGAAGGTGCTGAGAGAAAAGCTGGCAGGGGTTCGAACCCCTGAGGCGCGCGATCTGCTCGCCGTAGCTGATGCTCTGGTGAAGAAGAGCGTCTGGATCATCGGCGGGGACGGCTGGGCCTATGACATCGGTTATGGAGGCCTAGACCACGTCCTCGCTTCCGGTTACAACGTGAACATCCTCGTGCTGGACACCGAGGTGTATTCCAACACGGGCGGGCAGTGTTCCAAAGCCACACCGCGCGGCGCGGTGGCCCGGTTTGCTTTCGGCGGCAAGACAACCCCCAAGAAGGACTTGGCGCTCATGGCCATGAGTTACGGTGATGTCTACGTCGCCCGCGTCGCCATGGGGGGCGGCGACATGCAGACCGTCAAGGCATTCCTCGAGGCTGAATCTTTCCAGGGACCCTCGCTCGTCATCGCGTTCAGTCACTGCATCGCCCACGGCTATGACCTGATGTACGGCATGGAGCAGCAGAAGGCTGCGGTGCAAGCGGGTTACTGGCCACTTCTACGTTATAATCCCGATCTGATTCACCAAGGAAAGAATCCGCTGCAATTGGATTCGCGTCCGCCGAGTATCCCGCTCGCGAAGTACATGTACAACGAGACGCGATTCAGCATTCTGAAAAACAGCGATCCGAAGACCGCTCAAGAGTTAATTCAACTGGCCCAAGAGGACGTGGATAGCCGCTGGAGACTGTACGAGAGCCTGGCGGCGGTTCCAGTCCCGGGCGACACCAAAATCACCCAACCCGCACCCGCCGCGAAGGAGGAAAGACCATGATCGATCTGTCCTCGACGTATCTTGGCATGAAGCTGAAGAATCCCGTAGTCGTCTCTTCCTCGCCTTTGCAGAGAGACCTCGACAACATCCGTCGGATGGAAGACGCCGGCGCTGCGGCCGTGGTCATGCACTCCTTGTTCGAAGAGCAGATCGATCTCGAGAGTCGGGAGCTGAATCGCTGGTTGGAACACGGCACGGAGGCCTATGCAGAATCACTGAGGTACCTGCCGGACCTGGAAAACTATAACCTGGGCCCACAAGGCTACCTGGAACATTTGGCCCGGGCCAAGAAGAGTGTGGGCATTCCGGTCATCGGCAGCTTGAATGGCGTTTCCAAGGGAGGATGGACCCGCTATGCGCGCATGATGGAAGAGGCTGGGGCTGACGCGATCGAGCTGAACATGTACGACCTGGCGACCGACCCGGAAGTCCCGGGCGCCCAAGTGGAGCAGCGGTATTGCGACTTGGTGACCCAGGTCAAGGAGTCCGTGCGCGTACCCCTCGCCGTCAAGCTCAGCGCCATGTTCAGCTCGATGTCCAATATAGCGAGGAGACTGGACCAGTTGGGTGTCAACGCCTTGGTCCTCTTCAACCGCTTCTACCAGCCGGACTTCGACTTGGAAACACTGGAGGTGGTGCAAAGCCTTGCGCTGAGCCGCTCCGACGAATTACTGCCGCGCCTGAACTGGGTCGCAATTCTCTTCGGGCATATTGCCGCCGATATGGCCGTCACGGGCGGGGTCCACACGGGTGAGGACGTCTTAAAGTGCATGATGGCAGGCGCACGCGTGGCCATGATGACCTCCGCGCTGCTGGAGAACGGCATCGGGCATATTTCGAAGACGCTGGACGAGGTGAGGTCTTGGATGGAAATGCATGAGTATGAATCCATCCGGCAAATGCAGGGAAGCATGGCCCGGCGGTCGGTCGCCGATTCGTCGGCCTTTGAGCGCGTTAACTACATGCAAGTGCTTAGCTCCTACTCCACGAAAAGCCCCACGCGAGGACAGTAGGCTCCCCCTCTATTCCTTAAGAGCGATGGCGAATTGACAAGCGCCACAGCCCAGGTCACCATCAACATCGTGCGGCCGAACCTGCCTCGCCTGCCCAGCGCGCTGCCGTTCACGACAGAAGATCCTCAGACCGGCGCCACGGGCGTGCTTCGCTATTTGGCCAGACACAGTTGCCAGTGAGAAGGGAGGACGGACGCATGGGTATTGATCGACGCGATTTGCTAAAGCTTCTGCCCGTGGCGGCGGGGGGAGTATGGGCGGGTCCCGCTCACTCCTCGGCATCAACCTCGCAGCTTCGTCTCGAGCCTTACACCGGAGAACCCTATAAACCTCTTCAGGAAGTCACGGTCTACGGTGGCGAAACAGGGACGTTCGTCGTGGTCGACGGAACGGGCAGCGAATACATTCGTGGGAAGGCCTCGCAACCATTTCGGTTCAAAATTGGCGGCGCCTTGGGGACTCACACGGTGACGCTGCTCGACGCGTCAGGGAAGCCTTCGGCGTCCGTGAGATTCGCGGTCGACTGCCGCACCGATATCCGGGATGAGGGCGGAGAATTCCGCAAGCTTTTCAGCGATCTTACTTGGACGCTGATGGCCTGGAACAACGAAGCGCCCGTCAACGTGATCCGCTACGGAGACCGCGTCGGCCAGTTCTTTGTGAACTGGCTGATGGACCACACTCACACCATGAAAGGCATGAAATACTTCTGGCCGGACTTGAAGGACGCTGTGGACTTTTTCGCCGAGACCCAGCGCGAGGACGGTATGATCTGGGAGAACTGTTATCCTGCGACACCCGAACCCAACTATTTCGATTGGAAGTTCAATACCGGCAACTTTGTACGCCGCCTCGAGGGAGGGTTCCGACAGTTGCGCCGCGCTCCGGTGGAAAGCCACGTGGAACAGTTCTTTGTCGAGGCGCTCTATTACACCTGGAAAGCCACGGGCGACGACGAGTGGATGAGAGGCAAGCTGGATACTGCGGTCAGAGGCCTGCGGTACGCGATGAAGGATCTCTATCGCTGGTCGGAGAAGTATCAGCTCATGCACCGTGGCTTCACAATTGATATGTGGGACTATGTCTCGGACGATCAGCAGGAATTCGGCCATTCCGTTTTTGTGGTGTATCCGGGCCAGAGCCAATTCGGCGTCTTTTTTGGGGATAACACCCACCTGATTGTCGGCTGCCGTCATCTCGCGGAAATGCTCGAGCGGGCCGGCCGGGCGCCCGAGGGTCACGAGTTCGCCAAACTGGCGGACACGCTCGAAGGACGGCTCGACAGGCTGGCGTGGAATGGCCGGTTCTTTGCGCACTGGATCGCGGAGGACCCGGACTACCATCCCGATGTGGGCGTCGACACCTCCCAACAAGTCTCACTCTCCAACGCTTATTCTCTAAACCGCGGCATTGCGCACGACAAATGCGTGGCCATCATCCGAACGTACCAGCGCATCCGGCGCGAGATGCCGCCGAGTTCGCCGGGCGAGTTCTACGGCATTTATCCGCCCTTTGCCAAGGATTTCACCCAGAACGAGCCCGGCAAGGTGTGGGAGTACGTCAACGGCGGAGTCCTGTCGCTGGTGGCGGGAGAGCTCGCGCATGGCGCTTTCGAGCACGGGTTTGAAGAGTATGGCGTAGACATTCTGCGGCGCGAGAAATCCGTGGCCGAGCGGTATCGGGGTTACCTGCCTGTGACGCTTCGGGGCAAGGCCGTTGAAACTCCGCCCAGAATTTTTCGTCAGGTTGACTTGCGCAGTGTCGCGAACGCGGACCTTGGAAGTGGCGCGCCGGGCGTGCCGGGATGGGCCGGAGAGCCCGGACGAGACCTGGCGGGCTTGCCCACCGGAGCGCAGGAGTTCCAAGGAGTGCCCTTCGATGTGATTGATCCGGCATCGAACGGTCATCGCGCCTGTTTAGGACTGGCCCGAGGTCCGGGGTATGCCGCCGAGGCCTCGGTGCCCGTACATGCCAAAGCCTCCTCAGCCTATCTGCTCCATGCTGCTGCGGGCTCTGACCGGACCGTGGGCACGCTGACCCTCCGCTATGCCGACGGCACGTCCTACTCGGAGTATGTCGAGGTGGAGAAGAACGTGGGCTCGTGGTGGGAACCGCACGACAGCAGGTACAGGCGGGAGGGCCCCAGGACGCAGGATCGTCTGCGCGTGGCTTGGCATAAGGCGAGCGGTGGATTGCCGGACCTGGGGGTCTTTGCCGCCGGATTCAACAACCCTCATCCGGATCGAGAGATTGCCGCGCTGGAGTTCAGTGCCGGCGTCGGGGAGAGCAAGTGGATGGTGTTGGCGGCAACGCTGAGTGACGCTCCGGTTTTCTTTGCGCCTTACGATGATTTGTCTACGGGAATTCCGGATGGGTGGGGCGCGGCGGCGGTCCTCTATGCACTCCTGGAGGGCTTGGCGGGCGTCAAGGATACCGGAACGGCCTTCAATCCCGCGCTGATTGCGCCGCGCTGGCCGGCGGCGGGCGTTGATGCAGCCGAGGTGACGGCAAAGTATCCCGCCTCGGGTGGCTACTGTCGCTACCAATACCACTACCTCGCTGAAGAGAATAGAATGACGCTCGAGTTCACTGGCTCGGGCGGGGAATTCAACGTTGAGCTATTGCTGCCCAAGGGCCGGCACGTAAAATCCGCAACGCTCGACGGCCGGACGGCGAGCGCGGCAGCAAAACACGTCGAGGAATCCGAGTATGCAGTATTCCGAGTTCAACGCCCGGGCGCGCACGTCCTGGAAATATCGCTGCAGTGAGGGGTCCCGGCGAAATTGAACCGGTCCGGCTGGGGGTCCGGGGAATGGTCATGACTCATATCAACGTCGCGGTGATCGGAGCGGGATTCATTGGCCCTGTGCACGTGGAGGCGCTCAGGAGGCTCGGCATTCCGGTCGCCGGCATCCTGGGGGTCGACGCGGCGGAATCGCGGTCTGCAAAAGAAAAACTGAACCTGCCCAAAGCCTACGAGAGTTACCAGGAGATTCTGAATGACCGAGCGGTGCAGTCGGTGCACCTCGCTGTTCCCAACCGCTTGCACTACGAGCTGGCCAAGCGCGCCCTGGAAGCGGGCAAGCACGTCATGTGCGAGAAGCCGCTGGCGATGAACTCCCGGGAGTCGGCGGAACTGGTGGCGCTGGCCAGGAAGAGCGGCCACGCCGCGGGGGTGAACTACAATATCCGCTACTATCCCCTCTGCCTGGAGGCAGCGGACATACGGCGGCAAGGCGAGCTGGGGGAGGTCTACTCCGTCTGCGGCAGCTACGTTCAGGACTGGCTGTTTTATCCCACCGACTACAACTGGCGGGTCCTGGCCGAAGAAGGCGGCGAACTCCGCGCGATCGCAGACATCGGAACGCATTGGCTGGATTTGATGCATGCCATCACAGGTCTGGAGGTGGAGTCGCTCTGCGCCGACCTGAAGACTGTGCATCCGGAACGCCGCCGGCCGAAGGGGGAAGTGCAGACCTTTAAAGGCAAAGAAGAACGCGCTCTTCAAACGGAACCGGTCCGTATCACAACCGAAGACTGTGGCAGCGTCATGTTGCGGTTCCGCGGGGGCTCGCGCGGGCTGCTCTGGGTCTCGCAGGTGACCGCTGGGCGTAAGAACTGCCTGCGGTTTGAGATCGCCGGCTCCAAGTGTGCGGTTTCGTGGTGCAGCGAGCAGCCGAACGAACTCTGGATTGGCCATCGGGAACGCGCCAATTCGAACCTGGTCCGGGATCCAGCGCTGCTCAGCGACGCGGCGCGGCCGTTCGCCAATTACCCTGGCGGCCACAACGAGGGATTCCCGGATACTTTCAAACAGTGTTTCCGTTCGTTCTACGACTACATACGAGCCGGGGATTTTTCCGCTCCTCCCACCTTTCCAACGTTTGCTGATGGGCACCGCGAAGTCGTGCTGTGCGAAGCCATCCTGAAGAGCTCGCGCGAGAACCGCTGGGTGGACCTGCCCGGAGGCGCCGCATGATGACACTCGGGTTTGTCAGCGCCATTCTGCCGGATTTGACCCTGGAAGAAGTGGCGAAGTTCGCCTCCTCCGAGGGCTTTGACTGCGTGGAATTGATGTGCTGGCCGAGCGGGAGGGCTGAAAGGCGTTATGCCGGGGTGACGCATATTGATGTGACGGAACTCTCGAGGGCCGGTGCGGAAAACGTACGGGACCTGATGAGGTCTGCCGGCGTCGCCATCAGCGGCCTTGGTTACTACCCCAATCCGCTTGTGCCGGACCCGCAGGAGGCTGGCATTTACATTCATCACCTCAAGAAAGTCATTGCCGAGGCTCCTCTGCTCGGGGTCGGTGTGGTGAACACCTTCATCGGAAGAGACTGGACCCGGACGGTCGATGAAAACTGGCCACGGTTTGAGGAGGTCTGGAGACCGTTGATTGCGTTCGCGGAAGACCACGGCGTTCGGATCGCCATTGAAAATTGCCCCATGCTGTTCACGCGTGACGAATGGCCGGGCGGCAAGAATCTGGCATGCTCGCCGGCGCTATGGCGCCGCATGTTTGAGGCGATCCCCAGCAAGTCCTTCGGGTTGAACTACGATCCCTCACATCTCGTGTGGCAGCAGATCGATTATGTAAAACCCCTGTGGGAGTTCCGCGACCGTATTTTCCACGTTCATGCCAAGGATGTAAGGGTGGACAAAAGGCGACTGGACGACGTGGGAATTCTTGCCACTCCACTCGAATACCACACTCCCAAACTTCCTGGGTTGGGAGACATCAACTGGGGCCGATTCATCTCCGTGCTTGGCGATGTGGGTTACAGGGGACCCGTGTGCGTTGAGGTGGAGGACAGGGCCTACGAGGACTCGCTGGAATCGCGCAAGGCGGCGCTCCGGCAGAGCGCTCGTTACTTGCGCCAGTTCTTGCCCGGGAAGGGGAGGGTCTAGATGACTGCAGGTTACGCGAGCGTGGACCTGGATGGCACAAACATCAAATGCGCGTACGGCGACGAGTCCGGACAGATTGTCTGTTCCGATGGCACCCCCACGCAACCCAAGGTGCGGTCCCACATTCTGGAGAGACCCCGGACAGGAGGCTGTCCATGCGTGGAAAGCGGCGACCGTCTATGAGACATCTTTCATTATGCGCAGTACTATTGGTGTGTGTTACATCGGGCGCGCGCAGCCAAACCATGCCTCCCGACGCGCAGACCAAATCGGCGATCTTTAATATTCGCACCTACGGTGCAGTCGGTGACGGCAAGGCCCTCGATACAGTGGCCATCAGGAAGGCGATCCAGGAATGTGCCCGCCACGGCGGGGGCACGGTGACCTTTCCTCCCGGGCGGTATGTGACAGGAACGTTTGAATTGCTCAGCAACGTGACGCTGTATCTGGATGCGGGCGCTGTGATCGTGGGCAGCACGAATCTCGAGGATTATGGCAGCATCGCCGCATACGGTTTCGGGCGTGACTACGGAGTGAATTCCACGGGTGAAGGCTATCGAGTCGGCCTGATCGTGGCGAGGGGGGCCGAAAACGTCGCCATCCTCGGGAGGGGCGCGATTGACGGTAACGGTGACGCGTTCATGGATCTCCACGTTCCTCACATCTCGGCGGATTTTGATGCCCAATATACCCGGCAGGGGATGTCCTTCCTGCGCGCGATGCGGGACACAGCGTTCGGCCCTGTGGAGCCCAAAATGGATGGCCAGGGGCGCCCGGGGACCATGGTGATCTTCGCAAATTGCAGGAACGTGCTCCTCCGCGATGTGTCCCTCCGGAATGGACCCAATTGGACGCTGCACTTCCAGAACTCCGAGGGAGTGGTCGTCTCGGGAGTGCATATCCAGAGCAGCCTGCTCATCCCGAATGACGATGGATTGGACTGCATTGGCTGCCGGCATGTCCACGTCTCGGACTGTGACATCCAATCGGGCGATGATGACTTCGCTTTCGTCAACAGCGAAGACATTAACGTGACCAACTGCTCGTTGGTCTCCCGCTCCTCCGCCATACGGCTGGAGAACACCCGATTCGCCACCTTTCAAAACCTCACTATTCATTCGAACCGAGGCATTGGGATTTACGATCACGCGGGAGAATCCACCGAGGAGGTGATGTTCTCGGATATTTCGATTGAGACGAAATTGATCACCGGCCATTGGTGGGGAAAGGCTGAACCCATCTATATCGCTGTCAGTCCAGCCCGACCGGGACAAGCCGGGGGGCAGTTGCGCGATGTGCGGTTTTCAAACATCATGGCGACTGCGGAGAGTGGCATCGTAATCTATGGGAGCGAAGACAGGTCTATTAAGGGACTAGGGTTTGATCATATCAAGTTGCGCATCGTCGCGCCTGCGCCGAAAATCAGCGAAGCGGTTGGGGGGAACTTTGATCTGCGCTGGACCGCCACAAGCCTATCGAATGCGATTTTCGAGCACGACATTCCCGGTATCTACTGCCAATACGTGGAGGGTTTTCGAATTCACGATTTCCAGCTTGAATGGGGCGATGACCTTCCTTCCTACTTTTCGCACGGCATCGAGTGCGACGATTTCAAGGACCTGGTCATTGACACCTTCGTGGGCAGGCAGGCTCACCCTTCCAGTCAAGACGCGGTGATCGCCCTGAAGCGGGGAGAACGGGTGGCCATCCAGAATTCCACCGCGAGCGAAGGATCTGGGACCTTCCTTTTGCTCTCAGGGGTCAGTGATGAACGGTCGTTCGTCAACAATGACTGTGGCAGCGCCAAGCGAGCGATGCAGCCCGGGACCTCCGGTTTCAAGATGTCTGGGAACATCCTGCCCACGCAACCAAATCTTGATCGTATGCACCCATGGAATCAGCCACCCCGCAAAAAGGCGCCGTAAATTTGCCAGCCATGATCTCCTTGTGAGTGCTCCCTCACTGGACGTTTTTCCGTCCGGCGTCGTGATATACTTCGCCGCAGAAGACCCGAAGCTGGATGCCCTCGCCGTCACGCGATACGTGTAAGCTGCGAACTCGCGTGGATCACTCTTGAGCAAAAGTCAGTCGCCGCGCCTGCGGCACTGGGGAGGCTTCCTATGCACGGCCACCGGAATCGTCGCGATTTCCTCAAGGACTCTGCCCTCGCCGCCTTGGGAGGTGCACTCGCCGCGTCCGCGGCGGGACGAACGGCTTCCGCAGCGCCAGCGGGGCGTCCTGCAATCGTACTTCCTCCGCAGACTCACATGGGTTTGCCTTCGGGTAAGCTCGGGACCCTTCAGGTCACGCGACTGTTTTTGGGCTGCAACCAGGTGAGCGGCTACGCGCATTGCCGCGACCTTGACTACGTGAATCGCCTGATGAACGAATACCAGACGGACGAGCGCGTGCTGAGCACTTGGCAGCTTTGCGAGGAGCAGGGCATCAATACGGTGCTGTCCGATCCCTTTGAGAAGCCGGTACGAATAATGAAGCGCTACCGGAAGGAGCGCGGCGGCAAGATCCAGTGGATCTCCGAGATTCATCCCAAAAAGTATCAATACGAAATCCGCCTGCCCGACCTGAAAGAACATTTGAAGGAAGTGCTGGACCACGAGCCCCACGCGATGTACATCCAAGGCGCGATTTCCGACGCCTTCGTCGATCGGGGACTCGTCGAAGAACTCGGCGAAGCCCTGGAGCTGATGAAGCAGTCGGGACTGCCTTCCGGCTTGGGCGCGCACTCGGTGGAGACTCCTCGAGCCTGCATGAAGGCGGGCCTGCAACCCGATTTCTTCATGAAGACGTTCCACTCCGAGGATTACTGGTCGGCGACGCCGCGCGAACAGCGAGTCGAGTTTAACGTCGACAGGCGGAGCCCAACCAACCACGACAACATGTGGGATATCAAGCCGGAGGCGACGCGCGAAGTCATGGCCCACTTCGCAAAGCCCTGGATTGCTTTCAAGGTGATGGCTGCCGGTGCCATTCCGCCGGAAAAGGCCTTCCGGTTTGCCTTCCAAGGGGGGGCTGACTTCATTTGCGCGGGGATGTTTGATTTCCAAGTGGCCGAAGACGTGGCGATTGCCAAGAAAGTCCTGGCCGAATCCCTGGACCGGCAGCGCTCTTGGAGTGCGTAGGCGGAATCCTTGACGGCAACGCGGGTTCGACAGGATTCTGGGTTTTCGGACGAGTCGATTGAGGCACCAGCACTCCGCCTTGGAGTGCGCAAGTCAACGCTGGATGGTTTCTATCCCCGCCCGCGGCTTCATTCTCTCTTCACAGACAGTCATGAGAAGAGTGCTCGCGAGCACGAGCACCCCGCCGATGATCATGAACCGCGTGACCAGTTCGCCCAAAAGGGCTGCCGCTACCTGACTGGCCTTGAGGGAGCCGAAAACTCACCTTGAAGTTGGTACAAAAAAGCCAGTCCGATCAGGGATGATATCTATGACGACCCACTTGCCCTCCGGGTCAGGCCGGGACTCGCGCCGCACCGTCACGCGCGGATCGGCGAGGGTAGAGATCCGGTCTACCGCTGACGCCGCGGGTACGTTGCCGAAGTGGTGCGGTATCTATTGCTTGACCAGTTCCACGCGGCGATTGCGAGCCCGGCCCTCCTCGGTCGCGTTGTCGGCGATCGGCTGGGTGTCGCCCAGGCCAGCGGCGATCAGGCGTGTGCGCGCAATGCCATTCTTCACCAGCCAGGCGACAACCGCGGCGGCACGCTGCTGTGAGAGGGTTTGATTACCGGCTTTCGTGCCGGTCGAGTCGGTATGGCCTTCGATCTTCATTTTCCAGTCGGGCTGGCCGTTCAGCAACGCGAGCACCTGGCCGAGGACTTTCTCCGACTCAGGTTTCAAGGTGGCTTTGCCGGTATCGAATTCAATTCCATAGACGGCGACGCGACCAGTCTTGTTGATCTCGGCGGTCCAGGCTTCAGCGTTGGCGGTCATCTCCTGGGTCATTTCCTGGGTCAGGACGGCGACGATGTCATACGAGCACTCGCCGGTCATTTCATGAGCAGTCACACCGATCCACTGCGCCCCCTTGTGGGCGGTGACGTAGTGATTCGGGACGTCATAGCCGGTGAAATCGAGAGTGTAGCCGGCTGTCCGCAATGCCTGCTCGACATTCCGCCTCGCCTGCAACGCCGACTTGCCGCTACATTGGTATGTGAGCTTTTCGATCTTGCCCTCGAGGTGCTTCGTACGATTATCGCCGGAGGTGCTCACAGTCAGTTCGGCGGCATCGAAATCAGACTTGCTGCAATCCGAGATGTAACAACCCGCAAGTCGCGTCAACAGCGGAGAATCCTTGCAGCCCTCACGATCCTCTTGTGCGAACAATCCTGCCGGCGTCACTAGACATAATACGAAGACAAGCGACAATATTCGGAGTCGCATCATCAACCTCCTGCGGCTATTAACAGAGACTTCCGTTTTGCCATCCTGGCCGGCATCCATTCTACGCCCAACCGCCTCCAAAGGCATTCTGGACTTCCGTGCTCCAGATGTCGCCCGGCTGTAAGGAGAGGCATGCCCTGAGATGAAGGTTTCCTATCGTGAGGGTGTGGCTGAGGGGGGCTCGTTGAGAAGCGACTGGAAGTGTCTCTCGAGCATCTTCCCGGCCATCTCCCGGAGGGCGTGTCCATAGGGGACCAGTTCGAGCTGGAGCCGGGCGTAGGTGGCGTCCAGTTGCGCGGAAAGTTGCTGGAGGTAGGCTCGGGCGCGTGTCTGGCGGTCCTCGAACCCCACGGCGAGATCCCGGAGCACGGTGCGTCCCTGCGCCACCAGGCGGTCGAGTTCAGCTGCTACCTCGCCGCGGGCTTCCTCGAACTTCTCCAGGGCCACCACGAATTGCTCGTTGTCCCGCTCGATGCGCCGTGTAAGTAACTTCCCCTGAAGACGAATGGCGAAATTGAACCAACGATGCGAGCCATGCAGGAGCTGGCGAAACGCCTCGCTGACAGAGTAGAACTCCCGGGAGATGCGGAAGATACCTTCCTGAAGGTCCAGGGGACTCATCTGCAGGGGGCAGACCACGGCGTGCTGGGCATCAAAAAGTTGCCATTCGCCCCAGGCGATGATGCGCTTTTCCTCGGCCAGCCGGCGCGTCAACGGCGGCCCGGGCACGGCCGTGAGCGCGAAGAACTGGGCCGTCGAAAGGCGCGCCGCGCGCGCAAAATCCAACGTGTCGGCGATGGTCTGCGGTGTGTCCGCGTCCGAGCCCAGGACGAACATCCCGTGCACGCGAATCCCCACCTCGTTGAAGGCGGCAATGGCCTGGCGGTTCTTTTCAAGCGTCGCGTGCTTGTGGTAAAGCTTGAGCGTCTCCTCATTCACAGATTCCAGCCCGATACAAACCATGGTGCAGTTCGCGCGCTTCATCAGCTTCAGGAGTTCGCGATCCTGGGCGGCTTCCACGCGCACCTGGGCAAACCAGCGTGGCATGCGCACACCTTCGAAAAGCAGCCGCTCGAGCAAACGTGTGGTCCGCTTGCGGTCGGCAGCGAAAATATCGTCCCCGAAGAAGATCGGCTTGCCGTTCATCGCAATCGTGTGCCGAATCAGCGCCACGGTGGCGTCATCATCGAGGAAGCGGAAGCCGCGCCCGAAGTTCTCGATGACCGAGCAGAACTCACACTCGTAAGGACAGCCGCGTGAGGTATTCACCACATTGTGCGTGATGCCCTTCTTCACCCGCGGCGAGTATGCCGGGAAAGGCAGCGCGGAGAGCTGGGCTGTGGTCAAATAGGGGCGATCCGGGCTGTAAACATTTTGCCCGCTGGGGCTCCGGTAGCACACCCCCTGCACGTCGTGGAGGTCCGGGTTCTCGAAGTCGTCTCCCAGGCGCTCCAGGACGACGGGCAATGTCTGGTCGCCTTCGTGCGTCACCACCACGTCGCCGAACTGCAGGGACTCATCCGGAAGCGCCGTAGAATGCGGCCCGCCAATGAGAATCTTCACGCGTGGATTGAGGGCCCGTACGCGCTCAGCAAGTTCGAACGACTGGTTGGCAGTGCGCGTGATAGCCGACACCCCTAGGACATCCGTCTCGGCCAAGCGTCGCCAGTCGTCGGCATCCAGCCGTCCCGGCACGCGGTTGTATAGCGGGTCCAGCGTGACCGTATCGGCGTAACCTGCCTCGCGACAAATCGCCTCCAGCAACGGCACGCCACGCGCCGGCAAGCGCATCAAGGAGTAGATATCCTTCGCCATCCGGCCTTCCAGGCGGCCATCAACCGTTGCAGGTAGTTCCACCAACGTAACGCGCAAATTCCTCATTCAGACCTCTGGTAGCGCCCTTTACAGTACGCAAAGCTCTCCGATTGATTTTCGAGACTAACCTGGGATTTCCGTTTCGACCTCCCAGCCAACACATAATGTACACCTAACCGCCTTCGCGTCCAATCCTTCAACCATGTCTTCAGTGCTCGGTGCCTCCGGCGTCCACCGAGGGAGCCAGGTCTGCCTCTCCCGAGAATTCAAGAGCCCTCAACGGCCGCCTTTCCAACCGATGATTCCGACACCTTTCCTTTCCCAGCCTCCTTCACCACCGAACTCTGCAGGGGTGTGCGGCTCGCCTACCGCGCTGCCATCTTCTACGCAAGGGACAGCCAGGTCTTCTTGTTCTCTTCATCCATGCGGACGGAAATGGACCGTCGTGGTAGGCTCCAGCGTGAGGCGTGTTTTGATCTTCGAATCGTCTCTTCGGCACCAACTCTCATTGCTTCCTCTTCGGAGTGAAGTAGGGATCGGGCTCCGGAATCGCGGCGCCATCCTTGCGCGGTGACGACGCACCGTAATTGATACCCGTAGCCGAATCGTGCAGCACAACTTGCCCGCCGCCCATCCAGGTTGAAAAATCGCCGCGCACGGCGAGCTTGTGGCCCTTGGCCGTGAGCGCCTCGCGAATCGCTGCGGGGACTCGGTCTTCAATCATAAAGTCACAGCCGCCAAAATTGAGTTTGGTGAAGCGCGGCGCTTCCAGCGCTGCCTGGATGTTCATGCCGTAATCGACAACGTTGGAAACGAATTGGGCGTGTGCCTGCGGCTGGTTTAACCCTCCCATGATGCCGAAGCCAATATGGACGTCTCCCCTTTCCATGAACGCCGGAATGATGGTGTGGAATGGCCGCTTGTGAGGAGCGAGCACGTCCGGATGGCTCGCCTCGAGCACGAAGCCTGAACCGCGATTCTGGAGGGGGAAACCGAAGTCATCGACGACCACGCCCGAGCCCCACAGCCCCGCGATACTCTGAATCATCGAAACGATATTGCCGTCTTTGTCTACCACCGAGAAATAGACTGTGTCCTTGGGGACTTCCACCGGGTTGCCTGGCGCGACATCGCAGTGCGCCTGTTTAATGTCAATGAGCGCCGCGCGCTTCGCCGCGTATTCCTTGGAGATGAGTTCGCCCACCGGAATCTTCGCATACCTGGGATCGGCCAAATAGCGGCGCAGGTCGGAATAGGCGAGCTTCTGCGCCTCCATCTTCACGTGGAGTGCGTCGGCGCTCGCAAAGCCATATTCGGGTAGTGGGAATCGCTCGAAGATGTTGAGCATCTCGAGCGCTGCCATCCCCTGACCGTTGGGCGGCAGCTCATAAACAGTCCAGCCGCGATAGGTGGTGGAGATGGGATCAACCCACTCGGGTTTGAAATCGGCAAGGTCAGCCGCCGTCATCACGCCGCCCAGGCGCCGGGAGGTCTTCAGAATCGCTTTCGCGATCTCACCCGAATAGAAGGCCCCGGCCCCTTCTTGCGCGACCAATTCCAGCGCGTGAGCGTATCCGGGATTGCGGAAGACCTCGCCGACCTTCGGGACGGCGCCGTTTGGAAAGAAGACACGCTTCGCGTTTTCGTCGTCTTGAAGCGCCTTCTCTTGCTCCTGCCAGAAGGCCTGCACGATTTCGGTGACGGGGAACCCTTCACGCGCGTAATAGATGGCGGGGGCGAAGAGGTCGGCCCAGGGCAGCCTGCCGAATCGCTTGTGTAGTGCCTCCCAGCCGCGCACGCACCCTGGCACGGTCACGGAATGGATACCACTTCGAGGCATGGACGATTTTCCGTTCCCCTTCAAGTATTCCGGCGTGAGTTTTTCCGGCGCCCAGCCGCTGGAGTTGAGTCCGGCGAGTTTGCCGTTTTTTGCATCCCACTCGATGGCGAAGAGGTCGCCGCCAATGCCGTCCATCATCGGTTCCATCAGGCCGAGCACCGCGTTTGCGGCGATCGCGGCGTCGGCTGCCGAGCCGCCGCGGGCCAGGATCTGCGCGCCCGCTTGGGAGGCAAGGACCTGAGGTGTTGCCACGATACCTTGCCGCGTGATGGTCATGGAACGGGCCTGGGAGCGGTCAAGGTGATCATCGGGACGCTGGGCGAGAGCCGAGGCCAGGGGAAGGAAAAACATCGCGATGGCCATCAGGAGCCAATTCGATTGGTAAGACATGGACCGAGTGTACCGATGAATGCCGTGCGACCGCAACAGGCTTCCAGTGGTAGAATGAGTGGACGACCTTGATGCGCGAATTCCCTTCGCAACAGGAAGTCCTGAAGGTCTTCGAGCAGAACCCCCAAAGGACGTTCCGGCTCCGCGAGTTGGTAGTGGAACTGGGACTGCGCTCCAGCCAGGCGCGCGAACTGAAGCAAGCGCTCAAGAACCTATCGCGCAGCCGGAAGATTGTTTACATGAAGAAGAGCCATTTTACTCTCGCCCATATGGGCCGCACGGGTGCG
>Ga0209777_10003770_pt1 | contig 18471 bp, 24 predicted proteins | sample FrelakmetHBP12HB_FD_187147 | JGI IMG/M metagenome (GOLD analysis project Ga0209777, IMG submission 187147) | Freshwater lake sediment microbial communities from the University of Notre Dame, USA, for methane emissions studies -HBP12 HB (SPAdes)... | ecosystem: Environmental > Aquatic >...
CTTGTTCAGATTCCTTCTTAAATCTGGAATATTCTTGGAACATACCCGCCTAACCGCTGGGGCTAAAGCCCCGCGGCTTGCGGCGGGAAGATTCTGTCAGAAGGATCAGGCCCCTGATGCTGGACGCATTCCAGGACTCGTCGTGTTGTGCCCCAAGAACCATGCGCCTTGTGATCCCTTCGGAATGTTGGATCAGTGCGGAGACTGGTGAACGGCAGTACCGCTACGAGTGCATGGCGTGCGGGCGTTCGTGGCTCGGAAACGGAAAAAGTAAATTTTGGCGGATTATCTTCGGGCAAATTCCCGCCGGTTCTCTTGTTCCTGACGGATGGGAGATATATGACGGATCGGAGGCCAACCCAGAGATTTCGACGTTTTGAAGCTGTCGTCCAGAACCGTCATTGATTCGCTTGGATGTTTTTTGTTGCACCGCCGACGCAAATGCCGTATCATATGTCGGAAAGGAGAGGTGTACATGAAAGAACAGAGAAAAACATTCGCGGTTGTCGGCATCGCGTTCGTCCGCAACCATAAGCCTGATTCGGGAACTCCGATCACGTCTCCGATGCCATGCCACATGGACAACGGCGATCTCGTTCTAATCCCGCCGAAACACATTGACGTCACCGGAAAGGACGACGAAACCGTCAAGCAGCTTGTGTCGTCGCATGTTGACGGCATGATCGAGGGCTACCTGGACGCCAGATTCTATCTGGGACAGGCAGGCAGATACAGGCAAACACGGTTGGACTTTGGGGGCGATATCTCGTGCCAGTGATCATCAGAAATGCCCCTAAGTTTCTCGACGTGTTCGACACGGATTCGTGTTGTTCGCCTGAAACATTGAAACCTGGGCTGGATCAGCACGGAAACCGCATATTCTTGACGGATAAACGCATGGGACGCAAGGCGCTGGTGGTCATATGCGAATGGTGTGGTCACTTGTGGTTTACCGATGGCGGTTCGTTCTGGGATCTTAATGTCAATTGGGTGCCTGATGGGGCGCCAATTCCTGACGGGTGGATCATTTCGACAAGAAGTGAAGTTCCTCGGTTCGACGAAGGGCTATTGCCGTGCAAGTAACCATCATCCGAAACGTTCCGAAGTTTCTTGACGTGTTCGACACCGATTCGTGCTGTGCGCCTGAAACCATGCTTCCTGCCGGAACAGGCGCCAGCTGTTTTGACCGCCGAATGAAACGCAGAGCGTGGATGTCGAAATGTCGGCTGTGTTCCCAGATTTGGATGACCGACCGTCGCGGAAAATTCTGGCGCATAAACGTCAGCAGCATGACCGTCGGAGACTCTGTTCCTGAAGGCTGGAGTATTTGCAAAGGGTCTATTCCAAAGTTCGGAGAAGAACCGTCATTATGGATAAAAGCAATCTGATTCCCGATGAACTGGCTAACATGTTCGCCGAATCGGACGCCGCAGCCGAAAGGCGGCTGGACAGCGACCCGAACAACGGCAAGGCCGGATTCTGGCGCGTCGTGGGGATGCGCCATTCCGCCATCGCGAAGGCCTCATCGGCGCGGGAGGCCAGAGACAAGGCTTTTGCGGCTGAAATGGTCGGGGACTGGGAGTTCATCGAAGTAGAATTCATCGGGGAAGAGTTCCCTGACGTTGTTCGGTGCTGAATTCACAATAAGCAGACGAGGTATCAGGTTCATGAAAATATTGGAAATACCCGCTGAGGATCAGAAAACCACGTGGCAGCCTCAGGAGAACGTAAGCAAGCTTGTCACTATCGACGAAATGGAACACCGCCTGAAAGAAATCATCAATGAACAGGTGCATCACCCGCCATCTGTTTACGACGAAGCTTACATCAAAGATGCGACAAAGATTGACGACGACGCTGTGTCTAAATTCAGAAGCAAAATGTTGCCTGGAGACAAAATCATGTGGGTCAGGGATTTTACTCCTCCGACTTGTGGCCGAGAAGGATTCGACCTGATCAGGGGAGACAAGGTCGTAGAAAGGTATGACGCAATCACAAGCTGAAAGGCATTAGTGCCGACGTAGATCAGCCGGTAGATCGCCGCCGTGGTAGGGCGGAGGCCGCGGGTTCGATCCCCGCCGTCGGCTCCAAACAGGTGAACAGGGGGAAGGATGGAAAATCATGAGTATCGTTAACAGGAGCGAAATCCGCGACGCTGAACGCGAAATGATGGCGCATAGTTGTCCTGAAAAGATCGCTGTGCAAATGCAGCCATGCAGTTTCGTCTTTGTATGTTTCGGCTGCGGAAAACGGTGGGACATAGACAAGTTTAGCGCCATGTCCAGGATCAAAAGCGAAATCACAGAAGGCTTTCAGAACTTCATGAGAAGACGCTGCACGACCAAGGATGCGTTCCGAGAAAAGCCATGACCGAAATAGGAAAGGTACAGAAAGCCATTATGGAACATTCTTGTGCTGGCAAACAGATTGTAAGCCGCATACGATCCAGGGGACTGGCAGCCCCCCTGATTATGTATCGGTGTGTTGCATGCGGAGAGTCGTGGATGATAGATCATGGCGATAGGCTGTTTAAGAATCGACCTACGGCATCAGAATGTGCGGAGTTTAGCAAACACTTTAGCAACAACAGAATACTGAATGCTGCTGACCCCTTTCAACAGCCATGAACAGGATAAGGAACATCATAAGAGCGGTCGCGACCCATTCGTGTCCTGGCAAGATGATCGTTCAGAAGATGGATCAGTTCTGTCGCCCGAGACGAACTACGTGGCGATGCGTCGCGTGCGGTGCGTTTTGGGAGGTAAGCCATGCGGCCCTGTCTGATGACAATCCTCTGACGATTGGCGAACTGCGGGCGTTCAAGCGGCACTGCAACGGAAATGAGGTTGACCCGTTTTTAGGTGAGTCATGAACAGACTCCAGCAGATCATCGACGAAGTTACGAAGCACGAATGCCCCGGCAAGCAGATCGTCATCCGCGAATGCGCGTCGGAGTGCGAGACCACATATCTGTGCGCCGCGTGCGGGGCCTGCTGGACGCTGAACTGGGGCGACATGGACATGGATGACGGCGAAGACGCCATTCTGCAGGCGGCAAAAATGTCGGCGTTCGAGAAGAAATATCGCGGGCCGCATTCGGATCCGTTCGAGTCTTAAGCATCAAAACGCAAGAAAGGAAAAAACATGAAAAGAAAATCAGACCGCGTTTGCGAAACCACCAAAGACATCCTTCTCTCGGCTGAGGATCATCGCTGTTCAGGCGAACCGATCCTGCGCTGGAGGGATGACACGCCGGTGTCCGTCATCAAATGCAGGTCGTGCGGTTCGGAATGGGACATCAGCAGGCCCGAGATGGGCATGGGATGCCGGGAGTTCGTGCGAACGCTGGCGAAGCTGGGCGTCGCATCTTCAGACGTGTTCGGGGACCGAAACGCTGTATAATGGACGCGCGTTGAGAACAAAACAAGGAGGTCGGTCATGAAGTTCACAAAGACGGCATGCGGTTTGGCGATTGTGGCTGCGTTTCTGGTTTCGGGCTGCGCGACTTGGGACAACCTTTTCGGAAAGAAGCTGCCTGACGTCAAGGGAAGCTCGGCTTTCTTCCTGTATGACGGCGGGCATACGAGGATGATGAACATCCTGTCCCCAGCTATCACAAGGGATCAGTTCAAGGGCTTGGTAGACCAGATGAAGAACGACGGGGCAAACTTCACGTACATCTTCGTCATCAACGAGCATGACGGCCCGTGGACTCCATATTCGTTCTATGTCGGGAACGCCATCGAGGGCCAGATCGACAACAACATCGTCAGCGAGTACCAGTGGCGCCTGGACTACGTCCGCAGCAAGGATCTGGGCGTCATCATCTGGCTGAGGGCCGACGACTCTCCGAACTTCAACAAATTGGCGAAGGAAAAGTACCAGGCTGACGCCGTCAAGCTGTTCGACAAGTACGCGTCGGCTTGGTGCGTAGGGCTGGAGCTGGACGAATACTACGATGCGGCGACGGTGGAACGGTATGCCGCCCATCTCAAGAGTCTGACCAAGAAGCCGATCTACACGCATCAGACCCCCATGAAGATCACCTACGCGCAGCTTAAGGACGTAGACGGCTGCCTGCTGCAGTACGGCTTCGGCAAGGCGCCGGCAAAGATCGAGTCGGACACAAGGAACGTCGTGGCGGCCATGGGTGGAAAGCCTGTGATCGCTGCCGAATACCACCAGACGTCCAATTCCGAACAGGCTAAGGGCATGGGCGACGCCGCCATGCGCGGCGGGGCATACGGAACAGGGAACGGCAGACATTAAAGGAACAGATCATGAGAACCGTACGACAAGCATTGACTGGCACGGCCATGAAGACGGTGGCTCTGGAGGACCTGCTTGCATCCGCCCTCCTGATATTCGTTGACAGCGTGGAGAAGATCGGCTACGATCCCAAAAAGCATAAGGACGTGGTGTCGTGGTTCTCCAGCCTGACGTGGGAGCAGGCCAGAGACGCAGCCGACAAGCTTCTGGACATCATGGATGCGGAGGTCAAGCAGCACGCCGCGGAATGCGGAGGGAAAAAATGCAAGGCGAAGCGGATATCCAAAAGATAGTGTGTTCTGTCGGCAAGCTGGATGTGTCCAAGTTCGACAGCTTCTCGCTTTGGCTGTACGACCTTCGTTTCTTCCGCTGGCTTCGTTCTGTGCGCCATTTTTGGGCGAATCTGCTGTTCAACCGGTTCGATCTGGTATGCACGGGACTCTCTAAGAGCTCCTGGCACGATTCAGACACCCGCATGCTGTATGGGGTCATGAATCTCGTCGCGGAGTTCGTCGACAAGGAATGCGCGTTCTCGTCCGAGACGGCCATCGACTGGGAATACGACGACGACCACAGCCAGGCCAAGGAAGCCATCATGTCCGCATACGAGTGGTGGAAGGACTATCCTCGCCGCCAGGACGAGATCGAAGCCGCGCTGATGCAGTGGAGCAAGGAAGCGTTTCCTGGAGGTCACTTTCGCGGAGGGACGTATCGCCTGACGCCCGTTGAAAGCGAGAAGGCGACCGAACTGTCCGACAAGCTGCACAAAATGCAGGACGACCTGGACGCCGAGGAACAGCAGATGCTGCACAAGGTCATCGATGTAAGAAAGTTCATGTGGACGTGAATGCCAATCGTGTTCACGCGGACGTGAACAGCTATGTGGACGTGAACATAAGGAGGCAGCCATGACATGGGGAATGACGCTGAAGGACGTTCCGCTTCTCAGGGTGACGAGACGGGAGCTGATTGAGGAGAAAGATGCCCTGACTGACAATATCAACGACGCCAGGCAGCGGCTGCTGGCTCTGGCCGCGTGCGCGCCGCATACGGTCGACATCGACTCGGAAACGAAGGTGCCGTGGGACCAGTACGTGTGCCGCGAGGTCAAGGAGACCGTAGACTCGATGCTGGAGGACAGCTGGAAGCTTGGGCTGGTCGTGTTTGCCATGGAAAATCCGGATTGCGTGGCGTCCGACGAGGACAATTGGAACAAGGATGGACAGGCGGACGACGACCTGTCCTGTGCTGGGTCATCTGGAGCACTGGGTGGTGAACCCAATGCCGATCTCGACGCTGACGATCCTGATGGCGAACGAGACTCGTCAGACCTGGAGGACAATCCTCATGGCGGCCCTCCGTTCGTTTAAGAAAGAAATCCTACCTATTTTGCTTTCGAAACATGGGCAAGTTCTCCATATATCTGTCGGTCGGAGAGAAGAAGGCCCCGTCCTTTCTGAAGGACGGACCGTCCCGCAGGATCGTCTTGGGTAAGGTCGCCATCTGCGCGGCGTCCCTGAGCATCGAGGATCTGATTTCAGGGCTGCTTGGAAAGATATCCTTTCTGGAAGCCAAGTCCGTCGAGTTTGGGAACAGGGCCTCCGATGCCGAATCCAAGCTTGCCCAGCTTGAGAAGAGCATTGACATATCGGCGGCCAGCGTCGGCAGGATCGCGGACGAAAGGCGCCTGCTTCAGGAGGAGAAGAAGGAAATCGAGGCTCTCAAGGCCAGCATGAATGTAGATGTTCAGTCTGCTGTTAAGGAGGCAAACGATAAAGCGGATGCTGCGGAAGCCGAAATGATCAGAATCAAGTCCGATGCGGATGCTGTCAAAAAAGAGCTAGACGACGCTAAGCAGGCATCTCAGCCGCTTCGTGATCAAATTAAAGATCTTGAGGAACAGGTGTCTGATTTGGGTGATGAAATAGACGACCTTACGGAATTCGAAACCAAGTGTCATGAACTGGAAAGCAAGATGCAGCTTGCATCGCGAGACCTATCAGGTATTGTTGCAAAGGTTCAGGACGAAATGGCGTCCATAAAGGCGGTGTTGGATGGATAGCGTATCGAAAGTGGATGTTGACGGTCATCGTGATCCGAAATTTGTCTCATCACCAACAGACTATCTTTTTGAACAGTGCCACGCGGCATCTATTGTTAGGGTTCCAGAAGATGGAACCATGCTGGCTGTATGGTTCGCCGGCACACGCGAAAAACACCCCGATACCGCCATATGGATGTCGATCCTAAAGCCTTCGTCCCATACGTGGTCGGCACCAGTACAGAAATGGAAGGTGCGCGATGATGCGCATTGGAACCCAGTCCTGTTCTCTAACGGCAAGCATGTCATGTGTTTTTTCAAGGTTGGACGCGACATTGAGACGTGGGAGACTTATGTTTCCAAAATGCATCCTGATGGGTCATGGTCAGAGCCAGAGACCCTTGTTCGATGGCCGTCATCGGGTAAGGGTGGCCGAGGCCCAGTACGTAGCAAGCCAATCGTTTTGGCGAGTGGGCGGTGGCTGGCTCCGGCATCTTGTGAACGTATTGTTTCTTACCAAACCAAACAGCACCCAACGATGAAATGGATGATATTGCGCGTTCCGCTTCAGATATGGGACTCCTTTGTTGATATTTCAGACGACGAAGGCAAATCATGGAAACGGAGTAAAATGGTGCCGTATTCCAGGAAGAAGTGGGGTGAGTATGGCGGGCTGATACAGCCTACCATGTGGGAGTCTTCAAGTATTGTGCATATGCTGATTCGTAGCAATCAAGGGCAGCTGTTTAGGAGCGATTCCGACGATCAAGGACAAACATGGTCGGAAGCTGATGAGACGGGTATCCCCAATCCCAATAGCGCCGTCGATATCCAGACCATGGAAGACGGCACCCTGATTCTGGCGCACAATCCAGTATCGGGCGACTGGGCGCCCAGGACTCCGCTGTCGATATCGTATTCTACCGATGATGGCTGTTCATGGTCCGATCCTACAGATGTGGAAAGCGGAAAGGGGTCCTTTTCGTATCCGTTCATGATCCCAGAAAAGGACGGATTTTCGATGTCATACACGTGGATGCGGACAGGTATAGCCTGTGTCAGATATGCGGTATCCAAGTGTGGTGATGTAAGGTCTTTAGAAAAGATACCCGTCAATCCAATGTAACTCCCGTAAATGTTTGGGATGTGTTGTTGCCGAAATACTGTATTCCAGGACGTAGCGGGGCGAATACGGCGGCCTAATCTAGCCGACCATATGGGAGTTGTCGTCAGGTAGGGTTCGAACCGCTTACCGGCAATCCGCAACAACTTGAACTTTCTTTTGTTTTGTTAAGGCTTTTCTCGCTGAAAAGGCGTATAATATATGGATGAAAATCACTCGCTCATCCAAATGCAGCCTGAAGTTTCTGACAGCCAGCAAGGGACGGGAACTGGATGTTGTTCTGAACGAATATGGCCGCGCAGTCAACCACTTTATCGGCCTGTTCTGGGAGAAGCCTGTCGCCAAGGCCGAGCTTCTCAAGGACGTAGTCAACTCCTGCGATTCGTGGCTGTCGCATCGACTGAAGAAGGTCGCGGCGAGGGAAGCCCTGGACATGGTCGCATCCGTCAAGAACGTCTTCGAATGGAACAAGCAGCAGCTGCGGAACAGGATCGGCCTGCTGGAAAATAAGATCAAGAAAACTTCTCCGGACTCCAGGGACAGCAGAAGGATGCTGAACCGCTGGGGCAAGGAGCTGAAGGCCAAGAAATCCAGACTGGCTATGGTGCAGCCCCATAAGCCGAAGCATGACGGCAAAAGGATGTCCGTCTCCAGCACCATAGCCGACCTACAGGCAGTCAAAGAAGCCACAGAATTCGATGCGTGGCTTCATCTTTGGTGTATTGGCCGAGGAATGATTCTTGACATTCCCGTAAGATTCCACAAGCAGTTCAGCAAATGGAACCAAATCGGGAAAAGGTTAAACGCCTATGTCATCACCAGAGAAAGCGTCCAATTCTCCTTCAAGATCGACACAGGACCAAAGAAGGAAGTCAAGCGCCTGGTCGGAGTGGACACCGGAATCAATGCCTTGGCTTCGACATCCGACGGCAGACAGTTCGGCGTTGATATCAAGGAATGCATCAACAGGAGTAAGCGGTGCCTGAAAGGCTCCAAAGGCAAGCAAGGGGCAATCAGGGCGCTGCGGCAGAGGATCGATGAGGTCGCCAAGGAAACCATCCAAGGAACGGATTTGATCGTAGTCGAGCAGCTAAACAATTTGAACGAGAGTTCGAAGCTCAGAGGGCGCCTGAACAGAAACGTGCGCTCTTCCATCGGCAGCTGGAACTATGCCTACTGGCTCATGAGGATCGAACAGCAGTGCGAAGGAAACCGTGTTTCCTTCCGCACTGTGTCCTCGTGGTACACCAGTCAGACGTGCCCGGCCTGCGGCCATGTCGATGGGGAGAACCGGTCGGGAGAGGCGTTCTTGTGTCGGAGCTGTGGTTTCTCCGGCAATGCGGATATCGTCGCCGCCAGGAACATCTTGGACCGGTTCGCTGCAGGAAAGTACGGTTCCTGCTACAGACATTTGGTTCCGTCATTGTCTGCGGCGACGTAGATTTTGAAGGATTCGGATGAACGGTCATGATGCGCGCCCCTCGCATCATGTTTCTTGTCCAGCGCGGACATTTCCTAGCGCGATCGCGCGACAGGAAGAAGGATGACGGCTGGGCGTCGTAGAAATATGAATCGTGCCGCTATTGGGCGGCGAATCGAGGGCGCCAGATGTCCGAGCAAGAAAACGCAACTCCGTCAAGCCTGATTGACTGCGAGGATGACGATCTGATAGCCGTAGTGGACGAGCCGACGATCATGGATCTGATGTCCGACATCGATTTCGACCAGATTGTGCCGGAAAGCGAAGTTCGAATCGCGGCGGATCGCTGATTTCAGGCGTCAGTCGGCTACGTCCTCGGCCTCGTACGTATACCCTTCTGTCTCAGGAACATCCGACTCCTGAACCGGCTCCAAATGCATGTCCCTCAGACCGTTGTTGATGACGTTCATCACCTGGTTAAGTGCCACTGAGACCTGGGCGTTGCCCGCCCCAGACTTCGAGAACCTGTTTCGGTTGACGGAATAGGTTCCTGACGCATCGTCCTTAACGAACACGTCGGAAGCGTATCCTCTCAGGAAGGCCTTCGCCTTCTCGACGAACGACCTGATGTTAGCCAGGATTTCTTGGGATCTTGCGGCTTCCTCCTGGGTCTTTCCCTCGGTCGACAGGAATTCTGCTGATCTTTCGCCTTCCTGCAGGCGGCCGATGAACTCCTGAAGGCCGGCGATCGCGCTGCGGATGTCTGTCAGCCTTGCCAGGTCGCGCTCCAGGCCGATGACCTTCGCCTTGACCTGCTTGGCGTACGACGGGCGCCCGAAGTATTTTTCCGTCTTGGGGTACGATCCGATGTCCTCCGGCGAGACCTCCTCCAGCGTCGGCAGGTCAGGGATTCCGTACTCCGGTAGCGGCTCCTCCATGCGCCTTTTGCGCTCCTCTTCCTTGCGCTGGCGCTCGCCCTTCGCCTTCTCCGACTCCTCCTGGTGGACGCCCATAAGCTTCTCGGCCGTGCTGCGGACGCCTTCCGAAAGCGCAGCCGACCGGTCCTTGACGATCGCCTTGGCCCTATCGGGGTCGTGCCCGAAGACGAACATGAGGTGGTCGATCTGGTCGGATTCCGACGGTATTCTTCCGGCTCTGAGATCCGCCTCGATTCTGGCTACGGCGTCCTCGTAGGACTTGGACTTCTCCTGAAGCGACGCCTCCTGCCCTCTCAGGGCCTCGATCATCGACCTGATCTCGCCGATCCTGTCGTCGACGACCCCGCCCGCCCACAGCAGCTGGAGAGCCCATGTCGACGGATGGGACGCCTTGCCGAGCCTGGAGACGTCGGAGACGATCTTGTTCCATTTCCTGATCTTGGCGTTGATCTCTTCCGCCGTGGCCCGCACGGAGTTCCTTCTTAATGTCGTAAGCTGGTCCTGATACGGAAGCAGGGGCTTCCTTTCGGGCAGCCCCGTCTCGATGTCCATCAGGTACAGAGACCCCTCGGGATTGGCCCGCGGCTTGGGAGGAACCACGTCGACCAGGTAGTACTGCCTGCCGTCGATCTCCACCAGGTTCCTGGCCTGCGGGAAGAGGATTCTGGGAAGGCTCAGGCTGCCGGCGATCGACCGGATGTCGCGCTTTCTTCCCTTGACTCCGGGCATGACGTCCTGTTCGGCGATCCCCGGGTCTGAGACCGGGTAGATGCCTTCCTGGCGCATCCTCGACATCTCCTCCGGAAGGAACGTGACGGCGGACAGCTTGAAAAGGTCGTCCCACGACCCGCATTTTACGATTCTCATCATGGCTCTCCTGTTTGCAGATTGTCCCTTTTAATTCTTGCATCTAGCGCGAAAGTCCTATAATGTAGGTCGTGTTCGATCAAGGAAAGAATCATCACAGGATCGGAAACCAAAGAGGAGTACCGCAATGAAGCTGTCAAAGATGCTCAAGCTCAAGAACAAGATCGCCGGGCGCATGGGCCAGATCAAGTCGAAGATCGAGACGTACAACGTCACCGACGCCAGGACGAAGAACCCGTACAACGCCGCCGAGCTCCTGGAAGAGCTGACGAAGCTGGCGTACGCCCTGGCGTTCGTTAAGGCCGCCGTCTCCTTGTCCAACGCCGGGATCCAGAATCCGCCCGAGAAGGCGATCCTGGACTCTCAGGCGTACCGCATCTTCATGATCGCTGAGCTGAAGGGGATCGTCGCCATGCTGCAGTCGCTCAACACGCAGGAGTCGACGCGCCTGGAGATGGCGGCGCCGGGCCAGTTCGTGGAGGTCGCGATTACGGCGTCCATCAAGCAGCAGGCTGCCGACGCGGTGATCGCCGACGCCGAGAAGCGGATTGAGGAGCTGCAGGACGGGATCGACGCGTACAACGCGACGGTCCAGGTCGACGCCGTCGTGGACAGCTGGTCGGGATTGAAGAATTGAACGCGTGGCCGTTCCGGCGCTGCGCGGGCTGCGGGAGGAATCAGTGCCTACAATTAAAAGACCTTGTGTCTTTTCAAGAATATCGATGCCGACTCTGATCTCAGGGTTCAAGCTTCAAAGACTGAACTGTTTTTGATCAGCAGTCACGCGTCAAGACTCATTGGCATCTGTTCTTTTCGCGGCGCAGGCGGGCGCCGGGCGGCCTTATTAAAACAGGAGAACATCGTGACGATTCCAAAGATGGTTACGAGGGCGGGCGGGACGATCAAAAGAGCGTCTGTCGAGTCGGGCAGAAGATCAGTCGCCGAATCCGACATCGTGCGCAAGATCAACAGGTTTCTGGAGGAGTCTAAGCTGGGCGGGCAGATATTCTCAGGGCTGGACGCCATCAACAGGTTCCAGTCCGCTGAGATGTTCCTCGAAACCGCGGCGGATCGCTTGGGGCATCTGGACAGGATGCTCGCCGGCACAGGTCTTGACCGTGACGGAAGTTCCGTGGCTTCTGATGATGAGATAGGCTCCGCTGACCCAGATGTCTCCGTTCCTGGGTGTCACCGGAGCCGCCGCCAGCAGCCGGATCCCGCCTGCGCCGCCAATCTTAATGCTGTTGGCTTCTGAATTGACTCCGAGCCCTAATTGCACGGCGCCGCCGGCGTTGGCCGTGGAATGAGACCCGAAGGCAAAAGTGTTGGTTCCGGACGCGAGAGCCGCCTCCCCGAACGCGAAGGCCACCAAGCCGGTAGCCTGCGCCCCGGAACCGAACGCCATCGACTGGGCTTGGGCCACCGCCGCAGTTCCGAGCGCGATCGAGTTCGCGCCCGCGGCGGACGCTCCAGATCCGACGGCCAGCGATACGGCTCCGACAGCCTTGGCTACGCTGCCGACGGCGAACGACTCAGCGGCGCCGGCGCTGGCTCCGTTGCCTAGGGCGAACGATATGGCGCCGTTAGCGGAAGCCGACGATCCCACGGCAAAAGACGCCGATCCGGACGCAAGCGCGCTGTTTCCTATCGCGAAGGAGTGGGTGGTCGTCCCCTTCGCCCCCGCCCCGAGAGCGAACGACACGTTGCCGAAAGCTACGGCTCCGGATCCGACAGCGACCGCCGCCGCGCCGTTGGCCGTGGATGCGATCCCGAAAGCGAGACATCCGTTGCTCCCGTTAGCGATTGTGTTCGATCCCAACGAGAATACGCCGCCTGATCCTGTCGCGGACGCTCCGGGGCCTGCCTGCACCGCGCCCGCTGCGCTGCCCGTGCTTCCGCCTTCGGCGATCATCGTGGTGATCCAGTCGTCGAAATTGGTCTGCGTAGGGTGATCGCCGCTTTCGAAGTATCCCTTCAGCGTCGTCTTGTCTCTCATTGTGCCTGACATTTAGGTCTCCTAAATCGGTGCAGAGCATGATTTAACGATCAGCGACGATCCGTTGCTCCTGATGTACACGTAGCCGCCGCTCAGCCATATGTCGCCCGTTCTCGGAGTGCCTGGGGTGGCCGACAAGATTCTCGGACCAGTCTTGATCGACAGACTGTTGTCTTCCGCGTTTGTGCCCGCCCCGAACTGGATGGCTGTGCTGCCGGCGGCGACAGCACCCGCGCCGAACGCGAAGCATCCGAATCCGCTGGCGGTCACGCCGTTTCCGAAAGCAAACCCCGGCTCCCTGGACGCCCACGCGCCCGACCCGAAAGCGAAGCATTCTTGAGCGGCGTAGGCCCCCATACCGAACGCCACGCAAGCTTGGGTGTCGGTTATGGCGGAAGATCCGAACGCTATCGATTGGCTACGCGATGTCGCCGAGCTGCCGAACGCCATGGACGAATCAGAAGTGGCTTTCGCCCCCGCGCCGAACGCCAAAACGCCATCGCCGCCGCCGCCCGCCGCGCTTCCGACAATCAGTTCGTTCGTCCAGCCGCTGCTGGCGACTGAACCGAACACGAAGGCGCATTGGTGCGCCGAACGAGCCCCGCCGCCGAAGGCGAATTGCTGGGCGCCTGCGGCCGACGCTGAGGATCCGATCACCCACGATCCGCTGCTCCAAGCGGTGGCGCCGGACCCGATCGCGACGCACCCGTAGCCTCCTTCGGTTCTGGCTCCGCTTCCCATGGCAAAGGATCCGACCGACCCATTTGCGGTCGCTGAGGGGCCTATTTGGACTGCGGCGGAAGCAGTTCCGGAAGATCCTCCTTCGGCGACCATTGTGGTGATCCAGTCGTCGAACTGCGACTGTGTGGGGCGGCTTCCAGTCAGGAAGTATCCCTTCAAAACCGCCTTGCTGCTCATTGTGTCGGTCATTTTGTCCTCGCTATCCGCTATGGCGTGAGCCTGACATCATGCGCTCTCACTCTCACAGTATACGACCTGGACGGATGTGCCATTGCTCCGGATGCAGACATATCCTCCCACATCGACCCAGATGTCTCCGTTTCTGACGACGGCGGCTGGATCCCCCGCTCCGCAAATCCTTATTCCTCCGGTTCCGATAGCAAGACTGGTTCCGCAGTCGTTCGTTCCAGATCCGAACTGCATGCCTCCGTTAGCGACCGCAGACCCCGCGTTCGCGAAAACAAATCCGTCTATCGGAGCGTATGTGTTCTGGCCGAGCGCAAACGAGTTGCCAAGAGATGTGCTGCTTGATCCTATCGCCAGCGACGTGTCTCCTGAGGCTTGGGCGCCGTTTCCAACAGCCATTGCGATGGTTCCGCCGGCGGTGGCTGAAGACCCTATGGCGATAGCACAGGCATTAGCTGTGGCCTTGGATCCAATCGCCAGCGAGGCATTTGAAAGGGTTGTTGCGCCGACGCCGATCGCCAAGGACGCGGTGCCGCCCGCCTTCGCGTAGCCGCCTATGGCGATCGCATTCGGGCTCGCTGTCGCCATGGCGCCGGAGCCGAAAGCCAATGAACTGGGCTGCGTCGCCCGTCCGAGTCCCAAGGCAAACGCGTTGCTTCCCGACGCATAAGTAACGCCGCCATCATGCCCCAAAGCAATCGCGCTGGTGCCCAATGCGGAACCGTTAACCGCAAAGCATCCGCAGGCTCCGCTCGCATATCCTCCGATGGCCATCACGCCCGGTCCGCCGGTGGCGACGGAACTGGTCCCGATTTGAATCGCTCCCGGGGTCGCTCCGTCGTATCCGCCCTCCGCTACCACGGTGGTGATCCAGTCGTCGTACTGGGACTGGGTAGGCTGATCTCCGGTCTGAAACTGCCCCTTGATCGTCGTCTTGCTGACTAGCGTATCCGTCATGTTCTGATCCTCGAAATCATCCAACCACGAAGCTGCCTATCCCGTCCCCGCATTTGATGCCCATCTCGTCGCACTTTCTTCTGAGGCTTTCCCTGAAAAGCCGAGACGGCGTCATCTCAGGATCGGCCTCAGACAGCTTCCTGATCATGTTCTTCTCGGTTTGCGATATGCGTACCTTCACGAAAATCGTTTTTTTCTCTCTAATTTGTGGGCACATTGTCGGCCTTTTTAAACACAATTCTCGAATGCGGTTCTCCGTCCCTGCCAGCGAAACAGGACGGCATCAACGGATGGATATCGGAGGGTTGAAGGACTGATAGAACGGCTCCGCCTTCGTCCTTCTCCAGGCAGCCCTGTTTTCGAAGCTCTGCACGACGCAGCGGTCAAACAAGCCGATATCAATGTCCTCCACAACCCTGCAGTAGTATCCTCCTCCTCCCGGGCATTTGTCCTTCGGAATGGCGTGCAGTTCTCCGCACGGCCTGTAGGGACACTTGCCGGATCCGAACATGAACGACGGCATCCTGTATTTGTAGGCGACGTAGTTCGGAGGCAGCGTCGACATGATGACGACGGCGGGAATCCGATAGGCCTCGGCGATGTGAATGCCGACGCTGTCTGGACATACGATGAATTCCGACCTGAATCCGAGAGTAAACAGATCGTCTATTCTCCCTTCGCTCTTTCCGGAAAGGTTGACGACCCCAGGAATGGACGAGAGCTCGTCAAGGCATTTCAGCGTTCCTGCGACATAAACCTTCAGTCCGTACGTTTTTGTGACGTGCCGGATGACCTTCAGCCAGACCCTAGGATGCGGATTCTTGCAGGCGCCGCTGGAGTGCCACTGAAGCATGACATACCTGTCGTCGGGATCGATGCCGTACCGCCGGAAGAACTCCTGACCGGGATACAGGACGGACTCGTCAGTGAAGTCCCCGAAGTCCGGAAGGCCGTCATATTGCATTCCGCTCCAGGCGTACATCCTTGAAAGAATGCTGCGGTTGTCGACCCACGACTTGTCGGAACGGTTGTCCTCCTTCCAGAAGTACATCGACGGCAGCTTGTGATCAAACGCGTCAAAAACCGTCTTTTCGAGATATTGCTGCACGCAGGAGAACGTCTTCGGCAGGAACAGCTTGTACAAATTGTGGACGTTAGGCGTGCTAGCGAAGCTTAACTTGCATCTGCGGCGCCCCTTGATGCTGTAAATGTCCCGCATGTAGCTGATCAGCCATATGCTGTCGCCGATTCCCAAGGTGCTGTCCCCCTGCATGACGAACACTGCGGACTGCCCCGGCAGTATCGGCTCTCCGCCGTACACCTTCAGGCTGTAATATGGCGCCACATCCGAGACGTCTTCAGCCTTCAAAAGGGTGGGCTTCCCCCAGCTGACATGCTCCTTGCCCTGATATTTGAACGTCCAAAACATTTCAGCTCCTATTGCGGCTTTGCCGCATCGGTGTCGACAGGCGGAGGCCGCTGTACAGCCGTTTCCTGCTCTATTTTTCTGGCCAGCGACAAAGCCATCTCACTGTCCGTCGGCTGCGCGTCGAATCCGCCTGCGTTGTCGGGCTTAAGAGGAACCCTGTCTGGATAATACGCCCGGTAGTACCAGGAGAACTTGTGCACGATCTCGTTCAGCAGCCTCGGACTGACGGGCGACTCCGAGAACGTCGCCGGCCTGACGATTTTCCTCGCTATCTGGTGAGGATATTTCATCCGGTTCCAGCTGTCAAATTCCTGCGTGGACTGGACGATATTGTCGAAATCAATCGTCTGCCGAGGAAGCCCGATCCATTCGACGACGTTGTCAACCACTCCCTGCGGACGATCCATAAAATCCTCGAACCGCACAAAAAGGATATGCTGGTTAATGCCGGCGACATCTCCAGATGCGTTCAGATTAGTCAGCACCGATCCGATCACGCCCGTTTCCGAAAACAGGCTCGCCGCCCTTAAATTGGGATAGCGAGAGTCGGTGTTGTCGGGTATCTCCAGCAGCGGAGTCTCGGCCTGCTTGCGTTCGACGGACGCGAAAATATCCCGAAGATCCCTCAGCGTCACGATCATCTTGAAGTCCGGAATAATGTGGCGCAGGAGCTCAAGCTGCCACATCCAAGAACGGCTCTTGTCGATGACGACTTCGGCGTCGATGTCGGCGTGCCACGCCTTGATGAAGGCTGCCATGGCCGATCTCATCTTTCTGCACAGGCCGTCAAAATCGCCGTCAAGCTGCGCGAGGCACAACGGGTCGTTGCTCCATTGGTGCTTCATGGCCGCCAAAACGTTGCACAAGGGCGACGACGGCGTCGCCTTGATCTTGGGATGCATGGCCAGAACGTTAGCCAGCAGCGTGGACCCGCTGCGCGGCAGGCCCGACAGGAATACGATGCGCTTGGAATTGACCGGCACAAACTTCGCGGCGATATTTTCTTGCGGCATGGCGGTGCTCCTTGTTTGCGCCGTCATTATACCGCAAATGGAATCCCTTTGAGATTAAAAAAATCAGCGGGCCTACGGATCCATCACCTGGAAGTCCATGTTGGTCTGGAAGAAGCTCTGCAGCGACTTCGCGACCATGATCTTGTACGCATCGCCGCTCTTCCGGATGATCACGCCACCGTTGTTGCCAAAGGGCGTGGCCGTCGCGGCAAACGAAGCCGTGCCTTTCAGGTTATCGCCCTGATTCGTGATGTTGCGCGTCCAGAGCGCCGGAGTCAAGCTGGGCGCGGTGGCCAAGTCGAAACACATGTTCCAAGCATTGGCAGCAGACGTGAACGAGGCGTCGTTGGTGGCCACCCTCAGGCCCGGCCCCGAAAACGAGCCATACGGCACCTCGGCTAAGGGACCTTGGTTCGTCATCTGGAGTTTGAAATACCCCGTCGACGAACGATCCGTGGGACAGTTGTTTGTGCCCGGGAACGGCGATTCTTCGCCCGTCGCAAAGGCGTCGTTGTCCGCCTGGAACAGACAGATGAATATCCCGCGGCCATCGCTCACCGTCTTGGTCAACTGACCGCTCCGCCGCGCCCGCGCCACAGCGGGCAGCAGCAAGCCTGCCAGAATGGCGATAATCGCGATCACGACCAGCAGTTCAATCAACGTGAACGACCTCAGACCCAACCGACGCCACATGATTTTCATTTCATTCTCCTTGTGTGTTGATTGCATGTTTGTCCGTTTCTAAAGCATTCGGCATGCCATCTCATTGGCGCAAATTGGATGCGAATATTTCTGCGGAAAACGCGATGATGATAATTCGCAAAACTTCTTATGGTTGCGGAGCCGCAACATCGACGACGGGAGAACGCAACATCAAATTACCACGAATCCCCCGCCGATGCTCCATTTGCCTATTCCTCCAACATCTGTCGATGACGAGCTAGGCAGAACTTGCGTGCTTGTGCTGCTCAAGGAACTGAGCGAAGAACACGGGCCGTATTCCAGCGTGGCGGGCTGCTGGAGAGTTGGGTCGACCAGCCAGTCGCCTTCCGGATCAATTCGAGCGCTGTCAGCATGCGCCACATATGACGGAGAGTCTTTGCGGACAACGACAGTGGAAACGATCCACGCATATACGAACCCCGCCGTGAAATAGCAGTAATACATGTAGTACGTGGTGGCTCCCGCCACAAGCGTATAGATCGGCATGCCGTTAATCCTGGCGGCGGTCTTGTCATATGTGCCGCAATACGGGCGATCCAACGCCGATGCCAGGCAGTAGTCCGCGAACACCGGATAGGACAGCGACGTCGTGCTTGTGCTGCTTAAGGAGCTTAGAAGCACATGAGTGCTGGTACTGCTCAAGGAGCTCGGCGTCCTGCTGCTCAAGGAGCTCGGGGTACGAGAACTTGTGCTACTTAAGGAACTCGGTGTCCGGCTCGACAGAGAGCTCGGAGTCTTGCTTGACAGGGAACTAGGAGTCCTGCTGCT
>Ga0209777_10003771_pt1 | contig 18470 bp, 17 predicted proteins | sample FrelakmetHBP12HB_FD_187147 | JGI IMG/M metagenome (GOLD analysis project Ga0209777, IMG submission 187147) | Freshwater lake sediment microbial communities from the University of Notre Dame, USA, for methane emissions studies -HBP12 HB (SPAdes)... | ecosystem: Environmental > Aquatic >...
GGATTTGCAGGTCTTCCATTTTGAAGCCGTTGGCCAATGCGGGAATGGTAATGGCGTCACCACCGTGCTCGATTTCGAGAATCGACGCTATCCCTGCTCCCCGAAATTCAAGCGCGGCAATTCTCCAAGTGAGGCCGGATGTAATGCGGTAGGTGCCGCCAGGAAAGTAAATCACCCCGCCCAACCAGTCCATTGCGGCATTGATGGCCGCCTGGATAGCTGCAGTGTCGTCCGCCACGCCGTCCCCAACCGCGCCGTAAGCCATTACATTGTAGACTTGGTTGCCGGAATCCATCGCGCCGGTGGCATCGAACCAGGTCCGCACATCGGTGATGGACGTGATGGTTGAGCCGGTTGTCGTCACTACAGCAATCGGGCGCTGGCCCTGCGGAAAGCCCGTGTAGCCCAAGTTGGCATTGACGGTATTTGTGTACCAAGGCGCGCAAGCCGTAGTGTCAGCGATCTCAGGCAAGGCAGAACCGTTTGACACCGAAGGCGCAACATAATTAGTTCCCAGGGCAACCGGCGAGGCATTCTGTTTAGTTTCGCTGCCCGAAGCGCCGTTCACAGCACTAACGTAGACATTGTATCCGGTGGCATTCAAAAAGGCTGCGGGCGAGGTGACCGTAATTTTGCTGGTCGTCCCTGAGGTTGTCACAGTGGCTTCGTTCGCCCAAAGTGTCTCCCCGCTGGGATTCACGTAGGTCACTGAGACTTGGTAATTTCCTGCAGCCAGAGAGCCGCCCGTGCCGGAGGGTGTCGCGGTCACGGCGGTGGGCTGCAAGCCCAGTCCCGCTGACATGATGTAGACGTAGTTAGTTTTGTTGGCGGGCAGGGAGAGCGTGCCGCCCGAATAATAGGCTGACAGCGGCGGAGATCCGCAGACGGCAGTTCCGGCGCTCAGGTTGAGTGTGCGGCCGCCTCCCTTGGTAGGCCAGTAGCCGGGCGCCACGCCGTTGGTATATTTGGCGTTCGCGGAAAACAATGGCGGCGTGTTGGACACATCGCTCGTTTGCGGCTGCTGGGCGTATAGAGGAGTCAGAAGACAGGAGCCAGGAGTCAGAAGAAAAAACAAGAGGAGCAGCGCAAGTCCCCTTTGTTCTATCCTGACTCCTAACTCCTGACTCCTGATTTCCTGTTTTTGATTCACCATAGTTGCACCTTCGCGGTCAGGCCGGAGTCCGAAGCGACCAGATAGAGATTCGTGGCGTCCATGTCGGTCCCCGATTGAAACCACATGGCGCCAGCGGAGGTCATCCTGATCTGGGCGCCGAGGGGCTTGCGGCCCAAAAAATGCTGAAGCGTGAAGTTGCCGGGCGCGCTGGGAGCGGCGGGAACCTGCCCGTAGAGCGGCGTAGCGGTCACCACGGCCGTTACGGCAGAGCCACTGGCGGTGACCTGACCGATCAGTGCGTCGCCTGCCGTGGCGCCTACCGGAGAACTCTGGTAGTAAAAGCCGGTCGCGGAATTGTAGAAAAGATAATTCGTACCACTCGCCGGCGCGGCGGGGAGGGCGGGCGCGGAATTGAACGGCACACGCCGGCCCTGGGCGTACAGCGTGCCGGCAGTAATGCCCGGCGTGAGTATGGCAGAAGTCGAGAGCGCCAGGCCGCCAGGCACAACGCCGCTGGTCCCCAGATCGGCCATGTGCCGGCCGCCCTGCCACTGATCGACGAGCGCCCAGTTGGCGTCTGCGTCTATTTCGTAGGGCGTGCCGTGCTGCGGCTGGACTGTTCCGTTCGGGAGGATCGTTCTATTTACGGCCATCGTGGAACCTCGGGACTCGGGGCTTGGGACTCGCCGCTCGGGGCTTGCGGGTCCCGAGTCAAGAGTCGCGAATCCCGCATTTCAGTTCGTTCCACCATCGTTGTTCACGCTCTGCCTTGTGCAGACAGCTAGAACCTTGACGCAGCCATCGCCCGTCAGGCCGGAAGCGCCACCGCCGGGGAAGCCGGGATTCGCGGACTCGTAATAGACGTTGCACAGTACCTGGCCGAGCGAATCGTCGATGTCAAAAATGACGTAATCGATTTTCAGCCCTTGCGACGGGCCCAGTGCCGGCCGAGTCTTCTGCCCGCTCGTAAGCACGATGGGCGGCTGAGTGCTGAAGCCCTGAATCAGGTAGCGCACTTCGGCGCGCTGGTAGACGTAGCCATCCACGGGCGAAATCGGCAAGGGCAGCAGGTTACCGTCTTTGTACCAGCCCATGTAGACCAGTTCGGGGCGCACCGTCGCCAGCCGCGCGTTGTCGCTGAGCTGCTCGAGCTGCTGCCAAACCAGAGGCGCGCCGGCATTGAATGTCGAGTCAGCCAAGTCCGTGGGGCTGGGAACCGTGCTGTAAGTAAGTTGGCTCATTGCCAGTTTCCGGTTGTAGCACCGAACTTTAGTTCGGCATGTGCCGACCTGAAGGTCGGCGCTACGTCAGTTCGTGCCGCCGTCATTATTCACGCTCAGCCGCGTGCAGATGCACATCACTTTCGCCACACCGTCTGCCGTCGAGCCGCCGGTGTTATAAAACGTGTTGATGGCGACGCTGCCTGTCTCGTCGTCCACGGTGGCCGAATAGCCGTTGATGGCCGTGCCGCTGGCCGCGCCCAGCGCCGGCCGCGTCTTCTGGCCGGGAACGAATCCGGCGCCCGCGGGCTGGCTGCTGAAGCCGTCCACGATGTAGCGCACTTCGGCACGCGAGTAGATGTAGCTGTCCACCGGCGAGACGGGAAGGGGAACCGCGTCGCCGTTCCTGAACCACCCGGCGTAATTCAGTTCCGGGCGGACGCACCCGCCCTTGGCGTTTTCATTCAATTGCTTCAGCGCCACGTCAGTCACCGGCTGCGTGGGGCTGAAGGTGCCGGGGGCGATGTCCGCAAAGCCGGGAATGCTGCTGAAAGTTAATTGCGCCATGCGTATTTCCTGTAGCGCCGGACTTTAGTCCGGCACATGCCGACCCCAAGGTCGGCGCTACCGCCTACCCGTAAATCGAGTTGCTAGGCGTACTGCCGTCCGTCATCATTCCATTCGAGTCAGAAGCCACAAACATCATGCGCGCGCGGTCGCCTGGAGGCGCGCTAGCCCACGCCGGCTCGCCGATCGGCGCATAGTCCGCGCCGCCCAGCGCCGCGATGTAGCGCACATCGAGCAGCTTGAAGCTGACGTTGCCCTTGTCGTAGTGCGGCTGTTTTTCCAGCACCTCGCACAGCAGGTTGGTCACTCCGCGCGTGTTGGTGACCGGATCGAGCGCCAGAGGGTGAGTCAGCGTCACCCAATCGCCCACTTCGACGGCGAGCGCGGAGTGGAAAGCCTCCACGTTCCAGAGCGGCGTGGTGGAGCTGGCTGCGATATTCGGGATTCGGTTGGCGGGCGACAACCCCATATTCGCGAACGCGGTGCCATCGTAGCGGCGAAAGAGCTTTTCCGCCAAAATCGAAGCGTGCAGCGCCCCCTGGCGGCCGGATTGCAATCCCCGCGACTCGATGATTTGCGTGCCCTGAATCCCGAAAGCGGAAATCGAGTCGCCACTCTCGAAAATCAGCACGGTCTTGAACTTTGAGCCGTCGTAGTCCATGCGGAACTGGAGTGCGTTCACGATCGGCGCTTTTTCCGCCACCGGGATCTCGATGAGGTTGTGATCGCTGAAGTTGAAGTCAACCTCATAGCCCAGGACGCCGTGATAGTTCGGGACAAACCAAAAGCGCGGCGAGAGGCGGCCCTGCGAGTCCACAATCGGGTAGCCGCCCAAGGGCTTGAACACTTCCTTCTCGATCCAGCCCTTGGCGTCTGCGGGCTCCGCAATCGTGAAGTCCATGAAGTAGTTGCGAAAGATTCCAGATTTCAAATTCAGAATTGCAGCAACGTCCAAGTATTTGTTGGGATTGATGAGCGTGGCCAGGTTGCCCGGCACGTATTGGATCCATCCGCCGGTGGGCGGCGCGCCCGGCGAGGCAGCCGGATTTTGCCCGACGCCCAAATAGTTCTGGCAAACCATCAGCAGAACGTCCATCGGGTTGCCCTGGATTTCGAGCGGCGATTGTTTCGACGCGCCAACAAATATGCGGCTCTTGAAGCTGCGCTTGGTGTCCATCAGTTGCAGCTTCCAGCCGGTCTGATCCTCATTCAGCTCCACCCGATCCACGTTAAAAGTCTCGAAGGCGTAGAACTGCGCCATCTGCAGGGTTGAGTAGCCTAGGCGAAAGCGCGCTTTCTTGCCGGTCAACTGGATTTGCCGCATGGCGTCGCCAAGCGACCCCGAGGGGTTCTCGAGGATTTCCACTTCCATGTTGCCCACCGAAGACGAGCCTTCGCGGTCGTTCACGCGCTGCGCCGGCCCGCTGGGGAGTCTCAGGAGCGGAGCAAGCGCGTAGATGTCCTCGGCGTTCTCATAGAACAGCCCATCGCCCTGGCCGAGCGCCCAGGCGGAAAACAGGGTGTAGCCCTGGCCCGAGAAGTAATCGAGGCGAGCCTTCATGGACTGGGGCGTGGGCTGGTAGCCTTTTTGCGTGCCATCAGCGCTTGTCCAGTACCATTCGGAGTTCGTCGAATCCCACGTCCAGGCCGCCTGCGAATCATAGGCGAGCTTGAGCGAGCCGTAGTAATCAGCGAAGAGCGGAGCGCGCCAGTTGGTTGGGCCATTCGTTCGATAGGTGCCGTAGAAACTCACACCGATCATCAGTTTCGCTTTCGGGACCACAGAGGAGGCGTACGAAAAAACGCTCTGCATCCAGGACAACGGCGAGGATGGGCCCGGGGCCTGGCTCGCCGACCCATCTGAATATCCGTACGTCAAGGGATTTAAAACGTCGCATTGAGCGCCCCAAACCGAGTAGTCCATCCAGCCAGCCCACGGATCGGTGGGGGAATCGGAAGTCTTGGCCGGCGCGGCGGCGAGAATCAGGTAGCCGGGGAAGTTCGCGTCACGGCTCTGGCGGAGCTGCCTGATCCAGGCCGAAGCGGGGGAGCGGTCCGTATAAAGCGCCCCCTCGATGTCCAACGCAATCCCCGCAATGCCGGGAAGCTGCTGTTGGATGAGGTTTTGGATGGCGGCCAGCGCGCCCGAGGATTGGTTGACGAACATCTGGTGCGCGACGCTGGCATCAGCGTTGTTGGTCAGCCGCACCAGGATTTTTGCGCCCTGAACTTCCGGCCGCTGGAGAAACAATTGCGCGGCAACGAGCTGCACCTGATTGAGCTGGAGGTTGTTCCCCGGCCCGACCAGGACAAAGGAGATTTCCGGCCCCGCCAAATGCGTCCAGCCGCGCGCGTGCTGCTTTAATTCCGTGTTGTACTCGGCAGCATATTCGTTGAGCCAGCCCATCGCCATCGTCCAGGCAGTCCAGTCCGGCGCGACATCCCAAAGCGCGCCGGAGAAGGCGCCAATCTGATTCTCCAAAACGGAGAGGGCGGTGGTGCCGGTCATGTTGAGCACAGGCGTGATCTGCCGCAAGGGGAAGAAGGAGGAAGGAGCGCCGAGATTATTCGAGGGATCTAAATTCGACCAGCGATCGCCGGGCAGCGGCGCGCCGGACATTTGGAGGGGATGAATCGCGCGGAGGATTTGCGGCAGAAACACGCCCGTGCCGTTGGCCGCGGGTGGCACCACGCCCCCCCCGCGCGGACCGCGAATGCCGGTGGAGGATTCCGTCCAGGCCGTGCCGATGGGAAGGGGTGCGCCGTTTTGCTTCACTTCGCCGCCTATCGCCCCCGCCACGTAAACGTTCCAGCCCGTCGCGCCCGGAATCGGCGGAGGGGAAGCCACATGAAGCAGATAGCCGGCGGAAACCTGTAACACCGATTCCACGCTGGCCAGGGTCTCGCCGTTGGCGTTCAGGTAGGTCGCGACGGCGTAATAAAACTGCGCCGGCAGATTCCCGCCCGCTAGCTGGGAGAGCGCGGGCGCCGCCGGCGACGAGAGCGCGCCGGTACCCACGTTGTAGGTGTCGAAGGCGTAGGCGTAGCCCACGTCGAGTTCTTGCGGCCGCAAGTAAGGCGAGAGGAAATTGAGGTTAGCCTGAGCGTCCGCGAGCACCCGCGACTGCATCTGCGCCACGGTTTCGACCGCGAGTGATTCGAGCAGGTAAATGTCCGCGCCGATTTGCTCGCCGAAGGCGTAGCCGGGCGCGGAACTGTTCGAAGAGCAAATCGTCGCGACGGGCGCCAGCCCGGTGGGCAGGATGGGAATGCCGGGACCAGCGACAAGCCCCGTCTGCGGCTCGGTCCAGGACAGGCCAATCGGTATGGGCGTGGAATTCTGCAGCGCTTCTTCCAAGCTTCCGGCATCTCCCGCCTGCCGCGAGACGTAAACGTTCCAGCCGCCGGCATTCGATTCCCCGCCCGGCGAGGCGACTTGCAGCAGCGACCCCTGCGCGATGGCAATCGACGCCTCTATCGACGGCTGAGTTTCACCATCCGCATTCACGTAGGTGAGGACCGCGTAGTAGGTGCGCGTCGGAAGCTGCCCACCCGGCACCGTCGAGAGCGTCGGCGCTGCAGGGGGCGTGAGGACTGCAACGTTGACGGGAGGGGCGGCGGTGCCGGTGACCAGGCCGGTATTCGGTTCCGTCCAGCCTTGCAGGTTGTTGTGGATGTCCAGGAAGTTGATCGGCGTGGGCGTCTGAAGTACTTCGGAGCCGGAGGTCAAGCCCGCGTAGACATTGAACGCCGTCGCGCTGGGCAAAACCAGCCCCAGGCTTGTATTGACCTGGCAAACGTAGTCGGCGGCCAGATTGATGGTCGCTTCGGTCGACCCAATCGTCTCACCGTTCGGCCCTACCTGCGTCCATTTCACGTAATAGGTGCGCTGAGGAATCGAGTAGCCTGGCGCGATGTTCACTTGCCCGAGCGCCGGCGGGGGCGGCGGATGGATTTTGTACGTTGTGAGGGCGTCCAGCGTTTCCGGCAAAGCAGCCGCAGTTCGCGAGCCAAGCGAAACCAGCTCTCCAGCGGCGCCCCCGGAGGTAGAGAGCGTCGTGAACTGGAGGTCATATTTCACCCCGGCCTGAAACGTGAACGGTGCATCGAGCTGCACAACCTGGCTAGTCTGGTTCCAGCTGGGCGTCCAACTAGCTTTGACAATACTGTAGCTGGCGTCCTGGTCGCGCTTGACCCCGATACTCACGCTTGGGGAATAGGCCGTGCCAATCACACTGAGGTGGTCGATGCACAGGTACGCCGCCCTAATCTGCTGGGGATTGAGCGCATTCAATCGATAGCCGCGCGGGGCGGCGGTAAAAGCGTAGGTCGTCTGGACTGCACTCCCCGTCGCGTTTGTGCCAATGAGCGGTGCATAGGACCAAGCGTCTTCTACCAGCTCTTCGAGCCCGCCCCACTTCAAATTGATTTGCGCCGCCGTGTAGAGCTGCGCAATGGCCGCCGCCACGCCCTGGAAGGCCCACTTCAGGTGGAACCCGTTCGAGTGCGGCTCGCACAGCCCCGCAGCCACCATCGTCTGGAGGTTCGCCAGCGTGAAGTAGATACCCGTCTGGAGCGATCCCTCGTTCTGAATCGACGCGGCGGGAATCATCAGGTTGAACTTGAGGCCCAGGGTTTGGAAATATGGGAAGGCCTGCGTGTATTGCGACACGAAGGCGCCGTAGAACACCAGCACACAGGACTCGCGTGGGAGGTCGATTTCGCCGCGCATCCAGCGGATGTAGTCGGAAAGGTACTGCGGGACGTAGCCCTGGGCGGCCAGCCAACTCACCAGCGACTGAAAATCCGCCACGGTCATGGAAGTGCTGCCCGCCGGCGAGCCGATGTCGTAAAATCGCAGGATCGGCACATGCTTCACATTGGCGGCGGGAGTTTGCGTTAAGCCTTTAGGCACATCAGTCCTTCTGAATCGCAGAATAGTGAATAGTGAATGGTGAATAGTGAATTGCCTTATACCGCGCGCTTGCCTGCTTTTCCGGGTTTTAATTCACTATTCACCATTCACAATTCCTCAGAATCCGTAGCCAATCACGCCATAATTCTGCACGCCGTACCCCGTCGTCAGAGGGTTCGGCGCGCCTCGGACATAGCTTCCCCACGCCGTCTCGACTTCGTCGATCTCGAGGAAGTAGAGCGGCTGCTTTTGTAGGGATCCGTGAGCGGCTTGGAATGTTGAATCTGTCTGTATCATTCGGTCGGCCTCGGGTGCGACAAAGTTTGAATTGTAAATTCTGAATTCTGAAAGGTCGCCTTCTGCTTTTTGATTTCAGAATTCATAATTCAGAATTAAGAAATTACCTGCCTGAAGAGCACCTTAAAACTATATTGCCCAGGTGTTCTGTACGCCGGAACCCAGTCGGTATCTTCCAGCGTGTAGTTGGTGTATGCGGATTGGGTTCCGTCCGGGTAGTAGCTGAATTGCACGCCCAGGAGTGCATTCTGCATGAAGGCGTCCCAGCCGTTCACGTCCGCGCCGATGGAGACCCACTCCATCGTGATCTCGAGGAAGTTGTCTACGCGCTCGACAATCACTTCCTTCACCCCCGCCGTTGAGAGGTTATCGTGCCGTTTGGCCACGCGGTTGTAGGCAGCCAGATTGCGCGGCTGGCGCGCGAAGTTGAACGTTGACGGACTGAGGCTCCCAATCGGGGTGTAGACCAGTTTGGGAATTACCAGAGCCATGATCGTCCTTTGTCCTTCGTCCTTAGTCATTTGCAAAGGACAAATGACCAAGGACTAAGGACGCTCTTTCACCCATTCAGCGAGTCTCTGGTCAAGGTGCTGTCCTTCGTATGGCTCGACACCAAATGTCCGTCGCGGTTCTGGACAAAATCGGTGAGTTGCCCCGCCATCCATTCCGCCGTCTCGGGGCCCGTAATCAGGTGCCCGGAAACGTTGAAAACCACCGTCGTTCGGGCCTGGCCACTCACCATTCGGGATTCGCGACTCCCGACTCCCGAGTCACGAGTCCCGAGGAAATGCGGCTCGCGCCCCCCGTAGCCTGCGCCAGCACCGCCGCCGTGCGCACGATGCCCGCTGGCCCCCGCGATGATTCCGTATTCCGCCGCGCTCATAAAATGCAAGGCCGCGCCGCGAAAGTCCCACTCGGCCAGCGAAGCGATCCCCTTCGCCGTCTCCCACGCCGCCTCGATCCCGGCTGCGATCCGGCGAAAACCTAGGGTGGCCGTCAGCCGTGCACTCTCCGCAGCAACAGCTCCGCTGCTCGCTTGCGTGGCGCGGATCAGCGCCCCGCTGGCTGTGTCCCCGAAGGTTCTCGCTGCCTCGCCCGACTGTCGAAAGGACGGCGCGAGTTGGTCGTCGAGACGTTGCGAAATGCTGCCGGCGCCGGCGTCTAGCTCCGCCAGCGACGGGAGGAGTTCCGCATGCACTCGCTTCGACAGCATGGGAACATGCTCCGCCAGGGCAGTAATAGCAGTCTGGTGGTCCTTCACTGCTTTGGTGGCTGCCTGATGCGCTTGCGTGGATTTTTGCGTCGCCTCAAACTCGACTAGCATGTTCTGCATCAGGTTGCTTGCGGAAGGGGCGCTAAGCTCTTCGAGCCGCTTACTGCCTTGGCCCATGGCCGAGGCGAGGTCCGGAATGCTGCCGGGCGGCAACCCGCTCCGCTCCCCTGTGCCCGGCCCTGCGTGCTCCACCTCCCCACCGAAGCGTGCGGCTTCTTGCCCGATCATCGGGAGTTGGTGTTCCAAACGGGCGAAGCTGCCAGCGGTAACGATGAGGTGGTTTTCGAGAGATTTCAGGGCATCGCCTGACTTCTCTTGCAGTTCATCGAACTGCGCCTCAATATTCCCGCAGTGCGTTGCCGTTGAGGCCTCAAACGCTTGAAGCGCCTGCTGGACCTTCGGGGGGGCAGAGTCAGTTTCGAATAGCAGTCCGAGAATTCCCGACGTCGCCATATTGGAACCGGTAGACCGTAGACTGTCGACGGGGCAGCAGACCTTCCTGTCTACTGTCTAGCGTCTGCTGCCTTTCTCACCATTCAATCATTTGCGGCTCTTCTTCGCCGCTACGCCATTTCCACAGCGCGTTCGCGCAGGCCAGATCAACTCGCAATGCTGGCGCCCCTGTCAGATCGAGCAGGCTCGACGGCCGGCAGTGCAGGGTTTCCGCCGCCTGCGCCAGCAGCAGCACCCTCCCTTGCCCCTCCCTCGACTGAGAGAGGGAGTCCTGGCTCACCTCCTCTCTGAGAAGGGGGCCGGGGGGTGGTGCGAAAAAACTTTTCGACCAGGTCTGTGCCGTCCGGTGCAATCAGGCCGCGTACCCAGCGCAAGATGAACACTTGGTCTTCGTCTGGCAGCCAGGAGGGATGGATCTCGTTCGGTCCCGGCGTGAGCGACAGCTTCGGCTGAACGAAGGCTTCTTCCACCGCGCGGCGAATGATGGCCCGCCACTCGACGTATTTGTTGGTTGTTGGTTCTTGGCTGTCGGTCGTGGTGCCTTCTGCCGTCTGCTTTCTGACTCCTGACTCCTGCACTTCCGCCAGCTCCTGGTCCAGCATCCAAACAGCGAACGTGGTCGGCCGGCGCAGGAGCACTGCCAAGCCGCTCTTGGGCAGCACCACACGCTCGGCAGGGTTTGACTGTTGGACGGCAATTCTAAAATCGTCGGCTGTAGCGATCCCATTTGAAGGCATAAGAGGTCCTCGGTTCTCAGTTCTCAGTAGTCAGCTAAAGCAGGCCGAACTGAGAACTGACAACTGACTACTGGCAACTTGTTTTCACGTCTGCCGGTACAGCTTCCCCCCGCGATGTCCTGCCGGGCGGTTCACATCCGCGATGCAGTCAAACTCGATCTTATAGGTCGTCTCTTTCCCGCGCTGGAACGGCAGCTTCACGCTGTCTTTTTGATAGGCGCGGTAGAGCTGAGTGACGATGAACTTCGCCGCCTGGTCTTTGCGCTTCGAAATGAAGAGCACGCCGTACTTGGCGATTCCGGCGGGCGGCAAGCCTCCGAAAGCGATTTCCTCGTAATCCTGCGCCCCGGCCGGCAGCCCGGTATCGGTGCCGCTGGCGTAAGTGGCGTGCGGCACAGTGAGCCCGAGCCTGACCGCATCCGACTCCTTGAGGGTGACGGAAATAGACTCCGCCTCGCCCGTCATCACCACGTCCACGGGCAACGTTTCCTGATCCGCCTGAATCGCTTCGAGCTTGGGCGCCAGATTGACTTCCGTAACCCCTTCCAGCGCCCCGGCGAATTCATACGCCGGCGCCAGCGCCACGCAGGTCCAAACCGCACTCGCGTCTGCAGTGGTCGTGCCCACGACAGACACCCAAGTAGGCGATCCGGTGGTCTTTCCGGCGCCCCCGGTGGTGCATTCCTGCACGTTGCCGTTGATATCGACAATCATCTGCCCGGCAACCCAGGTCTGGCTGGTGGACCACGCCGGCTGCGTGGGTGTGCCGTCCGCGGCAATCAGGTGGCGCTTGGTGGGCGCCGGCGCGCAGACGTTCAGGTAAAGCCATCCGGGCCCTTGATGGATCAGAGTGGGATTCGGTTTGCCGAGGCTCATAGGGATTTCTCCATTTCTTCATCGATCCATTTCTTCATTTTGAAAATGACTAAATGAACAAATGGACAAATGGCCAAATCTTTCTCAGACCTGCCGATACAGCTTCCCGCCGCGATCGCCCTCCGGGCGGTTCATGTCCGCCAGGCAGTCGAACTCGATTTTGTAGGTCGTCTCTTTCCCCCGCTGGATGGGCAGCTTCACCGCGTCTTTTTGGTAGGCGCGGTAGAGCTGAGTGACGATGAACTTCGCGGCCTGGTCTTTGCGCTTGGAAATAAACAGCACGCCGTACTTCGGCACGCCGGTGGGCGGCAGGCCGCCGAAAGCGATTTCCTCGAAAATCTGCGATCCGCTGGGCAGCCCGGTATCCGTTCCAGTAGCGTAGGTGCTGTGCGGCACCACCAGGCCGAGCTTCACCGCGTCCGATTCCTTCAGCGTTACCGCGATGGATTCCGCCTCGCCCGTCATCACCACGTCGATGGGCAAGGTTTCCTGGTCCGCCCCGATGGGCTCCAGCTTCGCTCCCATGCTGATTTCGGTAACGCCCTCGAGCGCGCCTGCGAATTGATATGCCGGCGCCAAAGCCACGCAGGTCCACGTCACCCCGCCATCCGTAACCGTCGAGCCCAGGGCCGGCGTGGCGCCCCAAGTGGGAGCGCTGCTATCGCTCTCTCCGGCGTCCGTGCATTCCCAGATGTTGGCCGGGCTGTTGCTGTCCAGGACCATCTGGCCGGCGGTGTAGGCCGCGCTCGCCGCCCAGAACGGCTGGATGGGCGTGCCGGCGGTGTCCGGGCCGAACGCCATCAACTTCCAGTGGGCCGAACCGTCAGTCGTCGTCGCCCCCAGCGTCGTGGACCAGACCGGCTCGCTGGCCCCGCTTTCACCCGCTAGGCTGCATTGCTGGATGTTTCCGTTCGTGTCGACGATCAGGGCCGCGAGCGAGTAGTTGTACAACCGCAGCGATCTGGCCATCCCCGTCGTGCTGCCGTAGATGAGGTGGCGCTTGCCGGTGGCCGGCGCCGCGACGTTCAAATACAGCCAGCCGGGACCTTGATGAATCAGGGTTGGTGTAGGTGTTCCGAGTGCCATGTTTTCCTCCAGGAGTCAGGAGTCAGACGTCAGGAGAAAGCGAAGCCTTTATTCTGGCTCCTGTCTTCTGACTCCTGTATTTCAAACGTCCAGGGACTCGCCTTGGCCGTTTCGTCCTCGAGTTCGACGACCTGGCCCGCTTCGAAGGCTTTGTCGCCGACTTGGACGTTTACCTTGACGCGACACGTTTTCTTCTCCGGCATCCGGGCTCCTTCTTTCATAATTCAGAATTCATAATTCAGAATTTCCTACGTCTCCTCCAAATCGAACCTCCCCGTCCACTCTGCCCGCACCAGCGGTTTGTCCACACCCTCCACCTGCGCAGTGCTGACGGCGATCTGGAGAGGTAAGACCGCCAGCAGCGAGCCCTGCGTCGGGGGCGTAGTCGTGCCTGGCGATGACTGATCGAGGAACGTGATGGGCAGCGGCGTCCACCAATCTTCGGGCGCAGCACTCGTCAAAACGAGGTCGATGATCCGCCCCCAGTCCCAGGCCAGTTCCTGGGCGAGCTCCTGATCGGTGGAACCCACGTCTACGACGACCGTGACCTTGTTGCTGGATTGCCGCGTGCTCTGCGCCTCGAGCGAGAACTGCGAGCTGTGCGCCCATACCGTGAAGTGCGGCAACTGAATCCGCGGTGCGAAGCCTTTGTGAAATTGCACGATCGTGTCGCTGATCGTCGGGTTGACGATCGCAATCGCGGCCGCCTGGTCGCGCTGGACGAGCGCGATGATCTGGTCGAGCAGCGGGCGTGCAAAGCGTGCTGTCCATTTCGGTGTCATACGAGTTACGAGTTATGAGTTCTGAGTTCTGAGTTGCGCCCGATCTGCGAAAGGGTTTTATAACTCATAACTCTTAACTCATAACCCTTGCTTACGTGCCGCGTTTATCAAACTTCCCAAACACGTTGCTCATGCCCATATCGCCCGGGGTCGTGTCGTTCGCTTCCTCGCCCCCCGCCACACCGCCCAGGACCGGGCGCGGCGTTTCCGTGCGCGCCTCCGGGTCGAACAGGTGGTCATAGATCCCGCCCTGGGGCTTCGGCTCGCCCTTGCTGTCCCAGCCGTTCAACTCGAGCAAAAGCGTGCGGTAATCCTCGGCGTATTCCCCCGCGAGCTTCCCCTGGCTGGTGAAGCCCAGGCTCTCGAACACGGCTGCGAGCTGCGCAGCGGCGCCGTAGCGGTTGATCTTCTCGAGTAAGTTCTGCGCGTCCGCCGAGAGCCCTGTGACCCAGGAGGAGAACGGCGTACTCGAAATCGCCTCGCCAAACCGCCGCTGGAGCGTCGCGTCGATCTCCCCCGCCACGTCGTCAATATAGTTCTGGATATACGTGTCGCTGGGATTCTGCTGGGTGATGCCCCGCTTGAACGCGGGGAACAGGGCAGCGACTTTATCGAGAGTTGTATAGGACACGGGCTCTCCGATCTGAAGTAGCGCCGACCTTTAGGTCGGCATGTGCCTCTAAGTCGGCATGTGCTGAACTAAAGTTCAGCGCTACCTAATACTCGACGGTCAAATTACAGGCAGTTCCCGCCCCGCCGGCGTTCACGTAGATGTTCGTACCGTCCGCGGCCTGGTACTCGACGAACGGCCCCGTCGAGGTAGGCTCGATATTGACCACGCGGGGCGCCTTCCGCAGACCGTGGGGAACGGAATTGTTCCCGCTCGCAAGACCGGTCACCTGCAAGACCGCGTGGCGGATGCGCACGCTCCTTTCGGTGCGGTCCGCGTGGGCATTCACTGACGTGACTACGATGGCCATGTTTCCTCCAAAGGTTACAGGTTACTGGTTCCAGGTCACAGGGAAGGATCAGGATCTAGGGTTCAGGGGGAAAACCTGTCCCCTGTCCCCTGTAACCTTCCGCTTACGCCACCGCATTGATCCACGCATATGCAGCCGCGGCCACGATGGTCTTCAGGTCGTACCATGCCTGATACTCGATCCAGTCGCCGGTGCGCGACTCATCGCGGTAACGTTTCACCAGCAGCCCCTGGTTATTCGGGACGCCGTAAGTCCACATGAACGTGGCGCCCAGAGTGACGATCCTGCGGCCCATCTCCGGCGAGATGTACGCCAGCAACGCGTTCTTGCCCCAAATGTAGTCGTTGGAGGTCGCCTGGCCCAGTTTCGCCGTGTCGTAGATGGCGTTCGCGATCAGGTAATTGTCCACCTCGAACACCGAGCGCAGTTGCTGGTTCACCGGCACGCCGGTGGGCAGGTTCCCGAACTTGAACCGGTCGAGGATGATGGGGTGCTGGATGAGCTGGAGGTGGACCGGCTTCGAGACCACGAGCGTGTTCGGGGTCTTCCCGACCGCCTTTTCGATCACCGGCTTCTGCGCGTTCACGGCGGCGATGGGGTCGGAGTTCTGGAAATCCGACCACTGCGAGGTCCCGGAAAGCGTGGTATTGGGCACGGAAGTACCGGCCCCGAAAATCGCGTTGAACACCGCAATCTCGTGTTGGAGCCAGATGATGTCCGAAAGCAGCGAGGTGGTCTCAACGTCGATATCCGGCATATCGGTGTTGCCCCGAACCTCGTCGGCGATCAGCGACTTCTGGCCTTTGCCGGCGCAGAAGAAGTTGTCGTTCGAGAGCTTCCAGGGCGGTGCTTCCGGAGCTTCCCCGCCTGGCCCGCGTTCGGTGCGGTACTGCTTGAACCGCTCGAAGCCGAAGACGGGGTATCTGTTGGATTGCCTGTCCTCGAACTTCGGCTTGTAGATTTGCCGGCCTACGAAGTCGAAGTTCTGGTATCCCACCGAGAAGTCGGTGAGGTATTGGTCGATGTGAACTAATGAGACATCGGGCATTGCACTTCTCCTGAATCAGGGGCGCGGCGTACTGGTCCCGAGGGATTGCACGCAGGGCCCGAGGTAGCAAGTTATGAGTTCTGAGTGCTGAGTTGCCCTCGATTCGAGAGGGTTCCATAACTCATAACTCTTAACTCACAATCCAAAGTTTCTCGCCTACTGCCGGGAAGTTCCCAGCAATAAGTCGACGGCCACCAGATCGTTCGCCGCGCTCGACGGATGGAGCGCCCGGCCGACGACGTTGGCCTGAGTTCCGCCCGCCAGCGCCCCGGCGCGCTGCACGCGGCCGTAAGCGTCTGCAATGATCAGCAAGTCGCCTTGCACGATGTTGGCGTCATAGGCGATGCAGAAGACGCGCCCGTGCCGCGCCGCCGACCACGCCCGCTTGCGCAAATCGTAAGGCGTGGCCGGCGTGGTTCCCGTAACCGTGGTGGGATTGGCGGTCGAGGGCAGGGGATAGCCCGGCTCGACCACATCCTCCACCAACACGCATTCGCAGGGTTGGTTCTGCGCGCTCGGCACAGCGGCGTAGAACTTCGTCTGCGAAGAGGCGTTGACGCTCGGCGTGGTCAGTGCGGTGCCACGCACCATTCGAACATTTGCATCCGGCAAGACCCCAAGGGGGTCGATTCCTGGCATCATGTTCCGATTCCTCCATTTGTCTCGCCATCCACACTAAGAGCGGCGGCGAAGATTCCGTGGCAAACTTCCGAGGTTATAGGTTACTGGTGACAGGGACTTTTCCCTGTGACCTGTCCCCTGTGACCTGTAACCTGCTTCCTACTTCTCTTCTCTGTAGCGCCGGAACAGTTCGGGATTCTCTTTCCGAACCAATTCCGTCGCCTCGCGGAAGAGCTGCGGGTGCGAAGCGTCGGGCTTCTGCTTGCGCAGCTCGTCCTGCTTCACGCGCACCAGCTCGGCCAGCTGGACGCGCGCGTTCTGGCCCTCGAGCCCCGAACCGGCCACGCCCGCCGGAGCCGTTAATCTGGCGTAGGCGGGCCGTTTGGAGATCCAGTCCTCAAACGCGCGGGGATCCCGGAACGCGGTCGAAAAAGCCACCCGTCGATCGACGGGCAGGATTTTTCCGGCTGCCATTGCGGCATCGACGGCCTTTCGCGCGCGCTCCGCCCGGCGTAGCTCGATGAGCGTGCAGGCGCCTTCGGAAAGCAACCTGTCCGCGGCATCCTCGTCGGGCTTTTCGGAGAGATAGATCTTCGAGAGCACTCCCGCCGCCGTCGCCGCGCGAGCCGCCTCTGACGCCGTCTCGTCGCTGTCCGGCTCGAGGTGGTCTTGGTGATACTTCTTCACATCCGCATGCGGCACGAAGCCGACCGGTTCGTCGCCGTCGAAGATGCCGGCCCCCTCGTCGCACTTGGCCATGGAAAGTTTTTTCACTGTTCCTCCTTCAGAACTAAGAAACTGGAAATTGGAAACTGGAAACTGGCCACTCGTTTCGAGTTTCCAGTTTCGAGTTTCTAGTTTCTTGCCCGTTAGATCGATGAAGTCTGGATCAGAGAGATGAATTTGCGGCAGCTCCTCGAGGAACGGCCGGTTGGTCAACGCTACAGACGTAAACGTGGTCCCCTGGCGTTTTCCGGTTTGCTTGTCGCGCGCACCCCAGTTGATTGCCGGCGAGATCCAGCGGTACTCGCCGTCCTGAATCATCTGGCGGGCACGCGGGGTAGGTTCGTATTGGCCCCAGAGAATAAATCGGGAATAGGGAATGGGGAATCGCGAATCGCGACTCCCGACTCCCGACTCGCAACTCCCAATTCGATAGGGCTCAGGGCCGTCCACCGCCACAATCCGCCCCGCACTCGGTACGGGCCCGCCCGCCGCCACTTCCGGCATCTCGCTGGCGTGGTCGTAGTCGACATTGATTTCTCCTGTGAGCTTCTTGCGGAAATTCTCGGCAGCCACGACCAGGTCGTCTTCCGTGATCTCGAATTCCTCGCCTTGCTTCACCCACTTGCCGGTAACCGCCAGGCCGATGCGCGCCAGTCCGGCGCCGGGATCGGATAGCAGCCACAGAAATCTCGGGACTCGTGACTCGTGGCTCGCGATTCGAAGTTCGGAACCTGTAATCTGTCCCTTGTCACCTGCAACCTCACTCGGCAGCTCCATTCCCTCGCTCTTGTACAGCGCCTTAAGCTTCGCGATCGCTTCCGTTTTCCCCGGCCCCTCGTATTTGTTGCCGCGCTGGCCGCGATGGAGCGCCGCCCAGGCCGCGCCCATCAGGCGATGATCGGGCTTGCCATCTTCGCCCGTCACCGGCAAGTGCTTGCCGTCAGGAATTAAGTAACGCACTGCCATGATCTGGTCTCCAGTTGCCAGTTCCCAGTTTCCTTTTCTTCAATTCATCATTCATCGTTCATCATTCATCATTCAGAATTCCGCTCCCACCGCCGGCCGCGGCTGGAACTGGATTGCGCCCAGCGACACGAATCCCGGAATCACCGCAATGCCGTAGAAATCCTGCGCCAGGCTTACGCTCGTCCCGCCGGCAATCGCGGGCGAAGTCATCAAGAGTGAGAAGTTGTTGGCCGAGGTCTTCACAAATTGCGGGTCAACATTTTCTGCGTTCGCGTCTTGACTGCCATTGTTGCTCTGGTAGCCGCTGAAGTTGTAGTGCGTCCCGCCCAGGTTGAATGCTGTGGAGGCCCCGCCTTGGTAAAGGTTGAAATTCACCGTGTTTCCGGCAATGCCGAAGTCCCAGTGAACGAGATTCTGGCCACTGGTCGCGTAGTAAATCCCATTCTTGATGGTGTTGCTTGTCGTGGAGCTTGAGAGATGAAGCTCGGAATCCGAGTTTGTGGCTAGTCCATCGTTGTAGCAGGTGTTGTTGTAGACCGAATTCGAGGAGCCCCCGCTCACCAGAATGCAGGTGCCGTAATTGTCGTGCGCCACGTTGCCATAGAAGGTGGTGTTGCTCGCCCCGCCTTGCACGGCATAGCCGATTCCAGGGTTGGAGACGGTTCCATTGCCGTAGGTGGTATTCCACCGTGCGATGTTCCCAGTACCCGTACCGTCGCTGAAAGCCACTCCGATACCTTGAATGCCGCCACCTACGCCCGTTCCCATGTTGTAAATAGTATTGTTCTGGATGATCGTGTTGGTATACG
>Ga0209777_10003772_pt1 | contig 18468 bp, 15 predicted proteins | sample FrelakmetHBP12HB_FD_187147 | JGI IMG/M metagenome (GOLD analysis project Ga0209777, IMG submission 187147) | Freshwater lake sediment microbial communities from the University of Notre Dame, USA, for methane emissions studies -HBP12 HB (SPAdes)... | ecosystem: Environmental > Aquatic >...
AGCCAGAGGATAAGAGCCGCTCTTTATGTTTCTTACATCTGGACTAACGCCCTCGTATGTTAATACACCCAAATCTCCACTCTCGGCATAGCTGAAGCCGACATAGCCGATGGCCTTGTCGCTGCCAGTTACAGCAGTCTTAACTTCAGAGCTACCCTGGGCGACAGTCTTTACCCCAGGCGTCTCGGCAGTCGTAGAGCCCATGACCAGCTCATTGAAAGTATCCCTGGTTCCCGAGCCATCTTCTCTGGCGATCGCGTAAATCTCCGCATCAGGACCCTTTAAATCCTTCCAATTTGTGATCTTTCCCGCATAGATCTGCTTGAGCTGGTCCTTTGTAATGGACTTGACACCTGCATCATATATGGGCTTGCTTACAACGATGCAGATCCCATCATAACCGATGAAGAATTGCTGGAAATTGTTCTTGCTGTAGAGACTCCTCTCAGAGTCTTTGATCTCTCTGGAAGCCATGGCTATATCGGAACGACCTTCGCCGGCTGCTGTTATTCCGGCACCAGTGCCGCCGCCGGTGATCGTTACCATACAGTCAGTTTGTTGTCCATTATATGTTTCCGCTTCCGCCTGTGCAAGAGGTAAGACTGTCGTCGATCCGGAGACAGTCACCTTCTCTGCGGCAAAAGCCGTGGCGATCGACCCCATGAACAGGGCGATCAATAACATAGTTGCCAGTTTTCTCAATGTCTCACCTCGGCAGTGAATATCAGCGAGATATGTAAAGCTTGGCAAAATAAAAAATATACGTCTATATACTCTAATTATTGTAAGAAATATGTAGAAAGAAAATAGAAAACTCTTTTATTCATTCCCTGCCAGCAGTCAAGATCAATATGCGCAAGGAACAGCGAGTTGATACCCTCCGTCCGGGAAATGTCTTCAGAGAATGGCTTATCGAGGTTCTTAATGATCGAATAAGGAATAAGAGATGTGATGTGGCTGTTTACAAATTAGGCCCTGCCTCCCACACCGTCTGTAGATATGAGTTTCTGGGTGAAGATTACAGTGTCGTCGCCAAGTTCTATGGCAAGCCTTCCGGAAGGAAGAAGGATTACGATTCCGCCCGCGCAATGAACCGAGAATTCAAGAAGCTCAAGAAATTGGAGGGGATCATCAATGTTCCCAGAGCCATAGCCGCAAGACGGGATTTTCACTGTGTCCTGGTAACAGAGCACGTGCGAGGCAAGCCTCTTTTTGAGTTCATGAAGAGCGAACAAGGCTTATACGATAAGCTCACCCATATGGCCCATACTCTGAGAACGCTGCATGATCACACCAGGTCACACTATAGCAAGCAGGATGAGTTCAAACATTTTCACAAGGTCCTCGACCAACTGCAACTGAATCCGGATACACGATTGATATACAACCGCCTTCTCGGCGACTGGTGGTACGGCACGCTTATAGATCTGCCCCATGGCTGCATGATTCACAGTGATGCAAATCCCGTGAATTATGTCTTTGACCACGATAAAGTCTACGTCCTGAATTTTGAGAGCTCCTGGGAGCACGCCAACTTCGTCCACGATCTGGGAATAGTTGCAGCCGAGTTAAAGCATTATTTTGCGATGCATAAAGGAAATGATCAGAGAGCTGAACCGTATATCGGCCATTTTCTCTGGCACTATAGCAAAAGCATGGAAGAGTTTCGAAGGATCTCCCAGGTTCTGCCCTTTTTCATCAGCCTGGGACTGCTGAGGATGGCAAGGCTGAACATAGGGCCAGAGGACTCATCATACATATTCCGAGAAGCCGTGGCTTGTCTTAGAGCGAAACATTGACTGGACGGTCTATATAGATCTGTTACCCCCCGTAGGGATATATATTAAAACTAGACAAAGTATATAATAATCAGGCTCATCCCTTCAACTCTGAAGCGTTCGAAAGTGCTGATATTGCAACAAGTTGAGGGAGGAGATTGATGTTTGAAATACAGGGACTGAATGGCGTCAAAGGCGTGATATTTGATTGTTACAAGACTCTAATCGACATTAAGACCGATGAGAATAGCATCAGCACTTATCAGCCTGTTAGCAGATGGCTGATGTACTACGGAGTCAATATCTCTGCCGAAGAGCTGATGCGTGAATACAAATGGCGTTGCAAAGAGGAGATCGAAAGATGCAGAGAGCTGCACTCCGAGCTGAAGGTGGAAGAGGTATTCAGCAAGATCATACGCCAACATGCCTCCTGGCCTGTAAATGATGTCACTATTGGAATTGAAGCAGCTCGCCTTTTTAGATCGGCCTCGGTAAGGCGTCTGAAGGCTTTCCCCCAGACTTACAGGCTGCTTGAAAAGCTCAAAGGCTATCCTCTGGGCATAGTCTCTAACGGCCAGAGGGTATTCTCTGAACTGGAGCTAAGACAGCTAGACCTTTACAGATATTTCAGGTTCGTGATATTTTCTTCGGATTTCGGGTACAAAAAGCCTGACTCCAGGATCTTCCTGGCAGGGGCAAACCAGCTTGGCCTCGGGCCACACGAGATACTCTATATTGGAGACTCTTATGAAAACGATATCAATCCTTCGATGGGGCTGGGAATGAAGGCTATGCATACGGAAGACGCATGGAGATATTTTAGAGTAACATGAAATCAACTAAACAATACGATTTGATTGCAATTTCAGGCATGATTTACCGATTAGTCACGATCAAGAGAGTCTTGCTTCATGATATGCGAAGATAGTGGCCTTATGATTCTGTCGCATGAGCAGGCGGAAATCTACAGAAAGCAAGGCTGGAAGGCTGCAGATCTGCATGTGCACACTCTCTGCTCGCCAGATGTAATTCCCGACAGATCTATGCATCCTGCGACTCTATACCACAGGGCTAAAGAGAGGGGTATGGATTTCGTGACGTTTACTGACCATGATACCGTGAGGGCCTATGATCTATTGACGGGTGAGCTAGACGGATTGGTCACGGGCGTGGAAATGAGAATCAAGGATTTGGATCTGGCAGGTCATACTATTCACGTCAATGTCTACGACCTCAGCGTGGAACAGTTCCTGGAGCTGAAGGAGATCTCGGAACAGGGAGATTTGAGAAGTTTCATAAACTATCTTGTGAAAAACAATCTGCCATATATTTACAACCATCCCCTCTGGTTTGAACATAAAGAAAGACCGAATCTTGCCGCAATCCCCGATTTAGTTAGGCTCTTCCCAGTACTGGAGTACAACATGCATCGTGTCCATCGAAAGAATGAGATCACCATGGCACTGGCAAGGCGATACAAAAAGGGTCTGGCAGCATCAACAGATAGTCACGCCGGGAATTTAGGCAAGGTCTATACTCTTTCGCATGGTGACAGCTTTCGAGAGTTTTTCGAGAACATTTGCAACGGCAGCTCTTACATTGTGGTGAAGGATCTGACAAAGCTTGATATCATCCAAGAGATGAATCGATGGATTGAACTGATCTTCAGCCCGGATATACCGGGAGAAACCAAAGAATATTCTCTTGGAGTCGGTTACCTGGACAAAATAATCAGTATCCTGTCTGGCGAGACCATCAGAAGCTTTCCGTGGATATGCAAAGCAGCTCAAAGGGCATCTCACAAGATCTCCAATTCCGGGCTGCCTGCTTTGCTTTACTTGAGATCTGAAGGTGCTCATCTTCCGGAGATAGAAGAGAAATTGAGCAACATTCTTCGTTGAACCCGGTCAAACGACGGCGTCGCATCCCGCAGCTTGCAACTTGGAACTTATTACCGGTATTTGGCATGAAGAGTTCGCCTTTTGAGTTGGAATACTCTAACAATTGAAAGACATCCACAGGATTCGTGTTTCCTGTTTTACTTATCGGTATAGTCGCCATCCCAGCGATTTCATCAACGATTACTTCTAGGGTAATTTCTTAAGTCTTACCATGAAATATCTCTTTGTGAATTCTCATATTTAATATCAATTTATTTTTCTATTAGTTTCGAGATAATGTTAACCTTTACGGCTACTTCGTTCCTGCGAAGAAAGGGTAGAGTCCAAGGAGGGTTGTAGCGCATCATGAAGGGTTCGCCCTCTATCTCTATTCCGTTACTTTTCAATACCAGAAGCAATTTTTCAGCCTCTTCATCCATTTTCTTGGGGCTGCTGAAACCGGAGAACCTTATAACTGCAACTCTGGCTCTTTGAACCTGATCTATATCTATTGGAGTGCTCAAGGGCCTGGGAAGGCTTTCCAGGCTATATCGCTTGGGCATGATAAAAGACATTTTGTCCCCATAGGTAACCACAGGCGCAGTCATACCTATCCGTTCGTTCCGGTCATTGTGGCCAAAGATATACTCTGCCAGCATGCCAAAGGATCTATTTTCCTGGCCCGTTTGAGCAGTGGCTCTGATTTGAGGATCGTACTCCCTGATCTCAATTCCTTTCTCTAAAGTCTTTAAGACCACATATGAAGGCTCTTCAGTCCCCTTCGACATCTTCTATCTCCATCCTATTTTTTCAAGAAGAAAAAAGGCCATTATTGCTATGCTCATCATGACATCACTGCCTTAAGACCTGGCTAAGCCTGTGGGTCTCTGTCCGCTTGCTGCCCGTTCGTCAGGTTGCTCTTAGCATTCTCTTGATAGTTTCCAATAATCGATTGGTTTACCGGGATCCAATAATTCTTCATCTTTAGTAGAAATGCGGGGTCGCCTCCTGGGATTTCTCGGTCGCCGATAACGAAGACGTATCGACCTGCCTTTCCATTATCATCCCAAACGGCCACTAAATAGCTACTATTGCCAGGCAGTTTTACATATTGTTCTTGACGTGTCCAGTAGGATTTGCGACTGAAAGGCTCGAAGAAGGGAGTAGCATTCGCAGGAGATGGCAGGATTAACGAGCCAAAGTCTTGTGGTTTAATAACCCGTTTGGGCAAATCTCCAGGAGGTAACCCCGGCCCCATCAATGCCATCGTAGGAGTGAAGTTCTCTTGTCCTGTGATTTGAGGTATGGTAATGCTTAGCAAGATGGACTGACCAATGCTACCATTAAATGTATAGTAATCTACATTGGTCGGCGTTTCAAGCGTGGCATACATGGCGGTTGAAATAGTGGGGTCTTTAATATGCCCAGGATTGTCGGAAGTGAATTCCTTATCTTCAAAGAAGGGCTGGTGTGCTAGGGCTGGCGCGACAAATCCGATAAGCCAGATTGCAAGCAATAATGGAATAAAACATCTTTTCATTTTAGTCATCATCCTATTTTCTTGAATCCCAATATCCTTTAGAGCTTCTACATAATAAATCCTGAGGTTTTGCCTCTATATCAAATGAAGAAATTCGGCACGCAACCTGAAGCTATAATTTCGATTTAGATTTTATATGCTTTGGAACTAGCGATCACTTTAAATGATTACCGAATGAATATACAATAAAGACATAACATTCGCTGGAAGATTTTGGATGATGGAGGCAATTGACCTGAGGAATCGCGACATTTTTCGACAAGGAGCTAATGTAATCTTTGCCATAGCTCAATTCTCTGTCACCTTCCTCCCTGCCTTTGGTATTGGCATAGGAATAGGTGATCGTGCCCTAGGCAATAGCTCCCCGATTGTACCCATTTACTGGGCCTTTTTTATTTGGTTCTTAATTTTCCCCGCCTGTATTGCTTTCGGAATATACCAGGCTTTTCCAAAACAGAGGAAAAACGACATCCAACGAAGAATTGGCTTTTATACAGCGTCGGCTTTCATTGGTATTACTGCGTACGCTCTAGTGGCACAATTCGGGGGAAGTGATTGGATCCTCGTTGCGATCTTTGTTTGGATTCTCGCATCCCTTATCTCTGCACTTTTTCATCTGACAGATTATCGGCATCGTCTCACTCAAAGAGAACAGTATATTGTGCTTGCACCAATCAGTCTGCTTACCGGCTGGGTCAGCCTTGCAATTCTTGTCAACCTCGCCGATGCCCTGAAAATCTCAGGCATAATACAGACTGGAACCGTCGAAACAATATTTTCAGTCTTCTTGCTCCTCGTTGCCCTTCTATTTGCATCCTTTATCATCCGCAGAACACGAGGAAACCTGTGGTATGCATTCCCCGTTATTTGGGGGGTAATCGGGGTTGTTATAGCCAACATTCAGGAACGACCGAACTACATGGTAGCAGTCACTTCCGGATCTGTCGCACTCGCTATTTTAGGAGTTCTGCTAATGGTACGACGAAGCAAGAAAGAATCGCTCGGCAGGATTTAAGGGGTCGACGGGAGATAATTTGATCATTTTTCAAAGGCGGTCTCTGTAATTAGCTTACGCTAGATGGCGATTTTCAGATGGCGCAGGCGAAAATTGTATGTTTTATCTCCCGTCAGCGACTTAGTCAATCCTGATTTTTATGATGTCTCCTTCTATCAAAACATCATATGTCCTAATATTATGCGTTTTTATCATATCCATAATTCCACCACCCTTTGTTGTGGACATCACTGCATGGGATAATCCGCCAAGATGTCCTTCCCTAAGGGTCTTTCCCGTAATAACGTCGAATCTGGCGTGATGGAGCGGACATTCGACAACATTACCTTGAATTGTACCCATAGAGAGGGGACCATTCATATGTCCACACCGGTTATCAGTGGCGTAAAATTTACCCTCTACGTTTGCCAATAGAATTTCCTTGCCCTGTACCTCAACGTACTTCAATGAGCCCACTGGTATTTCCGATGTTCGTGCAGCATCAATCAAAGGCATTATTTCACCAATATGGCATATTCTTCATGCTATATATGTCTTTTGATCGTCCAGGTTTAGAACCAATACAACTCCGCGATCAATATAAAAAAAAAGGTGAGCGCAATAGAAGAGGTCACCAAATTCAGCTCACATAGTAGAGCAAAATGATAGCTCTCTTTCGGCAAATTGGTTTGTTTATGGGGACCTTATCTGTCCTTTCTGAACGCAGAAGCGAATACGTCCAGACGACTGTCAAGAGGTCTATGACGCCAATAATGATTATAACCGGTGCTATCATTTCGAGCGCCACCAGCACCCCCAGAGAAATGATGAAAGTAGGACGTCCATAAACTGTAGTTGAATAAAAGCTCTACATTCATTGTGCGCGGATACGATGTAATATATGCCTAGCCAGATTACAAACCATGCGGCTACATATATCTAGTCACGAAAGGCTCTTTAACAACGAGATTTTCAGTCACCTGGAAATATTCGAAAAGAGTACATCGGCACTCTTTCGGTCAATCGCCATCCGGCCGCTCTCATCGAGAGGAGGATAAGCGTTCAGCTGGCCTTAATCCGCCCTCGCAAGCCATTAGCTGGGATAGTGGCAGTGCTTATACCGGTATTAAATTCCAAGTTGCAAGCTGCGGGTTATTCGAATAAATAAAGCAAGTGACCAAGAGAAACGAAAACAGCATGAGATCCATGTTTAGTAAGCAATGTCACGATTCCTGGAATATTTATTAGGAGCTGTCATGCACTTTGGATCCAGACTTGAAAACAATTAGTCTATATAGACCTAAATTGAAAAATTTCACTCTATATTTTATTGAGACAAAATATATGAAGAGCTTGCTGATATCTCCTGAAAGGATGGACAGGGAAACGCTCGTCTCAATTGTTACATATGCTGCCTCTATCCTTCTACTCAGCGCGATTGTAGGTTACCATTTTTATCTTTCGAGACCCTGAGATGACGATTCGATGATCGTGATGTTGGCTATCATAACTGTCAAGCCGATTGAAAAGCAATAAAGACCGGGATGATGCATTATGGAAACCAGAAAGGTTCAGAGAACAGGCAAATCCACTTTTGTAGTCTCTCTTCCCAAGAGCTGGGCGACAAAGAATTCAGTAAGCAGCGGTTCGATGTTGTTCATTTCCCAGAACCAGAATGGGGATCTGATGCTAACCACAGACAGATCCGAAATGAACCTCAAAACGGAGATCAATATTGGAGATAAGGTTGGAGAGCCCCTGTTCAGAGACATTATTGGTTGTTACTTGGCAGGCTATCGAACCATTGAAGTTACTTCACCTCAATTCTCCCAGGTTCAGAAGAGTGACCTTCGCAAGATAGTAACCAAGCTTATCGGACCGGAGATCCTGGAGGAGACCATTAACAAAGTTGTGATACAGGACTTTTTGAGCTCGGGAGAGCTCCAGTTTGATCAAGCGCTTAAGAGAATGATGAATCTGGTCAAAGCCATGGTACATGATTCAATTTCATCTCTGCAGGGCAATAATAAAGAGCTGGCTCTTGATGTCATGCAGAGAGATAATGATGTGGATCGTCTAAACTTCCTCATTGCACGCCAATTTGCCGAGCTTCTGAGGTCAGGGTCGATGAAGAAAGAGATTTTTGATTCTATTACTGCCTTTAGCTATATGCAAGCCGCATCATATCTCGAAAGGATCGCCGATCATGCATCGAAGATCTCGGAAATCTCTGGCAAACACCATTGTGAGCTGCCTCCGGAGGCAATAGAAGAACTTTCTCATTTGAGATCCGCCTTTGGTAACCTGATTGAAGGATCTCTTCTGGTGCTGCTTCACTGCGACTCTGATAACGCCAATAAATTGATAGACTCCACAATGGAAACCAGAAAACTAGCTCAGATATTGGCCGACTCCTCTCGGGCCAAGGATAAGGACGAGATGCTGGTCAGGTTGGTTGTGGCCAGAAGCGTTGAGCGCATGCTTGATTATATAGTTAATATCGGTGAGCAGGCAATAAATCTGTGCAATGCCAAATATTAAGCGGGGATAAGAAACACTTTGTCGATAAAATCCGAAAATATAACTTTATTATAGATATGATTTTCTCATAGATCTCCGCATATATGGTGGGAAATTACCATAGAGCTAGCAAAAATATGAGGTATATTTTTTCCGAATAGAATATATTCTCATTATTGCTATGGAAATGCCTTTCCGCCGATTCTTCTATAGTATCTATTTGTGAAATGAATATATCTTGCCAAGCATGTAACGATTTGGGCCAGGTAAGATTGTCTCAGTGCACCTCCTTAATCTTGGTACATTTGCCAAGCTCGGAGCCCTTGAACCCGTGGTCGCCGCATGGATTGGCCCACATGTGGCGACATCCTACGTATCTCTCATAGTTTACCTCCGGGTCCGATTCGCTGCCGGAGTGATCGCTAAGAAAGAATGTCTATTAGGTAGCGTGTGGAGTGATTTTCTTTGATCGAAGCTGGTATAATCAAAAAAAATAAAGGATCGCCAGAGGAAGAGGATGCGGTCTTTGAGATAAGGTATATGGACGAGGATAATCTGGACGAAATGATGGCCTTGCAAGAGGTAATAATCCAGAATCTGGCAGACAAAGAGATCTTTCGGACGCATTCCATCGATTACTTCAAAAATCTCTTCCAGGTCGAGAAGGCTGCTATAGGAGCTTTTACCGAAGAAGGGCTGATTGCCTGTAGCGTCCTCAAGTTTCCAGAAGAGATCGAAGATAACTTCGGAGCGGACGTAAATCTACCCGTAGATGATCTGAGCAGAGTGGTCCACATTGCCAAAGTAGCTGTTCATCCGGCCTTCAGAGGCAACTCTCTACAGAGAAAGTTGCAAGGCATACACCTTGAGGTGGCCAGGGAGATTGGTTGTTATCATGCTTGCTGCATGGTCTCGCCCAAAAACCGCCATAGCCTGCAGAACATGTTTTCTAATGGATTCATTATAAAAGCCCTCAAGCTCAAGTTTGTTTCGAGGCTCAGATACATTCTGCATAAAAACCTCTTACGGCCAAACATGTCCGTCCCTGATGAGATACAGATATTGAGCTCGAATATAGCAGGTCAAATTTGCCTGCTAAATCAAGGGTTTATGGGATTCCGACTGGAGTTACTCGGGGATGACTTTGAAATATCTTATGGAAGAGTTCAGGCACTCAGATCTCCGCCTGAATTCCAATATTCGAATCATTGCATGAGTTCGGACCGTCGCTCTTTCGTCACCTTAGCTGCAAGATAGAAATATCACTTTTTCAACTATTATTTTTAATACGGAAATAAATATATGGGTCATCTTCATTGGCAAAAGCAAACTTGAGCGATGCATTGAAACGGGATGGCAAACATATCTTAGTAGATGTAACACGAGATCTTGCACCTATAGACTTCATTTATTGTATTGGCAAAAAGAATATACATTCGCTTAACAAAGGACATTTCGAGGGCATTAACAGCCCTCTCGATGGGAATACATCATCCCATTGAATCAGCCAAGAAACCCGGAAGCTCTGGAACTTTGAACAGGGCTTTCAAAGCCGGCAGATTACCTTTGAGCTAAAGCACTTTGTCAGGCTACCTGGCTTTTTATCTCTCAGGGCCTGCTGGCTTACAATCTGATTTTATTGAAAAGGGATGCTACTTGAAAAGCCTGGTCGGAAGCTGTATTGTTGTGGCGCTATTTTGTTCTACGCGGCAAGCTGCGGGGGTATTCGAATAAATAATCATCATCGGTCACATTCTTACGAGTTTTCGGACCAGACGAGCGCCGGGATAAGACAGCAAGGAAGAAGTATCTTGAGTGCAAATGATTGGATATGGACCTATTCTCTCCGTACATATTGGGCAAAATCAAACTATCTAACCGTATCGTTATGGCGCCGATGACCCGTTGTCGTGCGGTTGAAGGGAATATCTCGAGTTCTCTAGCCATTACATATTACAGACAGAGATCTCAAGCTGGTTTAATTATCACGGAAGGAGCGCAAGTAAGCCCGGAGGGTGTCGGTTATGTTCGTACTCCAGGAATCTACTCTCCCAGCCAGGTTAAGGGCTGGAGAAAGGTGACAGACGCGGTTCACCAATCAGGGAGCAGGATTTTCCTTCAGCTATGGCATGTAGGGAGAGTATCGCATCCGGATTTTCAGGACGGAGATAAACCAGTTGCACCCTCGGCACTTCAAGTTGAGGGCGATATTCATACCCAGTTTGGCAAGAAGAAAATAGAGACACCACGCGCACTCGAACTGGAAGAGATGCCAAACATCGTCAATCAATTTAGGAGCGGAGCCGAGAATGCCAAAGCGGCTGGTTTTGACGGTGTCGAAATCCATGGAGCCAATGGCTATTTGCTGGACCAATTCTTGAGAGACGGATCTAACCATCGAGCAGATCAATACGGAGGTAGTTTGCAGAATCGCGCACGTCTTCCGCTCGAAGTCACAAAAGCCGTTGTTGAGGTATTTGGTGCGGGAAAGGTAGGATATCGAATTTCGCCCCATTTCCAGAGGTACTCAATGTCTGATTCGAATCCACGTGAGACTTTTTCCTATCTCGCAGAAGAGCTAAATGGCCTCGAACTTGCATATCTTCACATGGTAGAGCGCATTGGCGGGCCGATGATTGTGGCACCAGAGGCACGGCTCGCCAAAGCTATTCGCAGCATCTTCAAGGGAACCCTCATTTTAAATGGTGGTTACAATGCCGTGAAAGGAAACGATGCCATTCAGAATGGTGTTGCCGACCTCATCGCGTATGGCTCCCTCTTCCTGGCAAATCCGGACCTGCCTGAACGCTTCAGAAAGCAGGCTTCGCTCAATACGCCGGATATAACAACCTTCTATGAAGGTGAAGAAAGAGGTTATATCGACTACCCTTCACTATAACTGATCCAGCAATGCATTTTCGCCAGATCGATACTCTGAGGATTTACAGGACTTGGGCTAAAGATCGATATATCTATTTTTCAAATAGTATGAGATACAAATGCTACTAACTATTTCTTCCGCTGCTATGATCGTCTGCCTTTCTATGCAGATAAGCCTGGAAGGCATGTCCTATCCTACACCATAGATGGCATTGAAAGCAATCCAGTGGAAATAGACGTAACAGGCACTTATAGCACCGACCGCTTCGCCAACATCACATGTTGCGATCCCAATAGGAGCATATGCCTCGATTGATCAAGCATCGAATTATGCATTGCCCGCTTCTCAAGATCGAGGGGGTTATCTGTGATGAGGGATAAATTGATATGGGAATACCTGATGTATTATCATTAATCGTTACGTAAGGTGAGGCGATTATGATCAACCTGTTCAAGAGAGGCACAGCGACCACAGCGAAGGTGGAAAAGAAGAGAGATAAACAAGAGGAGAGAAGGCAAAGAGCGCAGGCCAGAGGGCAGAGACCAATAAAATAGTTGACATTCATGAGGCCATATCGCATGAATGGTCATAGATCCCGGCCTAATCCCTAAATATTTTCATCTAGACGTTCTCCCTCTTAGCGGGAAAATATTCGTCTACCAGATCCCCGGCCTCATCCAGCCACGTAATTCTTTGCCGCGAATCGCTCGTAACCATAACGGAGAACGTCCTTCGGTGAAAATTGGTGACACCGCATAGACCAAAAATGCAGTCCTTCCAAATCATCTGCAAAGGATCACCAAAGTTATTCCGCTCTCGCACTGCATCGGTGTTGGAGGTGTTGAAGACGATAGCCGTCCTGGCCAAAAGGCGCCCGCAGGGCACACCTTCGCCGTCATCGCCTTCGAGAAACTCATAAGCCACTCCCGGACGTATGACTCTGTCCACCCAACCCTTGAGGATGGCAGGCGGCATGCCCCACCAGTTGGGATGAATAATTATTATTCCATCCGCATTATGGATTTCTTCGCAATGATTCTGGATTACAGGACCAAGAGGCGCGGTTTTGGGAATCTCTTCCAGAGTGAGGACCGGGTCAAAACATTCCCGATAGAGATCATGGATTACTACATCGTGGCCATTACTTTCCAGGATTCCGCTGGCTTTCTCTGCAATGGCATGGTTGAAGCTGCCGGGGTCGGGATGGGCGAGTATTATTGAGACTTTCATGATAATCATGCCTTAACCCTTTATCAGGAATCAACATTGTGGCTCATTATCCGGCAGACCATATAAGGCATATATAAGGCATACGCTTCATCTCCTGTCATATTTTATGTTTAGAAATCTTTATATATTTTTAATGAATATCAACACATGTGATCGGTGATCGTATGAAGCAGAATCTCGCTATCGTCCTCATCTGCTTGATGTACCTGTGTACTTGTACCGGACTATCACTTGGTGATGGATCTGATATGACAAACGACGGCAACACTTGGCAGGATGCAATGCTGTTGAACTTACAAATAAACGGGACAAATTTTAATGATCTAAACGGCGACGGTTTGAGGACTGGAGACGAGGCCGGCCTTTCCGGGTGGACTATAATTTTAAAGACCAATGGCATGGATTATCTTCAATCCACTACGGACAACATAGGTCGGTATTCTTTCGGGAACCTGTCGCCGGGGATTTATACAGTTTCCGAGAATAGCGTAACAGGATGGAATCAGACCTCACCGGGAAATGGTGTTTATGAAATCAACCTCGTTGATAAGGATGCAATCAACTATGATTTTGGGAACCATTACGGTCCAGTAGAATCCGTCCAAAAAACGCATCCCATTATGCCCGGAAATGCCTGGCTCGTTCATTCTCAAGGAGTCAAGAGACAGATGGAAGCCCAGGCCTCTAATGCTACAAACATCGGGCCCCGGGCAAACCTTAGCTTTCCGGCAGCGTTCAGTCTCTTGAGTCATGTTCCTTATGTTCCAAGTGAAAGAGACCAGGGAAACTGCGGCAATTGCTGGGTTTGGGGTTGCACAGCTCCAATCGAGGTTGCCAACTATTTCCAGAATGGTGTATCCGATCGTCTCTCCATTCAGTACTTTGATTCCAATTATAATGGAGGAAGCGGGTCCTGGGCGTGCTGCGGTGGTTGGGAAGGGACCTTTACGGATTTCTACAGTTCCCGGAAGAAGTTTATTCCCTGGTCCAACGCAAATGCGAACTATCATGATGGAAGCCGTGGGTGTGGTGGCTCAGCGGGCGTACCGGCGAGCTCAATTTCTATGAGCCCCAGCTACCCGATTACCTCCATCCAATGGCACCTCATTCCTACCAGAGGCACCGGAATTACTCAGGATCAAGCGATCAATAACATCAAGACCGTCCTCAACCAGAACAAAGCTGTGACTATGGGATTCTACTTGCCTGACTTTAATCCCTTCTTCACATTCTGGGACTCCAGCTCTGGTGTCTGGAATCCGGACCTATATTGCGGCCTGGCGAACGGCGCATATCCAGGCGGACACGAAGTCACGATTGTTGGCTATAATGATACCAGCTCATCCAACCATTACTGGATCGTGTTGAACAGTTGGGGTAAAGACAATGCCCACCCTGACGGCACCTTCAAAATGGATATGCATATGAATTATGCCTGCTCGAATATTGGTTCTTATTCATACGACTTTGGATATTTCGATGTGGCTTTTAGTAGCGCAAATAGAGCGCCAAACATGCCCAAAACGCCATTTGGGCCCGACAATGGCTCAATTGAGATCCCCTATACCTATGTCACATCAGCGAATGATTCTGATGGAGACCAGGTGAAATACGCCTTCGACTGGGGTGACGGGACGACAGAGTCACAGACAAACCTTGTCAACTCCGGGTCGAATGCAAGTGCATCACATACCTGGAACATGACGGGAACATACCAGGTCAGAGCCCGTGCTGCGGACAGAAAAGGTGCAACCTCAGGATGGTCGGATGCGACAAACGTCACCATAGATGCGCCATTTGATACACCTCCGGAAGCTCCTCTAACGCCAATAGGACCGGGTTTAGGCTTTACAGGAATCGCTTACGACTTTGTTACATCCGCAACTGATGCCGATGGAGACCAGGTGAAATATACCTTCGATTGGGGTGACGGGACAGCAGAGTCACAGACAAATCTGGTCAACTCAGGATCGAATGCAAGCGCATCTCATACCTGGAATACGGTAGGAACTTACCAGATAAAAGCATTAGCGACGGATCGGAAAGGCGTTTCGTCCGTTTGGTCGAACGCGACAACGATTGCCATAAGTGTGAAGCCGAATACACCGCCAAACGTGCCCACGGCGCCAACAGGGACTATCTCTGGTACCATAGGAACCTCCTACGCCTATGTTACATCAGCAACAGATCCTGATGGAGACCGTGTAAGATACACCTTCGATTGGGGAGATGGGACCGCCCAGTCGCAGACGGGCCAGGTCAATTCAGGATCAAGTTCAGGCGCATATCATAGCTGGAGCTTTGCAGGAACGTACCATGTCAAAGCGTTTGCCACAGACAGCAAAGGTGCAACCTCAGGATGGTCGAATGAGACTGCAGCTGTCATGAATGATCCGCCAAATTTGCCACCTAATACCCCGTCCAAACCTTATGGAAGTGCTACGGGAAAGGCAGGGACCTCATACAGCTACACCACATACGCAGCAGATCCCAATGGAGATATGGTGTTGTACACATTTGACTGGGGAGATGGAACAACCTCTGAAACGGGTTATGTCGCATCAGGAACTCAGGCAGCGGGTGCTCATATCTGGGAGAACGGTGGAACCTACCAGGTCAAAGCCTTGGCTAACGATAGCAAAGGTGCAAATTCAGGATGGTCGGCTGCAAAGACGGCAATCATTGTCGGGAATAGCCCGCCAAGATCTCCAGCTAAACCTACTGGACTTGCTTTGGGCAAGACAGGAACCTCTTACAGCTACGCTGCGTACGCAGCAGATCCTGATGGTGACCGGGTATTTTACACATTTGACTGGGGAGACGGAACAACCACAGCAACTGGCTATGTTGCCTCCGGAACGCGAGCAACCGTATCTCACGCCTGGAGCAGCGGAGGAACATATCTGGTCAAAGCCATGGCTACCGATAGCAAGGGTGCAAATTCGGGATGGTCCAGCCCAATGTCTGTCGTAATAAATACTCCACCCAATTCGCCAAACGTGCCTTCCGGGCCAAGTTCCGGCATCCATGGAACCTATTACACCTACACCGCCTCGGCGAGTGATGCGGATGGGGGCAAGGTGAAGTGCACCTTCGACTGGGGAGACGGAACGATCTTTACGACCGGTTTGGTCAACAGCGGAACGAGCACGAGTGCATCTCACAAATGGATCAGGGCGACAACGTACCAGGTCAAAGCGAAGGCTACTGATAGCCAGGGTGCATCTTCAGGATGGTCGGGTTCGCTATCCGTCAAAATAACCTGATCCGAATTCGACAATTCGACAGAGAGCTGGGATAATCGGCCGACCCAGCTCCCTAGATATTTTTCCTGGATTTTTCACGCTTCTTTTCACAAGCTGAATGGTATTGCCACAGGGGTTCGCATTCGCACAATCCAGAGCCCCATCAGCGGGCTTGAAAGCTGTCGTGAAGGCTGTCGCCAATTATCAGTATACTTTCATATTCAATTCAGTGACTTTAGCAATGGACTCGAAATCCTTATCTCGTGTAATCAGGGTCTCAGCGCCGTTTGCCACAGCAACTCCAGCGATTGAGACGTCAAACGAATTGACGGAAATCCCCAGAGCCAGAAGCCTAGCCATAATCTCGCTTGACCTTTCTGCAGATGCCTGATCAAAATCCAATATCTTGATATCGGAAAAGAATCTCCGGAAGAATCTTTCTTCGGCCTTTGCTTTATGATGCCTGATGCCCACAAAGATCTCGTGGTAGTTTACGGCCGTCGTTGCCACATCGCCTCCCACTGCCGTTCGGATCTCTTCGCCACCTCGAAGCAGGTCAATCAAAGCGCTGGTATCTAGGACGATCAAGTTCTGGGCCTCGCCAACTCTCTTATTCTTTTCGAATCTGCATCAAGCTTGTCCAGAAGCGGATTACCCTTTAAGGACCCAAAGTACTCTGAGAGGTCTATTTTGTCTTTCTTGAGCAGTCTTTCAATGACATCGCTGAAGCTTTCCTCATCTCTTCTAGAATCTTTGAGCAATTTGTATACGTCATCCCGGATGGAGATGTTCTTGGACGCCATGCATCTGTGTATGCATGCACAGAGATATATGGTTTTGGGGTTTTGAGTCAATTTGCTTTTGATGGCACAGTCGGATCGTCCTCTCCTACGATGGCAGTGAAACCGGCATCTCCAGAAATGTGCCATATCGATACACAGCCATGGATAATGCATCTTTTTCAGCATCATCGAGCGATCTGAATAGCTTTGTCCTGATAACCACCCGATCATTCTTTCTTTCCCGTCTCCAGCACCCGATTATGACACCATCGATAATAATCGTGTGATTAAGGGCGATCCTGCCATACGCCTGAGAGTCCGACTTTTCGGGCAACGCCGGGAACATGGCACTCCGATCTTTATAGCCGACCATATACTCGTCATAATCGGGCAGCAAACATGCGATATGCGACCCGTCTTCCCGAGCAGGGACAGACAAAGGCGAGAACCAGTAATTCTTACCATCAATTTCCTCCTGCAAGAGATCCGCCTTGACCATCTCCAGACCCGCCTTTGCTTCGGCAGCCGCAAGCCCTGTCCACCAGACGAAATCCTGCAGAGTTGCCGGACCGTGACTGGTGAAGTAGCGCCTGGCAAGCTCTGCTAATGCAGCATCCCGCTCCAGCCTCCGGCTCTCGGCTACCCACTCATCAAACAGCACAAATGTCTGCTGCTTGCCTTCCCGGGCACCCAGGCAAATGACCCCTTTTTGAGCCAGGTAACCGAGAATATGATAACTGCGCTGACCTTCCGGATTGATGCCGCCTTTGGCAAGCACATCATACAGTGCCTCACGCGTCAGCTGCCTGCCGCCCTCAAGTGCATGCGAGATCAGCTCTTCACTTCGTTCAAATATATCATCGTTCAGGCCCAATTCCATGTAGCGCCTCGCGCTCTGTCTGATAACACGCGGGGTCAGTAGCTCCAGCATCCATCTGGCGTCCTGTGCCGGGACGAGATGCAGGGTACCACGCATGGGCCAGGTGCGGAGGATCTTTCGCTCGATCAGCGCCTTTTCGATATCGACGAGCGTCGAGCCCGGCAGGCGAAGCCCAATGCCCCAGAGGCCGCCGGAATAGTCCTGCGACTGCACCGCACCCAGGCTCTCGACGATCTCCAGAGGATTACGAAACTTCGTGCCAGCGATCTGCTGGTTGTGGAGCCGATAGCGAATGATTTCAATGCTATTCATTATATCCTTCCTTGATCTGACTTCTTTTCTTTCATTGATTGCTTTTGCGACTGAAACGCCTAAGTACTTGGGACAGGGCTCCCGCATGGAGGATGAAAATAGAGCCGCTTTGAAATCAAAAACTTGACATTATGCAAAAAGTCGTGGCTACATCCAGACGTTGGAACTCTCGATTTGTCTGCAGCTCAATCGTTGTCGTCGCTTGGCCGGCCGCGGCCATAAGCCGCGCCCAGAAGGCACAGCGCGGGAGGCCCGCAGGGCCGACTCGCGGCACCCCGGAAGAATGCGCTGATGCTGTACTTGTTTGCATCTATGAAGTCCAGTATGCAGTTGAACGACCTCTAATTAGTCGCAAAGATCATCCACTAAATCTTCCGGTTCTACGCGGGTGTTACGCGCTTGGTCGACGAGGGGCGCAATCACAGG
>Ga0209777_10003773_pt1 | contig 18467 bp, 13 predicted proteins | sample FrelakmetHBP12HB_FD_187147 | JGI IMG/M metagenome (GOLD analysis project Ga0209777, IMG submission 187147) | Freshwater lake sediment microbial communities from the University of Notre Dame, USA, for methane emissions studies -HBP12 HB (SPAdes)... | ecosystem: Environmental > Aquatic >...
AATCAAGGTCGATGTCATGATCCGCGGCCTGCGAAACCTCACCGATGTTCAATACGAATTCCAATTGGCCATGACCAATCGCCGCGTCGCGGGAATCGAGACGGTTTTTATCATGACCTCAGAGGAATATGGATTCGTCAGTTCGACGATGGTCCGCGAGATCGCCCTTTTGGGCGGGGACGTGTCCAAGCTGATTCCCCACAGCGTCTATGACCGCCTGAAACTCAAGCTCCGCGAAAAGGGGCTTCCGCGAAAAGTCTAACCGGCAACATGAAGATGGGGGCTTGCATGAAAAGTCAGACCCTTGCCAATCGCCCACGGGTTGGAGTATAATGGTTTTCCGTATTTGATCGTTACTAAATGATATCCTGGGCCTGTGTGCCGCGAGAAAATCGATATGCTGTGTCAGTATTGTAAGAAACAGTCGGCGACGATTCATCTGACCGAGATCCAGAACGGGCATCGGGAAGAGACGCATTTGTGCGAGGGTTGCGCCGAGCATCAGGGCCTGTCGGTCAAAAGCCAGATCCCGCTGAACGAACTGCTCAGCACGCTGTTGTCGGCCCAGGGTCAGGCCAAGAGCGGACCCAAGGACGAGGATTCGACCGGGGGCGGGACGGCTTGCCCGAGCTGCGGGATGACGCTCAAGGAATTCGGCAAGAAGAGCTTGCTGGGCTGCCCGGCCGATTATGACCTGTTCCGCGAGCCGTTGGAGCCGCTGATCGAGAAATCGCAGGCCGGACACAATCGCCACTGCGGCAAGGTTCCGTCGCGGACCCCGGCACCGGCCAAATACCAGATTGAACTGGCCCAGTTGCACAAGGACCTCGATGCGGCGGTCCGCGCCGAGGATTATGAATCCGCCGCCGCGCTCCGCGACCGGATCAAACAATTGCAGGCGCCCGGACTTTCCGCCGGCGCGTGATTGAAACGAGACGATGAGACCCAAAGATTTATCCAACCGAATCAGCGAGTGGTTTGAGGGCTCCGGTCCCGGGGCCGACATTGTCATTTCCTCGCGGATCCGCCTGGCCCGAAACCTGGCGGGGTACGAATTCTTGCCGTGCCTGACGCAGGGGCGAAAACGCCAGATCCTGCGGACGCTCAAAGAGGCCATTTTGGGCATTGATCTTGGAGAATCTGTTTTTTATGTCGATGTCGATGGCGCTGCGGCCCTCGAACAGGAGTTGCTCGTCGAACGGCATCTGATCAGCCGGCAGCACGCGCTGGGCAAAGGCCCGCGCGGCGTGGTCATTGCGACCAGCGAATCGTTCACGGCGATGATCAACGAGGAAGACCACCTGCGGATCCAGGCCTTTCAGACGGGCCTGCAACTGCGGCAGTGCTGGGAGCGGATCAATCGCATCGACAACCTCATCGAGGAAAAGGTCGAGTACGCCTTCCACCCCGACTATGGTTACCTGACCGCCTGTCCGACCAATCTCGGTACGGGAATTCGCGTGTCGGTCATGCTGCACCTTCCGGCGCTGAAGATGGCCGGCCAGATCGAGAAATTCCTGCAGTCGGCCCGCGACGCGGACCTGACGGTGCGGGGTCTGTTTGGCGAGGGCACCGAGGCGGTCGGCGATTTCTATCAGCTCTCCAATCAGGTCACGCTGGGCGTGCGCGAGGAGGATGTGGTCGCTCAGTTCAACGATATCGTTGTCCCGCGGATCGTCGAATATGAACAGCTCGCCCGGAGAAAGTTGCTGGACAAGCAACAGGATGCTCTTGACGACAAGATTCAGAGAGCCCTGGGCGTGCTTGGCAGCGCGCGGCTGATCAGTTCGCAGGAGGCCCTGTTTCTGCTGAGCCATATCCGGTTGGGCGTGAACCTCAACCGCATCCCGGGCCTGTCCATCCGCACGATCAACGAGCTGTTCATGCTGACCCAGCCAGCACACCTGCAGATGAACCAGGGCGAGCCGCTGGACCCTGACCGCCGGGACGCAACCCGGGCCGGCATCATCCGCTCGCGGCTGTACCGGAACTGATTATTCCTTGGCCCCATATTGCTTGAGCAATTCGATGACTTTCTCTTTTCCTCGTTGCGGGCTTTTCTGCGCCCACTGAAGAGGCGTATCGCCCCACTGATCGCGAAGATCGCATCGAGCGCCATTCTTCAACAGCAATTCGATCCGCTCGGCATTCATCTGGTCGATCGCGGCGTACAGCGGAGTTCTTCCCCGCGGATCGGCGGCGTTGATATCGGCACCGGCCTCCAGGTACAGGCGCAGGATCTGATCTTCGTCGGGTCCGGACAGAGCGGCCCTTGCGAAATCGTGGAGGGGTGTCTGGCCCTCTGAGTTTTGCGCCCGGACATCGGCGCCATGGGCGATCAGGATCCGAGCCATCCCGATATTGTTGCAGGCCAGATGCAACGAGGTCTGTTTTGACGCGTTGGGGATATTCGCATCCAGGCCCTTGTCGAGGAAGAACTGGACCATGGTGTTGCCCCCCCACATTGAGGCGAAATGAAGGACGGTGTCTCCTTTTTTGTCGCGGGCGCCGAGCTGAGCGCCGTGGTCGAGCAGAAGCTGAGCGGATTTGACATCCTGGTACAACTCGATGGTCTCGAACAGGGGCGTGCGGCCGAGAGCATCGCGGGCGTTGACATCCGCCCCGAGTTCGATGAGCATTTCAACGGGGCCTTTATTGTATGCGGCCTGATGCAAGGGGGTCCAACCGCGACCGTCGCCTTCGGTGGAATTGATATCCGCACCCTTGGATATGAACAAGCGGATGAGATCGGGTTTCTGATGAACGATCGCACAGCGAAAGGGAGTCTCGCCGGACGAATCCTTCGCCGTCAGAGAGGCGCCGTTTTCGACCAAACATTTGGCCGTTTCCAGCCGCCCAAACCCGGCGGCAAAATGAAGGGGCGTTTCCTTGTTGGAGGTATGACACAAATCGGGATTTACGCCTTTGGCCACGAGCCACTTAATCACTTGGGGTTCTTCAAAATAGACCGCACAGTGCAACGGGGACACCCAGTCCTGTTCGCGCTTGCAGAAGGTGGTCAGGTCTTTGCCTTCTTCGATGAGGCGTTTGGCCTTGGCCAGATCCCCCAGAATAATGGCCTTGTGAAGATCGGTGCAGGCCCGCTCCATCCAGTGATAGACCGCGGCATCGGATCGGTAATGGGCCGGGATTTGATCTTCGTTATTCTTTACGGCCGATGGTTTGGGAGCGGCCGGGGCGGCGCCGGGATTCAGCATGGCCAGGATTTTGGCATTTCCGCCGGAAGCGGCAACATCGCGGGAGGATTTTCCGAAACGATCTTTCAGGTCCGGATTTGCTCCTTTTTCGAGCAACAAGGCAACCATCTCCGGAGATCCTCGCTCGGCGGCAACCTGCAGCGGCGTTGATCCGGAATTGGATGGAGCGTCGATTTGTGCGCCCCGCTCGATCAACAATCGGACGGATTGGAGCCGGTTTTCTTCGGCGGCAAGACAGAGGGGCGTGCATCCAAATCGATTCCGAACTTCCAGATTGGGTTTATACCGGAGGAGCATTTCGACGGACTCGCTGGAACGGAGGGCCTCATGGAGGGGACAGGATCCAAAGAAATCGGGGGCATCGATTTTCGCCCCGCGGCGGATCAGTTCCGGAATCACTTTCAACTGCACGCCGCCCTGGGCGCAGGCCTTATGGAGAGGGGTTCGGCCGACGAAATCGGCGATGTTGACATCGGCCCCGTGCTCAATCAAACAGGTTGATACCTTATTGCTAAACCCATTATCACACGCCAGTGCCAGCGGCGTATTGCCGTACAGATTTTGCGCGTTAACATTGCCTTTGTGCTTCACCAGCAGGTCGATCGTATCCAAATCCGAACGGTGGGCGGCATAGTGAATCGCTGTCCAGCCCTCAATGGATGCGGCGTTGACATTGGCGCCGGAGGCCAGGAGCAATTCCACGAACAGGGCATGGGCGTACTGTGCGGCGGATAACAACGGGGTAAATCCGAAACGGTCTTTGGCGTTGACATCGTTCCCGCCGGCAATCAACAATTTGGCCATCGCAGGCAGCCGGTTTTCCACGGCCCAGTGAAGCAGGGAATTGCCCTGCGGATCCCGAACGGACAGATCCCCTCCACTCTCCAGATATTCCTTGAATTTCAGTTCGGCATCCGCGATTGTTCCCGGGAGCACATCACGATCCTGATTGTCCTCCGATCGAATCCATTCGTCCGGGATGAAGGCGGGTTTTTCGGCGCGGGGTCGTCCGAATCGCATCGCCCCGAACTTTCGCAGAATCTCGCACAATTTTGGGTCGCGCTCAAAGTCATCCTGGGCAATCAGGCTCTGCAGCGGGTACAGGCCCAGAAAGGTCGGGATATTGGGATTGGCACCTTTGGAGAGAAGGTATTCGACGATGTTCCCCTGACCCTCGAACACGGCCTGATACAAAAGGGGTTCGCCCTTGGCATTGATGTGATTGGGCGAGACGCCGTGATCCAGAAACACTCGAAAGGTTTTCAGATCGCCGTTGCGGACGGCGAAGTTCATGGCCGTGAGGCCTTCGTTGGTCGGGATATCCGGATCGGCCCGGCGATCCAACAGGATTCCGACGGTGTTCTCGTGCTGTTCCTGCGCGGCGTAGTGGAGCGGAGTAAAGCCCCGGTTATCGAGGGCATTGATGTTGGCGCCGCGGGACAGCAATTCACCGATGACGGCGTTTTGCCCCATCCAGGCCGCGGTATGAAGGGGCGCCAGACCCTGGAAAGAGATGGCATCCATTTTGCCGCCAAACATGATCAGTTGCTTAAGAATCGCCACGGACCCGGAGAATGCGGCGGCGTGGACGGGCTGATAGCCGTTCTGGTCGGGGGCGTCGATCTTCGCCCGGCGGGAGATGAGCATTCCTGCGACGGCTTCCTGCCGATCCAGCGCCGCGACATAAAGGAGGGTCTGCCCTTTGCTGTTGACGGTTTCGATTGGAGTTCCGGAATCCAGGAACAACCGAACGGCATCGAGATCCCCCTTTTCAATGGCCGCATAGAGATCGGCGGATTTCTTGGATTGCGCTGCCGGCAGCTGATTGCCGGTTTTTCCTTTTGCCTTATCCAGATCCTGGATTCCGCGCTGGACCTCTTCCTGCTCTTTCTGGTCCTGTTCGGAATCCTCCTGGAATTGAATCCCGATTTGAGCGAAAACCCCACAGGCGACCCAGAGAACCAAAAGCCCGGTCCAGCCGTACTTCATTTTCCCATTGATCTTCATTTATGACCTCCATATCCAGTGAATACCGGGGATATTCTACCCAATCTGATCCCCTAAACCTACATGAAATAATGTCAAAAAGTGGTCAATTCTGCCATTTTGACAGATGGAAACACCCCGCTGTTTCTTCCGTAATAGCTTGTTAATGCTATAGTTAAGTCGATTCCATGCCGTGGCACAGACTTTGCAAATCTACTATTGGCGAAAGTACTCTGATTCAATATCGCAACCAGCGAGATAAGGGAGTGAACCATGGCAAAGATTATTGGAATTGATTTGGGAACCACCAACTCGGTCGTATCCATCATGGAAGGATCGACGCCGAAGGTTCTTGTGAACTCATCGGGTTCGCGGCTGACGCCGTCGGTGGTGGGATTTACGGAAAAGGGCGAACGGCTGATCGGCCAGATCGCCAAGCACCAGCAGGTGACCAACCCGCTGAATACCGTCTATTCGATCAAGCGATTTATGGGCCGGAGACACCGCGAGGTGGCCAGCGAAGAAAAGCTGGTTCCGTACAAGATCGTCGGCGGCGCCGACGAACTGGTAACGATCCATGTCCGCGGCAAGGACTACACCCCGCCGGAAATCTCGGCGATGATTTTGATGGACCTCAAGAAGACCGCCGAGGATTATCTGGGCGAGAAGGTCGAGCAGGCCGTGATCACCGTGCCGGCGTATTTCAACGACGCGCAGCGGCAGGCGACTAAAGACGCCGGCCAGATCGCGGGGTTGAAGGTCGAACGGATCATCAATGAACCGACCGCGGCGGCGCTGGCCTATGGCCTCGAAAAGAAAAAGGAAGGCAAGGTCGCGGTCTTCGACTTCGGGGGCGGGACATTCGACGTATCCATTCTCGACATTGGCGACAATGTCGTCGAGGTGCTCAGCACCAATGGCGACACGCACCTGGGCGGCGATGACCTGGACGAAATCCTGATGCAGCATTTGGCCGAAGAGTTCCGCAAGAAAGAGGGCATCGATCTCCGCAAGGACCCGATGGCCCACCAGCGGCTCAAGGAAGCGGCGGAAAAGGCCAAGTGCGAACTGAGCACGCAGGTCGAATCGACGATCAATCTGCCGTTTATCACCGCCGACGCGTCCGGACCCAAGCATCTGCAGACGACGATCACGCGCAGCAAGTTCGAATCGCTGGCCGAGCCGGTGTTCGAGCGGCTCAAACAGCCGTGCCTCCAGGCCATTCAGGACGCCAAGGTCAAGCCGGCGGATATTTCCGAGGTCCTGCTGGTCGGCGGTTCGATCCGGATCCCGAAGGTCCAGCAGATCGCCAAAGACCTGTTTCATCGCGAGCCCAACCGGAGCATCAACCCCGACGAGGTCGTCGCGGTCGGCGCCGGGATCCAGGGCGCGATTCTCTCCGGCGACGAGGGCGTCAAGGACATCCTGCTGCTGGATGTCACGCCGCTGTCGCTGGGCGTCGAGACGCTGGGCGGCGTGATGACGCGCCTCATCGAGCGCAACACAACGATCCCGACGAGCAAGAAGGAAGTCTTCTCGACGGCCGCGGACAGCCAGACCAGCGTGGATATCCATGTGCTGCAGGGCGAGCGGGAATTCGCCCGGGACAACCGTACGCTGGGCCGCTTTCAGTTGGCGGGCCTGCCGCCGTCGCCGCGAGGGGTGCCGCAGATTGAAGTCAGCTTCGACATCGACGCCAACGGAATCCTGCATGTCTCGGCCAAGGACCACGGCACGGGCAAGGAACAGTCGATCGCGATTCAGTCGAGTTCGGGCCTGAGCAAGGACGAGGTCGAAAAGATGCGCAAGGACGCCGAGAGCCATGCGAGCGATGACAAGAAACGCCGCGAGGTGGTGGATCTGAAAAATCAGGCGGACCAATTGGTCTATCAGACGGAAAAAACGCTCAAGGAACACGGCGAGAAGGTTTCGGCCGAGACTCGCGGCAACATCGAGAACGCCCTGAACAATCTCAAGGAAGCCGCCAAGGGCGACAGCGCCGACGCCATTCGCAAGGCCGTCGAGACCCTCAGCAGCGCCTCGCAGGAATTGGGCAAGGCGATGTATGAAGAAGCGGCCAAGAAGCGGGCCGCAACCCCGGGCGCCGCTCCGGGCGGGGCAGCGGCCGGCGCCGGGTCGCAACCGCAGACGCCGCCGCAGGAAGGCGAGGTTCGGCGCAAAGGCGGCGATGACGTGATTGACGCGGAGTTCGAGGCGAAAGACAAGTAATCTTATCTGCGGATCGTTTCTGCAGATTCCATAAACAATCGGCCGTGCGCTTGGGATGGTGGCACGGCCGATTGTGTTTTGATCCGGATATTTCACAGATTTAGGAATCCTCGGGGGATTCAACCGGCAGGGTCACGGTAAATGTGGCGCCCTGGCCGGGCTGGCTTTGGACATCGATGGTCCCGTTGTGCTGCAGGATGATCTTCCGCGCGATTGACAGGCCCAATCCGATTCCGGCCTTTTCCTTGGTGGTGTGGAACGGCTCGAAGATGACTTGCGTGTCAGGAATGCCGGGGCCGTTATCGACAATCTTCAAGATGATCTTCTTTTCGGACGCGTCGTAATGGGTTTCGATTTTGATCACGCCGGTCTCGGCGGGCACGGCGAAGATGGCGTTGAGCGCCAGGTTCAAGACGACATCGTACATCTGGTCGGGGTCGAGCCGGGCGGGGGGAATCTTGGCGTCGGCCTGCAGGGTGATTTTCTTTTTCTGGCGATTGGTCCCCAGCCGGAGGGTTTCGACGGCGGTGCGAACCACGCTGTTGAAGTTGGTCCTGACCAGCGTGGGACTGTCCTGGCGGACAAACTTGAGCATGTCGATCACCAATTTCTGGATCAGGTCGAGATTTCGTCCGAGGATCGCCCAGGCCTTGCGGGCCTGCGGCAGGTTTTCGCTGGCCAGGGCCTCGTCCACGGCCTCGCGTCCGCCGATGACGGCCTGCAGGATGTTCTTGATCCCGTGCGAGAGGTTGATGGCATGTCGGCCGGCCTGCGCGATTCGCTCGGTCAGCTCGATCTCCTGCGAGATCCGCTCGGTGCCGGTCTCCAAGTGGGAAATATCCAGTCCGGCGACGGTGTCGCCGGGGGTAACCTGCGGTTTTGTGACCCAGGGGCTGATCTCTTCGGAGGTCGGTTCCGGGGGATTCCACGAGGCGGGAAAGACAAACTGCAGGATCGTGGCGCCGATGCGGATCTTGTCCTCGTGGCGGAGCTGGACGGGGCGATCGATGCGGCGGCCGTTGACGAAGGTTCCGTTGGCCGAACTCATGTCCTGCAGGACCCACTGACCGTCGCGGAAGGACAACTCGGCGTGGCGGCGGGACACGGCGCGGTCTGCAATCAGGACATCGGCCTTCTCCCGGCCGACCATCAGCGGCCAGCCCCCGCCGGGATTCAGCTCGAACGACTGACCCTCTACGGGCCCAGCGATCGCAACCAATTTTGCCTGAGTGGTCGCCTTCCTGGCCATACGCAATCCCTTCTATTCTTTTATTTCCCGATACAAAATCGTGAAAAGATTCGGCCCAGGACCCGTTCGTCGATCGGCTCAGACGGGGTCGGGGCCAGTTGTTCGACGGCGGAACGCAGCAGCATCGCGGTAACCTCGTCATGCCCGTCGAGCAGTTCACGCTGGGCTTGGCGCAGGGCCGTCAGGGCGCTGCGAATCGACTGGCGATGGTGTTCGGTCAGGGCCAGGCGATCGGATCCGCCCGAATCCCGCTGTTGCAGCAGCAACGCCGCATCCACCCGGCTCCGTAATCCGTCGATGCCGGCGCCGGTCTTGGCACTGACGGTCAAACACGGCTGGCCGAAAATCTTCTGAGCCCGGGCGAGGACCTGATTGGTCGTCTGGGTCCATCGATCCTGCTGGGTCATCACCACCAGCGTCTGGGGCCGCGCCATCCGTTGGAACAACGCCAAGTCTTCGCTCCAGTCCGGCCTGGAGCCGTCGGCACAAAACAACAGGATCGAGGCCGACCGCAAGGCATCCTCGGCCGCTCGCTGGGCCAGCTCCGCCAGTATATCGTCGGGGCGGGTCTGGTTCAAGAGCCCCGCACAATCAAACAGGACACATCGCCCATGGGGCAAGATCCATTCGGTCTCCAGCACATCCCGCGTAGTCTGGGCCACGGGCGAGACCAGACTCCGCGGGCGGCCGAGCAGGGCGTTCATCAGCGAGCTTTTGCCGGCGTTGGGCAATCCCGCCAGTCCCACCGACGGCAGATCCATGAGCTCTTCGCCGTGGATGCTCTGGTCAAGAATGGACTGAATTCGGTCTTGAATCCCGACGAGTTGCTCGATCGCCTGATCGACCGGGATCGATGGAATATCGTCCGTGGAAAAATCCAGGCCGGCTTCGATCTCGCTGAGGAGATTGAGCAATTCCTCACAACAGGCATTCAAGGTCTCCGAAAGCCGCCCCTCGAGCATTCTCCGGGCCGCCTCCAACTGGAGCCGATTGCCCGCGGACACGACCTGCGCGACGGCCTCGGCCTGCGTGAGGTCCATCCGGCCGGACAGATACGCCCTCAGCGTGAACTCGCCGGGACGGGCCTGCCGGCAACGCAGCAGGATTTGGGCCAGGACGGCCTCGACGACGACCGGCGGGGCTTCGAGATGGAGTTCGGCGACATCCTGGCCGGTGTAGGAGTGCGGGGCGGGAAAGGCATAGATAATCGCGTCGAGGGTCGCGCCATTCAACTCGATCGATGCGTGTTGAATTCCCCGGCCGTCGATTCGCCGCAACGACCGGCACAGATTTTCAATTATATTGAAGGCCTCCGGGCCCGAAATTCGCACGATGGATCGGGACGGGTATTCTTCGGCCGGCGTGGCCGTGCATACGGCCGCAATCGTCTGATCGATCGACTCCATGCCACCCCCAAACCATTCCGTCATCAACCGGCGCGGTCGTTACCGGTTGATCTTGAACATCGGCTTGGCCTTGGGCTTCTTGAACTTGCCGCCGGTCTTGCTGGTGACCGGAACCAAGCCCTGGGCCTTTTCGGCATCTCGCTGCTCGATGTGTTTCTTGATGATCTTCTGCTCGATGACGCCGGCGGCCATACTGGACATAATGTAGAGATTTACGCCTGACGGCCCGGTGTAGAGCATGATCGGAAACATCACCGGCATCAGGATCATCATGATCTTCTGCTGCTGGGCCACCTGCGGGTTGGTCTGGGCCCCCGGGGTCGGCATCATCTTTTGCTGGATGTACATCACAAAACCCATCAGCAGCGGCAACAGGTTGACCGAACTGATCTTCCAGCCCAACAGCGGAATGGCGACTTCTTTGAAACGGAAGAGCGCGTCCGGGGCCGAGAGGTCGGTGATCCAGAAGGGCAAGAAGCCCGCGCCGCGGAGGTCGATACTGGAATCCACGGCCGACCACAGGGCGATCCAGATGGGCATCTGAAGCAGAACCGGCGCGATGCCCATGGCGGGGTTGACGCCGGTTTCGCGGTACAGCTCGCGGACCTTCTTTTGCATCTCCATGGGGCTATCGGCGTATTGGGCCTTAAGCTGTTCCATTTTGGGGCCGAGCTTTTGCATGGCGGACATCGAGACCTGGCTCTTCTTGGTGACCGGATGCAGCAATAGCCGCACGATAAACACCAAAATCATGATCACCACGCCGTAGTTGCCCAGCGGGCCCATGGCGTTGAACATCGCCTTCATCGACCAGAGAATCCCGAAGGCCAGCGGGCGGATGATGCACGAGGGACAACAGCATCCGCTAAAGTCGATGGTATAGAAATAGCCAAGCTGCTTATACAGCGGAGTTTTGCCGAACAGGTCGCGGTCCTTGGGTCCCAGGTATAACTGGAAGTTCAACTGACGGGTCGCGCCGCTGGTCCCGGCGGCGGCCAGCGAGATCGGCTGGATGGAAACGATTGTGGAGACATTCTCGTCGCCGCTGGCGGCCCTCGCATCGCCATCCGGATTGTGATACCAAGCGGTCTGGTCGCCGATCCACTCGCAGGCCTGTTCGGTTCCGGCGGGGACCGGGCGAATAATCATGGCAAAATATTTGTTGGCCAGGCCCGCCCAGAGAAACCTGGCCGGCTTGGCCGAAGCGGACAGGTTGCGCCCGATCAGAACATCGTAGCGGGCATTGCTTCGTTCCGTCTCCGTTCCGGAAAGCATGGCCTTGCGATAGTTTTCGGTACTGTCTCGCAGGCCGACCTGGCGCATCAGGGTCTTTCCCCAGACGCCCGCCATCATTTCCTTTCGCGCCCAGGCAACAGCGCCTTTCTTATCCAGAAAGCCGCCAATGATTTTGCGGTCCTCCATCCGGATCGCTTCGCGCTCGATACCCGACGGGCCGACGATTTCGAACTGGACCTTGATCGGCCGATCGGCGAGATTTTCGGCGGTGATCCCGCATTCCAGATCATAGGTCCCCGGCGCAAGGCGATAGGTCTTGACCAATCGCAGGATCGGGGTCCCCATCCCGTTGGCCGCTTCGGCGGAACGCTTGCCGACCACCGCCTCGAAGCGAACTTCGTCGGGCGTCGGGTCGCCGACGATCTTCCAACTGAGCCGGTCCAGCGGGAACGAGGTCGGACCGAAATCCTCGGACTCGTAGGCCAGCTTGAGATTCTGGCACGCCAGCGGAACGATCGTCCTCCTGCCGTCCACAATCGGGCCGATCAGCTTGAGCGGCTCGGGGTTTTCATGTTTGCGGTCGTCAAACTCGCTGAGCGTTACCGATGCGATCCCCGCCCCGGCGCTGGTCAGTTCCACCTGATACTTGTACCGGGTCGGATCGTCGGACCGCCGGCATTTGTCGTACAGAAGGCCAAGCGTTCGCGTTTGACGGGGTGCACTGACAGCGGACAGTTGCGCCAGTTCGCTCGGGACGGCGGCCGGGGCCGCCGCGGCAAGGGTCACGGGCGGCTGGGGCTGGGGTTGGGGTTGGGCTTCGACGGCAGGCGTTTCCTGAGGTTTGACCTCGGGAGTTTGCGCTAAACCCAAGCCGGCCATCCAGCCCAACAGAATCATCCCATACGACAGACTATAAACGGTAATAGACTTCATCGCATTTCCTTCAGACATTCCCTGGATCGATTCCTATTGAACATCCACGGGATTAAAATTCCGGATTCCCGCTTTCGCGGGAATGACAACAACCGCCGGGGCTACCGGCCTTCGGACAGGCGATCGCCTTCGAAGCTGTCCAGCTCCGGTACGGCGTAGATTTTTTTGGCCGTCGCTTCAAAATCGTATTCGAGGCGGACGAAGTGCACCTCGTTGCCTTCCACGAACACATAGCCGGTACGGTTGTCGCGGTCCCGCGGCTGGCCCACCGAGCCGACATTGATGATGGCCTTCTCGTCACTCAAAATCGGATATACATTGCCCAGTTCTTCGGGGGTGTAGAAATCGGGGTCATCGAGAAAGACGCCGGGCAGATGGGTATGGCCGATGAAGCAGACATGCTTGATCCGCTCGAACTGGGAATTGACCTTGCCGAGGTTGGTATAGACATCGTCGGGAAACAGATACTCGTTGATCGGGCGCCGCGGCGAGGCGTGGACAAAATCGAGTTGTGCCTCGACCTGGCCGAGTTTGGCGCTGAGCGTCCAGCGCATGGGCTGGGAACCGAGAAAGCTCCATCGCTTGGCGTTGCCTTCGGTGTCGCCCTGGCGTTCGAGGATATCCCGCGTCCAGAAGCTGGCCTGTTCGGCCCCCATGTTGAAGTTGGTGGGTTCGTACAGGACCGCATAGTCGTGATTGCCCAGCACGCACACCTGGGTCCGGGCGATGACCAGGTCCAGGCACTCCAGCGGATTGGCCGCATAGCCGACGACATCGCCGAGGCAATAGATCGTCCGGATGCCTCGGCTGTCGATATCCGCCAGCACCGTCGTAAGGGCCTCGAGATTCGAATGAATATCGCTAATGATGGCAAACATATTCTCTACCATAGGTTACTGTTATCCATACGCGAACAGTGTCTTATACCATAAACCGGCGATGGTTTCCAGAAGGTAGATTCTCAAATCGGAAGGAAATCACAGGTCGCTTTTTCCGTCGGAAAACAAACTCCAGCCGTCCCATTTCCCCCGAATTGCCCGTCTTGCCGCAAATATTGGGAGAAAAACCTTGACTGGCGAAAGCGATTGAACGAAGATTTTGCATCGTTTGACCTCGAACGACGATATTCCCCTCACCGAATAGAAAGGGACATGGATGGACATAATTGAGGCCATAAGCAAGCGGTATTCGTGTCGGGTCTATCAGGACAGGCCCGTCGAGGCCGAGACGCTCAACACGATACTGGAAGCGGCCCGGCTGGCGCCGTCGGCGAAAAACCTGCAGGACTGGCGGTTTGTGGTGGTCACGGACGCGGCCCTCCGTCAGCGGTTGTGTGTGGCGGCCAACAGCCAGCCGTTTGTGGGCCAGGCGCCGGTGGTGATCGTGGCCTGTTGCGTGGTGGACCATGTCATGCGGTGCGGCCAGGCCGTCGGGCCGATCGATGTCTCGATCGCATTGGAGCACATCGCCCTCCAGGCGACGGGCCTTGGCCTGGGAACCTGCTGGATCGGCTCGTTTTTCCCCGACCAGGTCCGCCCGATCCTCGGAATCCCGACTTCGGCCGCCATTATCGAACTGATGACGCTGGGGTATCCGGCCATCGCGCAGGGTCCGCGAAAGCGGGAAGCCCTCGATTCGATCGTCTGCTACAACCAGTGGAAATTCTGACGGATTGATTTCCTTGACTTTCGGCCGCCGGCAGTGTATCACAATGACACCGCAGGAGGGAACATCGTTGCAGAAGAAAGGCCGGCCGTGGCCGACAGAGACAAACAACCCGCGACCGTCGGATCCAAGACCGAATCTGACGGTTGCTTGATATTGATCTATAGCGGACGATTGGATTGCCTGACCACAGGCGCGATCTGGCGAAAGACCAGCCATCTGCTGCATCGCCAGCCCAAGCGGCTGGTCGTCGATGCCGCGGAGGTGTCGTACTGCGACGGAAGCGGGATTGCCCTGTTCTTCTCGCTGCGCCTGCGGGGCCTTCGGAATCAATTCCCGGTGGACATTCAAAATCTGCGGCCGGAAATGGTGTCGCTGCTGGAGCGATTCCAGGCGGACACCTTCGACCTTCGTCCGCCCGCCCCACCGCCCCAGACAAATGTCCCCACGGAGGTCGGCCACTGGGCCTGGCATGTCTGGCAGGATATTTTCGAACAGGTCGCCTTCATCGGCGAGCTGGCATCCTGGATGTTCAAAACCCTGATTCGCCCAGTCGGGTTGCGGTGGAACGATTTTTTCCTGATGGTGGAACGCACGGGCGCCAACGCCATCGGGATCATCGCGCTGCTGGGATTTCTGTTCGGCCTGATCCTGGCCTTCAGCGGGGCCATCTCCATGCAGAAGTTCGGCGTGGAAGTCTATGTCGCGGACCTGACGGCCATCGCGCTGATCCGCGTGCTGGGCCCGTTCCTGACGGCGATCATCATGGCCGGACGGACGGGATCGTCGTACGCAGCCGAACTGGGGACCATGAAGATCAACAATGAAATCGACGCTCTGGCCACGATGGGCCTGGACCCGGTGCGATTTCTGGTTCTGCCCCGGGTGCTGGCGACGACGCTGGTCACGCCGCTGCTGGCGGTGCTGGCCAACCTGAGCGGACTGGTGGGCGCGGCGGTGGTGTTTCTGTGGATGGGATTTCCTTTGGTCACCTTCACCACGCATGTTCAGAGGGTCATCACGATCCAGATCCTGGCCAGCGGTTTGGTCAAGGCGGTGGTCTTCGGGCTTCTGGTCGGCGCCGTCGGTTGCCTCCGCGGCCTTCAGACCGAACTGGGCCCCAGCGCCGTCGGCATTTCCACCACCCGTGCGGTGGTCAGCGGTATCGTCCTGATTGTCGTCACTGAAGGGATCTTTTCGGTGATCTATTACTACCTGGGGATCTGAGCGATGGTTCCGCATAACCTCTATAGCCCCTCTCCTTCAGACACGCTGATCCGGGTCGAGCATTTGACCGTCGGGTTTGACCAGGAGATCGTCCTGCAGGATATCTCCTTCGAGGTTCAGCGGGGCGAGGTATTGGTGATCCTCGGGGGTTCGGGCTGCGGGAAAAGCACCTTGCTCAAGAATATGATCGGCCTGTATCAGCCCAGGCAGGGCCGAATCCTGATTGATGGCGACGACATTGTCAGGGCCCAGGGGTTGACCCGCAAGGCCATCCTTCGCAAAATCGGCGTGATGTTCCAATCCGGGGCGCTGTTCGGATCGATGAGCTTGCGCGAAAACGTTCGTCTGGCCCTGGAGGAATACACCAACCTGCCCCGCGACGCGGCCGACCTGATTGTCTCGATGAAGCTGTATCAGGTCGGGCTGCACGGCTACGGGTCCAAGATGCCCGCCGAACTCAGCGGCGGAATGCAGAAACGCGCGGCGATCGCCCGGGCGATGGTCATGGATCCCCAGATTCTGTTTCTCGACGAGCCCTCGGCAGGCCTGGACCCGATCACCGCCGGCGACCTGGACGAGTTGATCCTGAGCTTATCGCAGAATCTGGCGATGACCTTTGTCATCGTCACGCACGAATTGCCCAGCGTCTTTGCCGTCGCCGACCGCGTGATCATGCTCGACAAACACCTCAAGAAGATCGTCGCCACGGGCAACCCCTGGGAACTGCGGCAGAACACCGACCACCCGCTGGTCTATCAGTTCTTCCACCGCAACGAGGGGATCTCGCATAAAAAACGCCGGACTCCGGTCAATCCATTACCCTTATGATGTTGGGGAGATAGCGCAAACCCATGAGAACCAAAGCCGGGTATTTCAAAATCGGGGTCTTCGTTCTGACGCTGACGGGCGTGCTGGTCGCCGGCATCCTGTGGCTGGGAGCCAGCACGCTGTTCCAGGAAACGGTGCTGCTGGAAACCTACATGGACGAGTCGGTGCAGGGTCTGGCGGTCGGTTCGCCGGTGATGCAGCGGGGCGTGCAGATCGGGACGGTCAAGCAAATCACCTTTGTCCCTCGGGAATATGAGATGCCCCTGGACTCCGTCGAGGCGGCGCCCTACGAAAAATTCGTGATGGTCATCATGGCCATCGACAAGGCCCATTTCGCCGGGGCCGTGTCCGAGCACGATGTCCGGGACATTCTCAAGCAATGGATCGATAACGGCCTGCGGCTGAAATTGTCCCCGCAGGGCATTACGGGGATCTACTACATGGAGGCCGACTTCGTCGATCCCAAGCGATTTCCGGCCTTGTCGGTCCCGTGGACGCCCAAGTATCACTTCGTGCCATCCACGACCAGCTTATTTCGCAATATTTCGCAATCGGCCGATTCGCTGTTCCAGTCTTTGTCGAAGGTGGACTTCGAAAAGCTGGCCGCCTCGCTGCAGAAGTCGTTCGACTCGATCACGACGGGCATTCAGGACGCGCAACTGGTCCGGGTTCGCGAGGAAATGATCCGACTGATCACGCAGCTCCAGCAGGCCTCCAATTACGCCACGACCCTGCTCGACCCGAACGCTCCCAACACCGGATCGGCGAACCTTCCGCAATTCGTCAACCAGTTGAACGTTACGCTCAAGCGGATCGACCAGTTTGTCTCCACGCAGCAACCGGAACTGGAGCGGATCGTGGCCAACCTCAACCAGGCCTCGGCCAATCTGCGGGAGCTGACGGAAAACGCCAAGAAAGACCCGGCCCAGTTGTTCTTCAGTGCGCCGCCCAAACCCACGGAGATCGCCCCATGAATCGTACCCCCGTCCTTGTTCTCAGTCTCGGCCTGTTGATCGCGTTCGCCTGCGGGTGCGGAACTCAGCGGGCCTATGACTATCGTTACTTTGTTCTATCGGTGGACCACGAGGCCGCTGCACCGACCTCCGCCGGCGCCGAGGTCCTGAAGATCCGCAATTTTCGGATCTCCGATAGATACAATCGTACGGAGTTGACCTACCGCACCGCTGAGATGAGCATCGAATCCGATTATTACCGCCGTTATATCGTCCCGCCGGAGAGTCTTGTAACCGAAGAAACCCGGCGGTGGCTGCAGGCGGGCCATGTTTTCAGCCAGGTCCTGGACGCCACGAGCCGGGCGACTGCCCAGTTTTCGCTGGAGGGAAATGTCTCGGCGCTGTATGGGGATTTCAGGCCGGAGCTGGCGCCGGGACCGTACAAGGCGGTTATGGAGATCCAGTTTGTTCTGATCGACGAACGCAAGGCCGACAACACCGTGGTGTTCCACCAGAGCTATCGGTCCGAGCAGCCCGTGTCCCGCCCGGCAACGGACGAATTGATCCAGGGCCTGAACCTGGCGCTGAAGGATATTCTGACGCGGATGGAATCCGATCTGAAAAAGACCCTGGCGGCCGGCGCCTCGAAATAGCAGATTCGGACTCGATCCCGATAGATCGGGAATCCCTCCAGCTTCGATGCCGGATTTGCAGGGAAAACCGGTCCCCCCGTTCAGCGGGTTTTCAGGGTCGGAAGGGAATCGCCGCTGAACCCGTGGCGCCAATCGAGCGAGACAACCTGGTGCCCGTTCTCGGTGACCCGGATATCGTCTTCGATCCGGATGCCGAACTCGCCGGGAAGATAGATCCCCGGCTCGATGGTCAGGACCTGGCCGGTCTGTAGTTTGCCCTTGCGGATCGGCGACAGAAACGGCGCCTCGTGAACGGCAAGCCCGATGCCGTGGCCGCTGCCGTGGCCGAAAACGGGGAAGCCGCTGTCGGCGATGACCTTGCGGATGGCCGCGTCGATCGCCTGCGTATCGGCGCCCGGGGCGATCATTCCGATCCCTTTCTGTTGGGCGTCGTACACCGCCTGCCAGGCCTTGCGATATCGGGCAGAGGATTTCCCGACGGCAAAACTTCGCGTCAGGTCGCAGATGTAGCCCTGACCTTTTGCGCCAAAGTCGATCAGGATTGTGTCGTTTGTCTTGAGTTTCCGACTCCCGGGCTGGTGATGATTCCGCGAGCCGTTGGGGCCAAAGCAAACGATCGGGTCAAAGCTGCTCTTCATTCCCCGCAGTCGGATCGCATACTCGATCATCCCGGCGACGGCGCTTTCGCTGACGCCGGGCCGGAATCGCGGCAGGACCTCGGCCAGGGCCTCCCACGCCGTGGCCGCCGCCCGGCGAATCCGGCGGACTTCGCCGGCATCCTTGATCTGGCGAAGGGCCTCGGTCAGGCCCCCGACGGGTTTCAAGCGGGCGGAGACTTTCCGCAGTAATCCGTAAATCTCGACCGAGATTCCCGGCTCAACGCC
>Ga0209777_10003774_pt1 | contig 18463 bp, 17 predicted proteins | sample FrelakmetHBP12HB_FD_187147 | JGI IMG/M metagenome (GOLD analysis project Ga0209777, IMG submission 187147) | Freshwater lake sediment microbial communities from the University of Notre Dame, USA, for methane emissions studies -HBP12 HB (SPAdes)... | ecosystem: Environmental > Aquatic >...
CTGGGCCAGCGCGAGGTTGGTCACGGGATTGGAGGGGTGCACCACCAGCGCGATGCCGTCGCGCGCCACGACCACGCTGGTCAGGGCTTGCGCCTCGGCCGGCAGCTCCAGCAGGTCGGCCATGCCAATCTGTGCCGCGCCCGAGAGCGCGGATTGGATCCCCACGGCCGAGCCGCCGCCCTGCACGGTGATGCCGGCTTCCGGATGCGCGGCCATGTATTGCTCCGCGAGCTTCTCGGCGAACGGCTGGAACGCCGTGGAGCCCGCCAGGGTGATCGAGGCGCCTTTCTTGCCGCAGCCCGTCAACAGGGGCGCAAGCAAACAGCCCGTGCCCAGTCCAAACAGCATGATCGCTCGCATTATTTTCATGATTTTCCCGTAGTGGTTGGCAGCCTAGCAAATATTTAACCTGATACTAACCATTGCGCTGCGCCACGTCAAGACATGGCGCAATGAAAGAGCACGGCCGCACGTCGTCGGAGCGGCCGGCAGGCAAGGTGCGGCGGCGCCGGGGCTCGCCAAGCCCCGGATAGAGCGGGATAGCCTGGGACTGGCACGCCTGGGCCAGCTCGCTGGCGTTCAGTGCTGATGGCGGATGATCTTGCCTTCGATCAGGTAGATCACGTCCTCGGCGATACTGCTGGCATGATCGGCGATGCGCTCAAGGTGGCGCGAGACGTTCAATAAGGCGATCAGCGTCTCAATGTCGTCGGGGTGCTCGCGGAGCAGGGCCTTGACACGGTCGTAGATCTCCCGGTTGAGGGCATCCACCTCGTCATCGGCGATCCCGACCTCGCGTGCCAGGTTGATATCCATGTTGATGAGGGCATCGAGGCTCTTGTGCAGCATGGCCTGCGCCTTTTCGGCGATGGGCATGAAGTCAATGGGCACATCGAGACGTGGCTGCGCGGCGAGATATTTCGCCCGCTTGGCGATATTGACGGCGAGATCGCCGATGCGTTCCAGCGAATGGTTGAGCTTGAGAATCGCCACCAGAAACCGCAGATCGTGCGCCACCGGCTGGTGCAGGGCCAGGACCTTGAGGCACTCCTCCTCGATCGTGACCTCCTGCTGGTCCACCAGGTTGTCGCCACGAATCAGCACCTCCGCCAGCGCCAGATCGCGCTTGGTCACGGCGCGCACGGCCTGCCGTACGTTGTCCTCGACCTGCGCGCTGAGCGCGAGGACCAGCTTCTTGAGGTTGGTGATTTCACGAATCAGATGCACCGACATAGGCTACCATCCTTTCCCGGCTTCGTCCAAATTTCTTCATGTGCGCAGCCCCTTGGAAATTCTGGCGCGGACGATGATGGCCGCGAGATTGAGCAGCAAGACCAGCACCACCAAAGTGAAGACCATGCCGTACTGCACGTGGCGGATTTCGTCCACGGCCACGTGCTCGCTGCACAGGTTGTAAATGTTCCACGGCAGCGCGGGCGTCGGCTGCGTGAAGGTCTGCAGCAGCGTCAGCGGCTTGCCGACGCTGACGGCGGCGGTAAAGATGATCGGGGCGGTCTCGCCCGCGGCGCGGCCCATGCTGATGATGACGCCGGTCAGAATGCCGGGCAGGGCGGCGGGCAGGATGACGGTGCGGACGGAACGCCAGTGCCCCGCGCCGAGGCTCAAGGCGGCCTGCTTGTAGGCTTCGGGCACGGCGCGCAGCGCCTCCTCGGAGGCGCGAATGATCGTCGGCAAAATCAGCAGGCCGAGCGTCAGCGCACCGACCAGCACGCTCTTGTTCGCGGAGAGATGCACGGTGTTGATGAAGAACGCCAGCCCGAACAGGCCGAAGACAATACTGGGCACGCCGGCGAGTGTGCTGATGCAGATGCGCAGCAGGCGCACGAGCCGGTTCTCGCGGGCGTACTCGACCAGGTAGATCGCGGCGATCACGCCCATCGGCACCGCAAACAGGATCGCGCCCAGCGTCAGGTAGAGCGTACCCAGCGCCTCCGGACCGATGCCGCCGAAGAAATGCGCGTCGTGCGATGTGTCGGTCAGGAAACGGCCGTAGAAGGTCCACCGTGGCGCCAGCATAGCGACGGCGTGGTGCTCGACGTAGGCGAAGAGCGGCTCCAGGGCCGTGCCGCGGAAGGTGGCCGCGCGCGGCTTGAGTACCTTGCGACCCAGACCGCCGCCGGAGAAGTCATAGTCCTCGGCAAAGAGAATTTTCCGGATCTTGACCTGCGCGCGGTCCCAGCGCGTCTGGCCGTACTGGCCGCGCATCATCAGCGGCACTTCCGCGCCGGGCAGCGGACCGAGCAGTTCCTTGACGGCGGCGTGAACCTGCTCAAAGTCGGGTTTGATCTTGCGCCGCTGTGCCACCGGCATAACCGCCAGTTCTTTCTGGAAGGCGGCGAGCGCGTCGAACACCGGCTGACGGGCGCGCCGCACAAGCGCCAGTTCGCGCTGGAGTTCATCGCGATCGCCGCGCTGGAACTTTTCGAGCAGGACGCGGCGAAATTCCACCGTGCCTTGAAAGACATAGGCCCCACTGCCGCGCAGGCACATCGGCGCGAGCAGGATCAGCAGCGCCGCGGTCAGCAGCGCGATCGAGAGCACGCCCAGGCCGGTGAACGAGCGGTCGAGCAGTTTGCGTGTGCCGAGCCGGAGCATGTCAGCGCAACCTCCGGCGCGTGCGGGCAATCATCCGCTCACTGACGATGTTGCACGCCAGCGAGAACAACAGCAGCACCAGCGCCATCGCGAACAGCACGTGATAGTGGGCCGAGCCGGCGCTCTGGTCGGCCTCGCCCATGTCGCCGGCGATCGTCGCGGTGAGCGTGCGCACCGGCTCCAGCAGGTTGTACCACGGCTCCGGGATGCGCGCGGCGTTGCCGGACGCCATCCAGACGACCATCGTCTCGCCGATCGCGCGCATGATGGCCAGGATGGCCGCCGCCAGGATGCCGCTGGCCGCCGCCGGGATGACGACGCGGACCAGCGTCTCGGCGCGCGTCGCGCCGAGCGCATAACTGGCCATGCGCAGGTCGCGGCCGATCGCCTGTAACGCATCCTCGGCCACGCTGACCATCGTCGGCAGCGCCATGATGCCAAGAATGATCGCGGCGTTGAGCGCGTTGGTGCCGCTGGAGATCTCCAGCCCGTGGAGCCGCCGGCCCGTCTTCCACAAACCCCACGCCGCCATGGCCCCGAGGAGCGCAAAGACCAGCCCGCGGACCAGGTTTTGCCGGTTCTCCGCAAAACGCGCCGCTGCCAGGTCGGCCAGCACCAGCAGCGTCAGCGCGAGGAACGGCGTGACGACCAGCCAGAAGGCCCAGGCGAGCATCGGCCCGCCGTGTTCCTGCAGCGCCGGCGCAAACACGATTAGCGCGAAAAAGCCGTAGGCCACCGACGGGATCGCCGCGAGCATCTCGACCACCGGCTTGACGGTCTGCCGTACGCGAAACGGCAGCACATCGCTCAGGCAGACCGCCGCTGTCAGGCCCAACGGAATCGCGACCAGGGCTGCGCCCAACGTGACGAGCAGGCTTCCGAAGAGGATGGAGAGCGCGCCAAAGGACGGCGGGTTCTGCGTGGGATACCACGCCGTGCTTACGAAGAACTCTTTGAAGTGCGTCCACGAAAAAAACGGCAGGGCGTCGCGCGCGATGAAGATCAGGATGAACAGCACCGCCAGCATCGAGAGCGAGGTGACGACCAGCAGGAAGCCCTCGCCAAACCAGCGCGCCAGGCGCTGGTTGCGGTTGGCGGACCGGCTCAACATCAAGCTGGACTTGGCGCTGTTCATCATGCCCGTACGCATTCCAAGGCTTGGAAGCACCGGCGTTCCGATGTTCCAAGCCTTGGAAAAGGAATCGCGCGCAGCGCGGTTCCCGCTCCCGCACTTACTGGACCGGGACGTAACCCTGGTCGCCGACCAGCTTCTTGCCGTCCGCCGTCTTGTAGAGGCCGACGTAATCCGCCAGCGCCGTGCCGGCGGCCGGTGCGCCGTCGGTGTACATGAACAGGCCGCGGGAAATCGGATATTTCTTGGAGATCACGTTGTCGGTGGTCGCCTCAATCTCGTTGATGGTGAGCGCCTTGACGCCCTCGGTGAAGGCCAGGCCGACGTAGCCGATCGCGCCCGGCGTACTCTGCACGCGCTGGCGGACGGCGCCGTTGCTGCCGACATATTCGGCGCGGTCGGTGACGCGCTCGGACTTGGTCACCTTCTCCTGGAAGGTCTCATACGTGCCGCTGTTGGTGTCGCGGCTGATGACGACGATCTTGAGGTCGGGGCCGCCGACCTTCTTCCAATTGTTGATTTCGCCGGTGTAGATGTCGCGCAACTGGTCCTTGGAGAGATTCTTGACCGGGTTGCTGGGATGCACCACCGCGGCGATGCCGTCGAAGGCGACAATGTGCTGGACCGGGTTGCGTTTCTTCCCCTTGGCGGCGTCCAGCTCCTCGGTCTTCATGGCGCGCGACATGGTCCCCACGTCGATGGAACCGTTGATAATGCCTTTGGCGCCGTTGCCACTGCCGGACTCGCTGACGGTGATGTTCACGTCGGGGTGCGCCTTCATGTAGTACTCGGCGAACGCCTTCGCGATCGGGCCGACCGTGGTCGAACCGTCCACGACGATCTTTTGGGCATCGCCGGCGGCTTGTGCCGCGGCGACGGTCAGGGCCACCAGGCCCGCGATCAGGAGCTGTTTCTGCGTCTGCATGTGTTTTCCCTCTCTGGTTTGTTTGCGATTAACCGAAACGGCCGGTGATGTAATCCTCGGTCTGTTTTTGCTCCGGTTTGGTGAACAGTTTGCCGGTGGCGCCGTATTCGATCAGGTGGCCTTCGTAGAGAAAGGCGGTGAAGTCGGAGACGCGCGACGCCTGCTGCATGTTGTGCGTGACGATGATGATCGAGTAGATGCTGCGCAACTCGTCAATCAGGTCCTCGATGCGGATGGTCGAGCGCGGATCGAGTGCGGAGCACGGCTCGTCCATCAGGATGATCTCGGGGTTCACGGCGATGCAGCGGGCGATGCACAACCGCTGCATCTGGCCGCCGGAAAGTTGCAGGGCCGAGGTGTGGAGCCGATCCTTGACCTCGTCCCACAGCGCCGCGCTGGACAGGCTTTTTTCCACGATCTCGTCGAGGTTGTTCTTGTCCTTGAGGCCCTGAATCCGCAGGCCATAGATCACGTTGTCATAAATGGTTTTCGGGAACGGATTGGATTTCTGGAACACCATTCCGACGCGCCGCCGGAGTTGGATCACATCCACGCCCGGCTGGTTGATATTCTCGCCATCCAGTTCGATGCGGCCGGCCGTGCGGACGCCATCCACGAGGTCGTTCATGCGGTTGAGCGCGCGCAGCAGCGTGGATTTGCCGCAACCGGAGGGGCCGATCAGGGCCGTCACTTGGTTCCGTTGGAACGCCATCGTAACGTTATGGACCGCCTGCATCTGGCCGTAGAAGATGCTCACATCCTGCAGTTGCACCACCTGTTGATTGCTCGCGCTCATCTGGCTTGATGCCTCCGGCACAGTGCCCTCATCGCGGGAACACTATCGGCCCGGATTGTTAGATTCATGTGAGCGTGTCGTGAGAAGTTGGTCAGAACGCCGAGGTCCGGCCTGCGGACGTCTTCCGCCGGCGGGCCGGTTTTATGGGTCTTTGTGGGCGGGGCTGGAAGCCCGCCCACAAAGAGCTGATCGGGGAGGGGGGCCACCGTGCGGTGCGTTGGGGGAAGGGCTCAGGCCGGCAGTTGCAGCCAGAAGGTGCTGCCCTGCCCCAGCCGGCTCTCGACGCCGACGCTGCCGCCGTGGGCGACCACGATGTGCTTGACGATGGCGAGGCCGAGGCCCGTGCCGCCGTTCTGGCGGCTGCGCGCCTTGTCCACGCGATAGAACCGCTCGAACAGCCGTGGCAGATCTTCAGCCGCGATGCCGCAACCGTGATCGCGTACGCTGATCTTCCAGTCCTCGCCTGCGCGCTCACTTTCGATGACGATCAGCCGGCCGGCCGGGCTGAATTTCACGGCGTTGTCGAGCAGGTTGACCAGCGCCTGCTCGATCAACCGCGCGTTGACGCGCGCCGGCATCGGCTCCGTGCAGCGGTTCTCGATGGCGATGTCCTTGCCGCTGAAATGCGCGCGGCACAGCGGAATGGCTGCGTCCACCAGCGCGCGCAGGTCCGCAGCCTCGCGCTCCAGCGTGCCGCTCTCCTCCTGCTCGATCCGGGAAAGGCTGAGCAGATCCTCGATGATCGAGTTCAGCCGCTCCGTATGGCGGCTGACGATCTCCAGAAACCGCCGCACGTCCTCCGGCCGGTGCGCGTCGCTGCCCAGCAGCGTCTCGACAAAGCCCTGGATGGCGGTGATCGGCGTCTTCAGTTCATGCGAGACGTTGGCGACGAACTCGCGCTGGATGTTTTCGAGCCGCCGGATACGGGTGACATCGTTGAGCACGACCAGCGCGCCGAGGCGCGTGCCGGCAGCGTCGCGCAACGCGGTGCCGTGCGCGGTCACATGCCGTTCGTCGGGTGCGTAGAGCAGCATATCCTTCTCGCTCGGCTGGTCGCCGGCGAGCGCGGCGAGGATGAAATCCTGCAGCATGGGATGCCGGACCACTTCGCGCAGATCGCGACCCACGGACTGCTCCGGCGTCACACCCAGCAGCGCCGCGGTTGCGCGATTGAGCCGGATCACCGCCTCGGCGTTGTTCACCGCGAGCACCCCCTCGATCATCGAGGCCAGCACCGCCTCCGATTCCGCGCGTGCGCGGCTCAGCAATTGGATGCGCTCATCGAGCTGCCGCGCCATGCTCTTCATGGCTTCGGCGAGCGCGGCGACTTCCTCGATGTCGGAGAGCGGCGGGCGCTGCGTGAGATCGCCGGCGGCATACTGCTCCGCTGTCGCGCGCAGCGCCTGCAGCGGCCGGGCGATGCGCCGCGCCAGCCAGTAGCTCGCCAGCGCCGCCAGCGCGAAGATCAGCATGGCGACCCCGAGCATCTTCCATTCCAGCGCGCGTAGCGCGGTGTTCAAGCCCTTGATCGGCCGCGCCGCGCGCAGCACCGGCCGCGCCGCGCCGTTGGTGCCGACCAAGGTCGCGGTATACAGCAGGGTCTCGAGGCGCGTGGCGGAAAACCGTGTCGCCCGCGCTGGGATCCGTCCCGCCCGCACCGCCTGCACCTCCGGCCGTGTGGCGTGGTTTTCCATCCGCGCCGGATCCTCCTGCGAATCAGCCAGCACCCGGCCGTCGGGCGCGATGACGGTGTAGCGGGTATCCGTGCGATGACCGGCTTCGACCATGAAATTCTGGAGCGCGGCCGCGTCGTCCAGCCGTGTCTGCGTGGCTTCGCGCAGCAATTGCAACTCGGCCTCGAGCTCGAGGGCGGTCTGGTTTTCGTGGAAGACCCGGACCGCGTGTTCGGCATAGAGCAGCGCCGCTCCCAGCGCCAGCAACGTCACGAGCATGAACGCGGGGAACAGGCGGGTGATGAGGCGGGCGGGGCGCATGCTTATTCCTTGAAGCGGTAGCCGACGCCACGCACGGTCTCGATGGCGTCGCCCGCCGCCCCGAGCTTGCGGCGCAGGTTGACCATCTGCACGTCAATCGAACGGTCGGTCACGGGGTAATCCGTGCCATGCACGGTGTCCACAATCTGTTCGCGCGTATAGACCCAGCCCGGATGTCGCGCGAGGAAATGGAGGATGCCGAATTCGGTGAAGGTCAACTCCACCAGCTTGCCCTTTACGCGCACTTCGCGGCGGCCGGGATGAATGTGGATCTCGCCGGCCTTCAGCGGCTGTTCGCCGTTGGCGTCGTCGTCGCGGCTCTGCCGGCGCAGCACGACCTTGATCCGCGCCAGCAGCACGCGCGGGCTGAAGGGCTTGGTGATGTAATCGTCGGCGCCCATCTGCAGGCCGGTGACCACGTCGGCCTCCTCGCCCTTGGCGGTGAGCATGATGACGGGGATGTGCCGTGTCGCGTCCTGGGCCGCGAGTATCCGGCAGACCTCGAGCCCATCCATGACCGGCAGCATGATGTCCAGCAGAATCAGGTCCGGCGACTTCGCGCGCGCGGCCTTAAGGCCGTCCTCGCCGGTGCCGGTGACCGTCACGCGATAACCGGCCTGCGCCAGGTTGTAGCGGATGAGTTCCTGGATATCCTCATCGTCTTCGACGACCAAAATCATCTCACGCGCCATAATCCCTCTCGCTTCTCCCGCCTCGCGCTTCACGATCAGGCCGGCCCTTACTGTTGGTTAGCATAGGGCTTCCCGGCGCCGTTTCCAAGCCTTGAAACGAACCCCGCCGATAAAATATCATGTTGGCCCCAACGTCTTGCGGTCTTGGATACCCAGCCTGTGCTTTCAATCGGCATCCAACCAGGCCCGGTGCCGGTCCCGCCCCGTCGTGGACGGCGGATGCCACAGGGCCACCTGCCAGCGATAGCGGTTGTCATCCGCCCGGCGCCAGCGGTAATAATCCAGGTCGGGCAACGTGCCGGGCGCGCGGCCGACCGGCCGCAGTACCTCGACCTGCCCGCCTTGTTCAAAAGATTCCAGGCAGCGCCGTACCACACCCTCATGGACGCCGAGCCACTCGGCGATCTCGCCCGCGCGCACCGCGGCCCGCTGCTGCAAGAAAGAGCGCACCCGCGCCTGCCAATGTTCCGGCTGCAACTGGCTGCGACTGTCCTGGGTTTCCTGAATCATGGGCGGTTTCTCCGACACCAACGCATGAACGGAAGAGTTGCGGTGGCGCCCGCGGCCGGGCGCCACCGTGCGAGGCCCACGCTTAGAACTTGGCGACCAGGTCAATCTGCAAACGTTTATAGTCGTTTTCAGTTTCCCCGCTCGCGATCTTCTGCTTGTCCAGGAAGTAGGAGATTTTGGCCTGCCAGTTCTTCAGTATCTGGTAGGTGATCGAAACCTTGTGGCCCTTGCCGTCCGTGCCGCCACCGAAGGAGTCGGAGTCGGTCAGGAAGCCCGGGAACGCATCCTTCTCCAGATAACGGTAATCATAACCCAGTTCGAACGTATTCGGGTCGCTGGCCTTGCCAATCTTCAGGCCGGCGGTGTATGCCTTGTTGTTGTCGCTCGGATCCGAATTCTTCGCATAGGCGCCGAAGGCCGTCACCGGCGTTCCGGCAATCGCAGTACCCGCTTCGACGAAACCTTCCAGCACCTTGAAATCGTCCGCATAGAGCAGGTTGGTTGTGGTGCCGGAAACCTTCTTCGTGGTGCTGTTGCCATAGGCCTTGTTGGCGCCCTGCCAATCCTGAACGCCGAAGCCCTGCATCTTTTGGAACCCTTGATAGGTCGCGCCCACCATGACGTGGCTGTCCGCGTTCGGCTGGAAGTTCAACGCCACCTGACCGGCGTAGAACTTGGTGTCATCATCCGTTGACCGCTCCTGGATCCACTGATAGGTGCCGTTGGCGAGAAACTGGATCTCGTCGCCGACCTTGTACTTCAGGGCCAGACCTTCCGGCGTATAGTCGTTGTCCCAGATGTAGTCGTTGACGACGATCAGGGGGTTCTTCATCTTGCCACCGATCAGATCCAGGCCCGGCAAAGTCGCCGGATGCCAATCGAAGTAGGCCTGATCCAGATAGATGCCCTTCTTCGTGCCCTGGGAACCCAGCGTCTGGTTGTTCGAGATCGGATCGCCCAGCCCGTTCACCGCTTCGTCGGTGCCCAGCGCGATGCCGACATCCAGGTCGCTGTTGATCCGGGGATAGTAGCCAATCCGCGCGCGAATGCGGTCGCGGTTGCGGTTGGCCGTCCCCTCCTGCTGGATGTCCTCGAAGCGATAGCGCAGATCGCCCTTGATCTTGCCGTCGTCGTACCACTCGCCGCGCGCCGTCTGGAAGCCCACCGCCGCCAGAAGCGCCAACGCTAACTTACCTTGCTGCTTCATCGCTCTTCTCCTGTTTGTTGGTGTTACCTGCCGGCTTCGTGGTTCCGCCCCATGCGGACACGTTGCACAGCACAGGCGTAGTCTCGCTGGTATTTGTTAGCGCCGTGTGAAGGCCACGTGAGAAGTTGATGAATCCCCGTTTAGATTCCTGTGGGCCGGCGATAGGTCTCCCAGAGGACGCGGGCGTGCAGTGCGGCGGGTAATATCAGAACTATATATATGGCTTGACGTTCAAGCGGTGCGGTTCATCATGTCGGTACGGTTTAGTAGTGAGGTGCTTCCAACTGATTGTAAATGGGTTTGATCTATGAACACTGACCTGGCAGCCCAGCGAGCCTTCGATCGACTGGCCAAGAACGGTTTCGACGCGCTGACGGAAGCCGACCAGACGCTCGCGGCGGCGTGGCTGTTCGACGCCGGTGTCGGCAACAACGGATTCGCGCGGTATTTCGCCAGCAAGCGCGGCAATCTCGCATTTCACGCCCCGGCGGCGTTGCGGAAGATTGGCGCAGCGCAGCTTGCGATCATTGCCGCGGAAGCAAATGCTGTGTTCGGACCGGGCGGTCCGCCCCGCGATTACCAGGTTCGGCAGACCCTGGTCCGCGGGTTCGAAAAGTCAACGCACACCACCCTGGAGGCTTTGGAGCAGCGTTATTATGCCTGTTCCGAAGATATCGACGAGCTGCTCGAAGCGTTTCTGACGCGCGATCAGACCGGCGGCGCGTTAGCGCGTAACGCCGCGGCCACGTCAGACCGTGCGCGGCCGGCGATAGGCCGCCCAGAGCAGCGCGGCGGAAAGCAGCGCGAAGACGATATAGTCCACGGGCACGCCAAGCAGCCAGTGCGGGTGCCACGGCACCTGCTGCGGCGTGAACCGGGCGAGGCCGAAGGCCGGGTTCATGACGAACCACAGGAAATCCTCGACGAGCCAGAACAGCATCAGGCTGCCGAGGATGCGCGCCTCGAGCCGCCACGAAAAATGGCCGGTCAACGCGAGCGGCAGGTGGAAGACGCCGAACATGAAACTGAAGGCGAAAACGTGGTAGCCGGTGATCGCGCGCCTGCCGAACAGCATCTTCAGGATGGGCGCGCCCTCCACCCGCCACGTCGGCAGCCCCGCGGCCCAACCCTGCGCGCCTTCAATCTGGATCTCTAACTGTGCGAACAGCGTGGCCAGCAAGGCCACCCAGGCGAGCAGCACCAGCACGGGGCGCAGCGTAGAACGGTGCGGCGTGGCGTTCATGCGGACGGTAGGGTAGCGGGCGCCGCGGCGTCACGCCAGCAGATGATTTCCAACCGGCCATCGTCATGCTCCACCAGCGCCGTGCAACTTTCGACCCAGTCGCCATCGTTATAATAGGCGATGTCGGCGAACTGTTTGCTTTCCGCCTTGTGGATGTGTCCGCAGACGATGCCGTCGGCGCCGCGCTTGCGGGCCTCCCGCGTCAACGCCTCTTCATAATCGGTGACGAACTTGACGATATTCTTCACGCGCTGCTTGAGATAGGCCGCGAGCGACCAGTCCGGCCGGCCGCACCAGCGCCGCAGCCGGTTCAGGCCGTGGCCGATGAGAATCATCGCGTCGTAGCCGTTGTTGCCGAGAAACGCGAGCCAGGACGCATAGTGGACAATGCTGTCGAACTCGTGGCCGTGCAGCACCCATAACCGGCGGCCATCGGCGGTGGTGTGCATCGCGTCGGGCAGCACGGTGATGCCGCCGAACTGCAGGTGGAGGAAGTCGCGCAGAAAGTTGTCGTGGTTGCCGGGGATGTAGACCACCTGCGCGCCCTTGCGGACCTTGCGCAGGATTTTTTGTACCACGTCGTTGTGCGCCTGCGGCCAGAACCAGCCGCGCTTGAGCATCCAGCCGTCGAGCATGTCGCCGACGAGATACCAGTGATCAGCATCATGCCGCTTGAGAAAGTCGAGCAGGCAGCCGGCCTGGCTCGCGCGCCAGCCGAGGTGCGCGTCGGAAATCCAGATGGTGCGGTAACGCCGCGTCGCGTGCGGCGAAACCACCGCGGCCTCCACGGCGTTCCGCGCGGAATGATGGGCCACCGTTCCGTCCATGAACCCGCCCGGGCCAGGTGGTAACTGATCAGATCCTGGAGAGGTCTTCGTCATCCGCCACGCTCGGCCTGTGCTCGTTGGTCATGGTGCCTTTGTTTCCATTGCAATACCACACTGCTGTTAGTATGGGATTAGTACCGGGCTAGTTTTTCATCAGGCGTAGGAGCGGGAAGAACTGCGGCCTGCGGTTGCGTGGGGACGGGCTTGCTGGCGTGAAGGCGCCGGCCTGGCCGGTCCTGCCGGTAGCGCGCACGGGCCGGAATTGACCGCCCAGCGGCATTCTGGCATGTTTCCGTCATGAAACTCTATTTTCTGCGGCATGGCATAGCCATGGAACGCCCCGAGTGGAAAGGTGACGACGCGGAGCGTCCGCTCACCAAGGAGGGCCGGGAAAAGATGGCGCGCAGCGCCGCCGTACTCGCCCGGCTTGATTTGAAACTGGATGTCATCCTCACGAGCCCGCTGGCGCGCGCCCGGCAAACCGCCGAACTTGTGGCCGAAGCACTCCATGCCAAAGACCAGCTCATGCAAAAAAGCCGCCTCGGCCTGGGCTTCGACCGGGAACAACTGGTTGAAATCCTGCGCGAGCAGGCCGGATGCGAAAATATCATGCTGGTCGGACACGAGCCGGATTTCAGCCAAACCATCAGCGCGCTTATCGGCGGCGGCCGGATCGTTTGCAAGAAAGGCGGGTTGGCCTGCGTCGAGCTGATTGATCGGATGTCTCTCAAAGGCGAACTCCTCTGGCTGCTTCCACCCCGCCTGCTGGCGCGGTAAACTTCAACGACCGCAAGGTGTTTATGGTTGAACCCGCTTCTCCGTTGCGAACCGCGGATTGGCGCTTGACCCGGGCGGCACGGGGTGCTTAGTTGCCACGCCTGTGGCGATGGTTGGGAACGCGCGCCGACAATCCGGAACACGCACATGGATCTGCTGAACACAACGCTCGCCAACATCCAGCCGGTGCCCGCAGAACGCCTGGCCGCGGCCTATGCGCGGCTGGACAGCCTGACCAAACCGCGCCGCAGCCTCGGGTATCTGGAGGAACTGGCGGCGCGTTATGTCGCCATCAGCGGCCGGGAGCGGCCGCGCATTGGCGGCAAGCGCATCTGCGTCCTGGTTGGCGACCACCGGGTCACGGAAGAGGGGGTCAGCGCCTATCCCGCCGTCGTCACGCAATTGATGGTGAAGAATTTCATCGGCGGCGGCGCGGCCATCAACGTGCTGGCGCGGCGCGCCGGCGCGGACGTGGAGGTTGTGGACCTCGGCGTGGCGGAGGACGTGGGGCCGCTGCCGGGCCTCGTCCGCAGCAACATCAAGCGCGGCGCGGACAACATCGCCCGGGGCCCGGCGATGACGCTGGACGAGGCGCGCCGCGCCGTGGAGGTCGGCATCCGGCTGGCTGAAAAAGCCGTCGGCGAGGGCGTGACGCTGCTGGGCACCGGCGAGATGGGCATCGGCAACACCACGCCCGCCGCCGCCTTGCTGGCGGTCTTCTTGTGCCTGCCGGCGGCGGATGTGGCCGGTCCCGGAACGGGGCTCGACGACGCGGGCGTCGCGCGCAAGCAAGCGGTGCTGGAGCGCGCCCTGGCCGTGAACCGCGCGCGCTGCACCGGCGCGTTGGAGACACTGGCCGCGCTGGGGGGCCTGGAAATCGCCGGGCTGACGGGCCTCTGCCTGGGCGCGGCGGCCAGCCGGACGGCGGTAGTGGTGGATGGCTTCATCGCCGGCGCCGCGGCGCTGGCCGCCATGCGCCTGTGCCCGGCAGCGAAGGATTACCTGTTCTTTGCCCACCTGAGCGCCGAGCCGGGACACCGGAAGTTCTTTGCCGGCGAAGGGCTGCGGCCGGTGGTGGATCTGGGCTTGCGGCTCGGTGAAGGCACCGGCGCCGCCATCGCCATGCAGGTGATCGAAGACGCCGTCGCGATCTATAACGAGATGGCGACGTTCGCCGAGGTGGGCATCACGCCGGGCGCGTGAGTAAAGAGAGGCTCTTGCAAAACCTCTGTTTTGCAAGAGTAGGGTTCAGGGTTCAGGATTTTGATGCAATCGTTTGATTTTCAGCTTGTTGGGATGCCTGAATTTACGCCGATGTGTATTATGCCGCTCCCGCCTTTCAGCGGGGCGTGTTTTAGAAATACCGCAGGAGCGTCACATAGGGCGCGCCGAACGCCAGCAGGAACAACCAGGCGGTTTCCAGCGCGACGCTGGCGCCGCCGAGCAGATCGCCCGTGACGCCGCCGAAGACCAGCCGCAGCCAGCGCCGCAGGAGCTGCGTGGCCGCCAGGCTGAGCAGCAGCGCGCCCAGCCCCGCCCGGCCGGCGATGGCGCCGCAGAGCGCCGCCGCCAGCAGCAGGGCGGCCAGAAAGTGCCCGTTCCGCGCGTCGGTGACGAAGTGTTCCGCCGTGCCCCCTGCGGCGCGCGCGTAGGGCAGGCTGACGGCCAACTGCACCTGGGCCAGTCGCGCCAGCACGTAGGGCAGGATAATCCATGTGCCCAGCGGGCTGTAACCCAGCCGCGACAGCGCGACGAATTGCAACAGCAAGACCAGCACCAGCGCCAGGGCGCCCAGCGCGCCGATCCGTGAATCCTTCATGATTTCCAGCCGCCGTTCACGCGTGCGGCCGCCGCGCCAGCCATCCACGGAGTCCGCCAGACCGTCGAGGTGCAGCCCGCCGGTTATCACTACCGCAACGATCAGCGCCAACGCCGCACCGCCGTCCGCCCACAGGAGCCGCGTGCCCAGCAGCATGATCACGAGATAGACGATGCTCCCGATGATGGCACCGACGAGCGGAAACCAGGGCAGTGCCGCGGCCGGCGAGTCCGCGTCGCGGCCGGGCCAGGGCAATACGGTGAGCGTCCGCATGGCGGTGACGAGGCCGCCCCAGGGTTGTATCCATTTTGCGCGCATGGGAATTATTTTGACCGTTCCGTCATAGCATGTGACGCAAATACGCGTATCTTTCGGGGTCGGAATCGGTCCCGACCACGACCCCGATTGGGTTGCGGGCGATAGCCCGCCTTAGATAGACCTCTGTCTCCTGACTTCTGTCTCCTGGCTCCCTGAGCAGAAATCCCCCTTCAACGTCAGCGGCAGTCCGGCGGCGACGAACACGACCGTGTCGGCTTCCGCCGCCAGCGCCTGGTTGAGCCAGCCGGCTAGGTCGCGGAACTGGCGGCCAAGCGCATGCTCCGGCACGAGGCCCAGCCCGACCTCGTTGCTGACGAGGATCACGTCGCCGCTGCGCGCCTGCAGCGCCGCGAGCAGCGCCTGCTGCCGCGCGTCCACGGCCGTCGCGCCTTCCTTCACCAGCACGTTGGCCAGCCAGACGGTGATGCAATCCAGCAGCACGCCGTCACCCTGTGCCGCGGCTTGGGCCAGCGCGCCGGCGAGGTCCAGCGGCTCCTCGATGCAGGCCCAGTGCGGGCCGCGCGCGGCGCGGTGCCGGGCGATGCGGTCGGCCATCTCGGCGTCGGTGATTTCGGCCGTGGCGAGATAGACGGGCTTGGGCCACCACTGTTCGGCCAACTGCTGCGCGCAACGGCTCTTGCCGCTCCGCGCTCCGCCGAGGACCAGGATCAGCCGGCCGTTTCGTTTTCCAGACATGCTGTCAGCCTTTCGATGGAAAGACGGAGCGCATCGTACTCGAAGACCTCCAGCGTGACCACCCCGGAAAAATCGCGAATGGCCCGCAGGAAGGCCCGCAGACGCTCCGGTTCCAGGGCGGTCAACGGCAGGTGGTCCTGGCCGCGGTGCACGCCGTGGAGATGGATGACGCGCGTGCGCGGCAGGTGGCGCGCCAGGAAGGCGTCCACGTCCGTGCCGCTGCGCCAGAGATGGCCGACGTCGGCGCAGACGCTCAGCCCGAAGCGGTCCAGCAGCGGCTCGCACCAGGCAAACGGATAGTCAAGGTTTTCGACGCAAAACAGGCGCGGATTGGCGCCGCCGGCGAAGACCAGCTCCAGCGCGGCGGCCGTGTCGCGCTGCCATTGCTGCACGTGTTCCCTTGGAGCATCCGGAGCGATGCCGGACAGGTGCAGCACATAGCCGTAGGGCTCGAGGGGCCGTGTCAGGGTCAGCAGTTCGCGGATCTGCCGCACGCCGGCGGCGCGCTCCTCCGCGGCCGGGCTGCCCAGGTGGCGATCCAGCGGAAAGTGCACGGTATAGGTCAGCCGGTGGCGCCGCCCGAGTTCCGCCAGGCGGTCTATCGCCACGGGGGTGGGGAGGTTGGAAGCCGCCCGCGACTCGAACAGCACCAGCTCGATGTCGTCGACACAGCCCGCCAGCGCCTCGGCGTTGGGCAGGATGTCCGCCGGGAAAATGTACGAGGTGACGCCCAGGCGGAAGGAACGTTTTTTCGGCAGCGGTGGGATGGGGCTGAAGGGCGGCATGGGAAGCGGAAAGATAGAACGCACTAAACTGCGATGCGATGTTTTTTTACGGAATTAACCACAGAGGTCACAGAGGGAAGAATGAGGTCGCAGAGGCCGGAACGGAGGGAAAAAAAGACTGAACACTTTCGCGCCTTTAGTTGTTGCTATGCCTGCTCCTTTTTCTGTTGCGTGGCCACCCATGCGCGCAACGCGGGGAAACCCGGGGTCTGGTTCAGCATGCGGCGCATCATCCGCAGCGCCGGGGGAATGTACTGCGCAAAATGCGCCAGGCCGGGTAGCGTCGCCAGCCGCGCATACGCGCCCAGCGCCTGCGCCAGCCGCTGAATCGCCGCCCACCCGAATAGTTCCGCAACCGCCCACTCCGGCGCCGCGTGCCGCGCATAGCATGCCAGCAGTTCCTGCTGGAGCAACGCCGGCAATTCCACATACGGATCGCACAGCAGCGACGCGAGATCGTAGGCCGCCGCACCCAGCCGCATGCCCTGGAAATCAATCAGGTGCGGCTGGCCCCGCTTTACCAGGATATTACTCGACTGCAGGTCGCGATGGATCAGGACCTGAGCGGGGCGTTCAAGCCGATGAGCAATCTGGGCGAGTTCAAGCTTGATGCGCGTGACCGTCGCCGGAGGCAGCCCGGCGCGTTTCTGCAACATGTGTTCGGCGAAGTAGTCGCGCTCCCAACGGTAGAGGTTGGCGTCGAACGGCGGCATCAGCGGCAGCCGCTGGCGCCGCGCCGCGTCGGCGCCCCGGCCGTGCAAGGACAGTACCTCCCGCAGAACCCGTTGATACAACGCTTTGAGTTGCGTTGGCGGCAAGGTTCGGGCGAGGCCTTGCAGGTCCTCGTCGCCCAGGTCCTCCACCACGCACAGCCGCTGACGCGGCCGGTCCAGCAGGACCGACGGCACGCGCAGGCCGAGGCTTTTCAGCCAGCGCGCCTGACGCGCAAAGAGCGTGTTTTCCTTTCGCTCCGGGCTGTACCGGATCAGCAGGGCGCTTCTCGATCCACAGCACAGCCGCGTGAAGGTCCGTTCCGAGCCCCGCATGCCGAGCGGCAGCACCGTCGTCCGCGCGCTGGACCAGCCGAGCTCCCGCAGGGCCGCGCGCTCCGCCGCGTCCAATGCCCACTCCGCGCGGCAGGCGCAGCCGCGGACGCAGCCCGCAACGGTGGCGCCGCGTCCGACGACGGCTTCCTCCACGCAGGCATCGGACTGGATGACAGCTTCGTCCCAGATCACGCAATCCCGCAGGCGCGCACCGGGTGCGAGGCGGACATTGGCGCCGAGGGCGGCAAAACCCTGAATGCGGACGCCGGGCCGGCGTGCCGCCCGCGCCGGGCGGTCTGGAAAATTACGATGCACGGCGAGATATTGCGCCGGTGTGCCGAGGTCGGCCCACCACGCCTGCGGCAGGCAAATGCCGCGCACCTGTTCGCCGCCGGCCAGGGCCGCGATATACGCCGGGATGATGGAGGCGAAGACCTCCGCGCGCGGCAGAAAGTTCAGGATGCGCGGGGACAGCAGGTGCAGGCCGCTGAACGTGAATGTGCCAGGCGCACCGGGCTGCGCGCTGGCGAAGTTGATGATGTTGCCGCCGCGCATTGCCACTGTGCGCGGTCCCTGGTCCGGCACGAGCCAGAGCGTCGCCAGCGGCTGATGGCGCTGAAAATCCCGTAGCAGCGGCCGCGGATCGAGCGCCGCGGTCACGTCGGCGTTGAGCAGCCAGAACGGCTGTCCGTCGAGAAACCACGCCGCGCGGCGCAGGGCGCCGCCGGTGCCGAGAATCACCGGTTCGAAGGAAAACTGAATCCGCAACGCCGGATGCGGTGTGGCGGCCAGGTGCCGCCGGATGTCCTCCGCGCCGTGGTGCAGGTTGATCAGCACCTCTTGGACCCCCCAGCCGGTCAGAAGATCCAGCGCGCGGTCCAGCAGCGCGCGGCCCCACAGCGGCATCAGCGGCTTGGGCAGGTCGCGGCTCAACGGCAGCATCCGCGTGCCGAACCCCGCCGCCAGCACCACCGCCCGCGTTGGTCGGAGAATGTCCACCGGCGGAGCTTAACCGTTTTTCAGCGGCGGGCAAACACCCAGCTTTGCGCATCAGGCGATGAAGCGGCCGGCGCGGTCGCC
>Ga0209777_10003775_pt1 | contig 18449 bp, 16 predicted proteins | sample FrelakmetHBP12HB_FD_187147 | JGI IMG/M metagenome (GOLD analysis project Ga0209777, IMG submission 187147) | Freshwater lake sediment microbial communities from the University of Notre Dame, USA, for methane emissions studies -HBP12 HB (SPAdes)... | ecosystem: Environmental > Aquatic >...
TTGCGACTCAAGGATCATGGCATCCTTACAAATAGAATACAACACATCCAATGCCAGCAGTGGGTAGCGCAGGTGATAGATAACCCCCAAACAGAGTACAAGATCGAATTGCCCGATCTGAGCGGGATCCAGGTTGTAAACAGAGCAATGAACGTGTTTTGCCCGTGAGCCAATCAGCTCCCGGGCCAATCCAAAACCCGAATCTGCAGCATTGTTCCGATCTACTGCGGTAACTTCCGCACCTCGCCGTTCACATTCAAAAGAATAGAACCCTTCCGCAGCACCCACATCCAGAACAGTTTTTCCATCGAGACGTTCAGGAAGGCCAATTCTCTGTTTAAGTTCGGTGAAGGTATCTTTATGACCGGGAGTAATAATCCCGGGGGCAACTTCAATCCTTTGCCACCAGGAACGGGTAGCAATTCTCTTTTGGATTTCATCTCGATCGATTTGATTTGCCATAAAATTGAATAAGTTATTTATCCTATTCGGGAGGTCGATATCCGGTACATGTTAGATTCGTAGCCTTCAAGTAATATAACAATACAAATCTTTGGGGATTTGTCAAGATTGTTTGAGTCGAGCCGTAAATTCCCCCTGGGGTAAGATTTAATTATGACTCAACTGGCGAGTAGGCCGGCTTCTCCCGATACTACAGGCCGATATTTGTTTTCTCCGTTTACCTCCTAGTTTCCCGACAGTGCCACAATATTTCAACCAAGTATCCGTTGTCCCCGCCTTTTTACGAACTAAGATTATAGGTCAATTGCACAACAAAAAACCCCACCTCTCTCTTGAGAAATAGGGTCTATTTCCCCATCGACACTCCTTATATAAGGGTTGTCAGCAATAAAACACCTTAATATTAACTATCCTTTCACAATCAATAAGTTAATTAAAATCCTTAGAATGATTTTTCACTGGAATTGAACTCAAACAAGTCAATACAGTTCGTACGGGCTTTTCTCTTCTTCGTCTGCTTTCAACGATTTTTCAAGCGCGCGCGCGTTCCATTCTTCAACCTTCTGATCGTCTTTTTGCACACCTTTGCCTTCCGCATACCTGTTAGCCATCTCTCGCATCGCGAACGGATTCCCCCTCTCGGCCGCTTTCAGATACCACCGTGCCGCTTCTTCCTCGTCCCGTTTTCCGAGCATCCCGGTCGCATAGATTTCGCCAATTCTGTATGGGGCCCCTGCATTTCCTTGAGCCGAAGATTTGCGGTACCATCGAAGTGCCTCCTTAGGATCTATGCGGACCCCAAATCCCTCTGTGTACATAAGTCCAAGGTTCAGCTGGGCTTTGGCATCGCCCTTTCTCGCTGCCTTACGGAACCACGCGACTGCTCGGCGGTCATCTCTGCCAACAGGACCGCCAAAATGGTATATTTTACCGAGAAGGTTTTGTGCTCGTGTATCTCCCTTTTTTGCCAAAGGCGCCAACTCCTTAAGAGCAGTTTCATAATCATCATTAGAAAAAGCAGCCAGGCCCTTTTCAAGTCCCGCGTCCGCTTTTCCGGTAAAAAACAACGCCGATATTAGAACTGACATTACCAATAACAGGATATGATGTTTCATAGCGCACCTCCAAGGGCAATAGAAAGTTAAAGGGGACGGTTCTCTTTATTTTTCCTCCATCCTCTTTGCCGCCCTATTCGCTTTATCTTTTCAGAAATATGATAGGGTGTCGTCATATCTTTCACAAAATCCTCACCACCTTACACTAGCCGTCTGTCCATTTCTCCCTTCAGCGCCCCTTTCTCTTTGAGCATTCCTATTACAAACTCTCGATATTTTTTCCGCCGCTCTCTTTCCTCCATAGACAACCGAGGGTAATTTGATAAGAACTTGCTTTCCATGGAAAAAGTATAAAGCAAGGAAAAGACAGGATCAAGAAGAAAACCAGGGCGAAATGTAAGGGTATAAAGGGGGTCTTCTGAAGAAAAAGGGACTTTGCAGGGTGGACTTTACAAATTGATTACTGTTTGTAATGTAGTACAAAGAGCCAAAATTAAAAAACAACATTTCAGGAAGTACTTACTAATTTTACATAAAAATTTTGATCCGCTTCCCATTTTCTACTGTTCACAAATGTGTGGTTTGTCAAGACTAAGCAGTCAAGGATTATTGTTTGAAAGTGGCGTTAACGATTTAGGTCAGCGGTGGCTGTATCGCGCTGGCTGTGATGTTCTTCTGAAAAACTTTTCCAAGCTCCGCTACGGCAATTGCCTTGCTTTTCTCAAGTTACAATTTGTAGGACATCATCATCTCCCAGCGGGGACGTGAGCGGCTTATCCGGGCCAGACTAGTAGTTGGGCGAGGCAAGGTGGCGGGCCTTGGTCGGCGCCTGCCGGCCAGCCGGGGGCGGGGTCTAGTGGCCCCCAATCAAGGTTTGCTGCACGCCCTTGTTGATTTTAATGGCGGTCTTGGCCCGGTTCTTGTGCAGGTCGCGGTCCATCTTATTCACGGCACCCTGCAAATCCTTGATGGTCTTCTGGCGTTGTTGAGCCTTGGATTGGTTCTGCCGCTGGGCCTCCTGCATCCAGGGAGAGGGCTGGCGCTTGACGGTCACGGACTTGCTGGCGGCTGGCGGCTTGGCCTTCTGGGTTGGCGGCGGGGGTTTGCGTTGCTTAGCCGGCGCGGTCATGGCCGCCGGGGGCAAAATCAGGCTCAGGGTCAGGGTCAGGGGCAACACCCATCTCTGCATGGTTCAACCTCTCGTGCATATTATTATTTTAACTATCAGGCCACGCCGCAGCCAAGGCAAATCCCGCGGCGCACTGCGGCGGCTGGTCATTTGATAGACTTTGCTTTTGAGTGGTAGAAGTGTAAAATTAAATGAAAGAGCAGTCAAGGAGAAAACAGGGCAAAAGGCAAGGGGACTTGATAACGATTACCGATTGAAGTCTTGGATTTTCTAAAAAATGGGGCCCTGAAGATTACAGGAAGAAGCCCACAAGTTTCCTCGAAAAGTGACTCGCCGCACCGAATTCAACTGTTACACCTACAACTGTTTTAAGAAGATAGACCAGAAAATTAACGATTACTGGTTGAACTGTACAATACGCCCCATGGTCAGATGAGATGGGTCGAAGTGTATTTCCATAGATTGTAAGGGAATCAGGGCATCTTGATTTTCCTTTTGACGAAGCCCCCGGGATGCATTACTATAGAACCGTAATAGAGAGCCATTTGTTCGCCATGGTTGGGGATATGGGAGGTCATGGCCGCAAGCCAATCTAAGGCATCAAAGATCTTTTCTTGCCGATTGTCCTTGGATCGGTAGATGATCATATGGATCTCTCGCCGTTTTTCCGGTTACGACGATCGATGAGTCAGGGAATGGAGCGCATCCTTTATTGGGGCCGTGTGCATAACAAACAAGAGGAGGAATAATCGCCATGAGACAAATCATTGTTGATCAGGAGATCTTTGATCGATTTCCTGATTTCAAAAGAGGGCTTATTATCGTGAGTGACGTAAGGAACGAGGTTTCCAACGAGGCGATAAGCAGGATCCTTAATGATGAGATTCAGCGAAAAGCCGGCAAGAACGAGGTTGATCATGAGTTCATAAAAGCGTGGGATAACGTCTATCTGAAGCTGGGAACAAATCCCAATAAGTTTCCGCCCTCCATAAAGTCGCTTCTCAAGAGGGTTGCAAAGACTGGTGGATTTCCATTTATAAACTCCATCGTTGCCCTGTTCAATTACGTTTCCATAAAGTATCTTATTCCGTGCGGCGGGGATGACGTGGAGAGAATTGAAGGAAATCTGTGTCTGGGGATCTCGAAGGGCAATGAAAATTTCGTGCCCCTGGGAAGCAATACAAAGGAAACGCCCGAATCGGGAGAAGTAATCTATTTTGATGACAAAGCGTTAAGCGTGATGTGCAGAAGATGGAATTGGCGAAACGGGGATTTTACGAAGATCACCGAAGAAACGAAACAACTTGTCATAAACATCGACGGTATTGGTCCTGTTCCGCGATCCCTTATAGAGGAAGCCAGAGATGAACTGGCAGCCTTGCTTGGGCAACACTGTCAAGCCGCGTTGACAACGGACCTGGCCGACGCCAGCAAGAGGGTGGTTGATATAGCCATCTAAGAGCTGTCCTGCCTTATTGAAGAAGTTGTTTTTGATGGAAAGAGTATAAAACAAGGAAAAGACAGGACCAATAAGAAAAATGGGGCGGAAGACAAGGGTACGGAGGGTGTCTTTTGAAGAAATGGGACTTTATAGAAAAGAAGCTGGAAATCCGATGAGTATATCTGAAGTTCGAGGAATTTGGGTTTGGGTGGGGGATTCTCTGCTGATAATAAGTAATGCGTGACCTTCGCCCAACGGCACAAACACATTCTCCAAAAACCCTACCGGCTTTGTCTCCACCTTACGCCTTAGCCGCTCTCTCAACTGGCAATCGTTAATTTACAAAACGCATTTCCTTGCGTGTATCCCTATCGCTACTTTCGAAATGCTGCAGGAATGCCCAGTTTTTTTATCGGGTCGTCTGCGGAACTCAGTCCCATAAGTTTCATAAGCTCGGGACGTATCGCATCCCATTTCCCACGGGCAAGCTCTTTTCCTGCAGACGTCTTCGCTTCTTCGAAGAGCCGGAAGAAGACATAGTAAACGACATGCGCTTCCTCCTGTGTGTTCTTTGCCCCCCAGCGCTGTTTGGCGATCTCGCGCCACTTACTGCCTTCCGGTACCACTGATTCCGGTACAAACTGAGAAATAAGGTCGGCGTCATGAGCAAAGAGGGCAATGTTGCCAATAGGCTCCGGGAATACTGTCCGCCATGCATCTTTAGATCCAGCAGCCTTATCGACCATGTCCCTGAAGTACCAGTAGCCGGTTGAGTGGCCGAGTATGGCCGCCTGCACTGTCTCAATGTCTGCCTTTGCAAACCCGGCCTTCTTCAGTATCTGCCCGGCCTGTAGTGCGCCAGTGATATGGTGGATGAGCGCGAGATTCCCGCCTACCGAAGGAGTCTTTAACAGCTTCTCTTCGGTCCAAAAGCGCTCGGAATCCTTCAGGAATCCCGACTTTCGCAGAGAAATCGTCATCTCTGCGGATTGCGCAAAGATGGTGGGATCTGTCAGCACTGCTTTTTTATCCTGTTTGGTAATATCGTGGAGAAGATCGGTGACCACCGACAGCATACGGTCCTGGCGCGAAAGCTTCAATTCATTGGCCATCCGATAGGCAAGGGCCGAACAGACCCGAACATGAAGGATGTCCTGGGCTGGGTCTTTGAGCTGTCCGGCATAAGTCCCGACCATGACATCCATAAGCTCCTGCAGCATCGGGAACTCCTTTAGATACGTTTTTTCAAACCCTGCATACGGCTCCGGGATGTCGTATGCATCCTGCATAGACGCTACTACCAATCCCGGCCGTACTGCCAGCCCGATCAGAAAAACAATAATGAGGAACTTTTTCATGCCAGTTCTCCTTTCACCATGAAGAATTGATACATCGGTCGTCCTGTAGAAATTAGATCAGTTCCATAACACGATCTTCTTAAAAGTCTATACCGCTTTCGGTGCTCCCCCGCCTGCCTGACGAATCACGAAGCCCTGGGGCGCGAGGCCCGTGCTTGAGGGTGTGCCCGCAATCTGGGCGAGATAAACCTGCCCCAAATTCTTGATGTGGTCTGTTACGTTATCAAAGTAGTCGAGATGAACTTGCTCGTCCTCGATAATCGTCTCAAAGAGCTTCATGCTGATGGCATCGCCATTCTCCCGACAGACGGCGGCAAACTGGTTGTATTCTGCAATGGCATTGTCTTCGAGGGTGGCGTCAAAGGAGAACACCTTCTCTACTGTCTGACCTTTCTCTACCTTTCCCGCCAGATCTGTCGTAGGCTCACCACCCAGCTTCTTGACTCTGTCGGCAAACATCTCGGCGTGGCGCATCTCGTCAATGCCGATCAATTTAAGATTGACCGCCATCTCCCCGTAATCCCTGGCATCGAGGTTGTAGTGCTGAACCATATACTGGTGGATGGCCCGCAACTCCAGGGACCGCGCCTTATTCAGCACTTCAATGACCTTCTTCTTACGTGAGTCTCTCTCATTCTTGTCCATGGGGATAACCTCCTCTGTTATTAGTTATTGTGGTGTTTCGGTGAGTATAGTTGTCTATTTAACTGGCCGAATGCTGTTGTCGCACCAAAGCAAACAGTGCGAAAGCAACAATATAGCAAATAACACCGATCCAAAATGTTGTGGATATGCCTGAGCATAGGGCTATGGTGACTGCAAAAACAGAGGCGCAAACCGACGTCGCCCCATTTATCCCCCAAAGCCAAGGAGTAATAGAAGCAACCCGCGTTGAGGCCAACTTCATTCCGAAAGGAAATGGCATGCCCATAAAGAATCCTAGCGGTAAGAGCATACCTACCGCCACCAATATGCGCATCATGGTCGGCGCGCTCTGAAATACACTCAGGATTCTAGTGGTAAAAATACCAAACAAAGAAAGCATGACTAAGAGAGATAACAAAAATATAACCGGCATCTTTCCCGTAATAGAATTTCCGATTTTCTGGGTAGAATAGCTCCCAAGACCGCTTGAGATAAGCAGCGCAAAAAGCACCACCGACAAGCCATAAACAGGATGGCCTAGAAAGATGATCAGCCTTTGCATTTGCGATATCTCCACTAACATAAACCCAAACCCTATGGCCATAAAGAAAGTCAGGAAAGGCCAAGATGTTGTTAGGGCCATATTTTTAGTCGTTAAGAGCAACGGAAGGATGATACAAAGGAACACTAATCCAATGACTGTTATCAACAAGACGCCCAAAACAAAGATTGCTCTCATATTAAAAGACATAATACCCTGATTCAATAGCTTTGCATTAAAGAAGCTTCCCAGGCGCAGCATATGGAAAAAAAATGGGTTGTCATCTGTTGGCGCCGCAATGTTTATCGGAAAACTCGAAGTAAAAGCATTAAGGTCTTTCCCAGAAACAATAGAGGAAAATGTTTCATTAATAGAAAAACGAGGGCTTAGAACAATATCAAATCGCATATCTTGTGCAACATGCTCTAGCTTATCAAGATCTGCCTTTGACAACGGTTCCCTGCTAACAATGATCGTGCCGATCCCATCGGGCTCATCTTCAACTGAACCGCGCATGCATTTGGCGATAAAAATATGGTCTCTGGGATTGTTAATGCCTAATTCCTTCAATGAAGAAACAGCTAACGATGCCAACCGATAAACTTCACCCGGATTATCCTTAAAATACCAGCGAGAAAAGGTTAATATCCCCTTGGGGCTAAGGTGTTCTAAAAAGATCTTCCATGCCTCTACGGTATAAAGTGAATTTTCCGTAAGCACAAACGCGCCTGCAGCAGTCGCTGCCCATGTATCTATGAGGGAAGTCTGAATAATATCGAATTTCTCCTTTGTTCTTGCGACATAACTTCTCGCTTCATCATTTACAAATAATACTCTGGGATTCTTATCTAGATGGCCGGTAAAATCTCCGAATTTCTGATTCACTATACTGAGTATGTCTTCATTGATCTCTATCCCCATAATCGACCTCTGCTGGAATACAAGTGCGGAAAGTATATCTCTACCCCCTCCTGTCCCTATAACCAGCGCCCTTGAATCCGTTCTCAAATAATAAGCTAAATTCGTAATATCATATTTAAGATATTTTAGCTTATCTAGATCTCCGTCAAAGTGAGTCATGATTGTAGCTGCAGAAGAATCTATATTCATATAATATTGCCTGATTTCCTGATCAAACTTTCCTACCGAACTGATTCCCCAACCAAGAGGCGTGTCTCCTATACGATCATCCCAGACGGCAACCCGAGAAAACAGATTCCATTTCTCATAAAGAGGTTTATCTTCCTCGGCCCCTTTAACCCAAATTACTCTCAATAGCGAATTCTGCTTTTGAGACAAGATTGTATTACCTATCGAAAAAGATGCTAATAGTAAACAGGTAAGAAGAGCTCCCCAGAACAACTTATTAAAATTCTTATCCGCAGCAAAAAAGGCTGCACCCAAACTAGCAAGAGCAGCGATTACAATAACCGCTGTCGGGCCGTCTGTGATTCTCAGTGTATATATTAAAAGCACACATCCAAGCGCCGCTCCAGCAAGATCAACTGCATACAGCTTGCTAACATGCTTAGGAAATTTAGTCAAAGCTATACACACGCATATACCGCTAAACACAAATGGAACTGATATTACAACGTAAGTCAAAACTATAGAATACAACCCTACGATCGATTTATGAATGATAAACGGGATGCTAAGCTGCGTTAAAAAGCTGATGACAATGGATATGGAAAACAATAAACAGCTTGCAGCAAGCTGATGTTTGGCCCGCTCCTCAGTAAAATAGCCAGAGAATAAATACACCAGTATGGCCCCTACGGTCATTCCAAACATCGCCACCGATATGGCCACAAAAGCGAAATGATACCACATCGTAACGCTAAAAATTCGTGTCAAAAGAATTTCAAACATCAAGGTCGCAAGGGTAACCATGAATAGGCCAGCATAAATATTTTTTTTCATGCTCCAATCCTTTTTATGGCACCCCAAAACCGTAAAATGACATCATCTTTAAATAACATAACAGCCATCAAGCAAAGGACAAATTCTAACCAGATGAGATGATAGATTTGATAGAGACTATGATAGATTTTTAGTTGTAAGGAAGCCCCTCTGGGGCTAATAAGCCCGTTTAATAGATTTCACTTTTACGGAGGAGGGACTTCCTATGGACATAAGGTGCACGGGTTCTGAAACAACTTACCTTATAGAATATTCTCCATTTTAAAATTGCCCAAAAAAATAAAAAGCCCCACTTCTCTATCGAGAAACAGGACCTCTCCTTCTTCCATTGACGTTCCTTCGAAATAGGTCATTCGTTCCTGAGAGAAAGAGGCCCGGATAATATGGCGAGCCAGGTTTTCCATGGGCTCTTTTTTTCTGGGATGGACTCTGAAACCGCAAAAGACCTGAAAACCCGAATGTTTCCAGGATATATCATCAAAGCTGGTATGGTCTTCCTAATATAACAATTAAACACGATTTTTTATTATCCAACCAGTTGACGTTTTGCCGCCCTATTTTCTCTCCTGTTTTTCTTGCGTTTCTCTTTCATGCTTGCCCGGACGCTTAACCTCACCGGATTGCCGTCGGTCTTTCATTGCTTCCGCCCCGCTTATTTCATGTCTGCCCTGTGCTTTAATTTCCCGCGATTGCACTGGTCTGGGTTGAGACCTGACTTCACGCGGCGGTTGAGCCTCATGGTGCTGCGCTGGCGGTGGCTGATGTTTTACCTCTCTTGGGGGATGTTGTTTTGGCGGCAATCCCTGGACACCCCAGGTGTTCTGCTTTTCCCAATGCCTGTCTTTTTGCCAGCTATTCCAGTTGCGGTTGAGATCCTGGTACGGAATCCGACGATAGTCCCATTGACGACCCCTCCAGCGATGATCTCGATAATCATCCCTCCAACCCGGAGGTAATCCCGAATAGAAAGAAGGGACACGATTATAATACGACCAACCTCTGTCGTAGTGCCTTGAGCGATACCAGCGCCCTTCCCATGGACGCCACCACCAGCCGCTGTAGAAGAATATGTCCTCATGCATATCAGGCACGGCATAAACATACGTTTCCGGTAAGACAACCACATGCGGCGGCGCAGGAAATATAATGGGCGGGGGCAGAGGAATATTAACCTGCACACTTACCTCGGCCATTACTGAAACAGGCACGAAAATTACCAATGTCAAAAACAATATTTTAAAAATTAACTTCTTCATCGGATTGCCTCCTTTATTCATCATTCATCCGACCGCATACAGACCATAGTGATCGGCACCAACGGTTACCTTTCTATCTCTTTTGAGGGATAATTTCAATCCAATAATCATTCGGATCGTTGAGGAAGTAAATGCCCATCGCCTTGTTTTCAAAACAAATGCAGCCCATCTTTTCAGCAGAGCATGCGCTGCTGCAAAATCATCCACCTTGAAAGTCAGATGAAATTCGTTATCGCCCATTTGATAATTTGATAAGACATTCCTTTTCAATAGAAAGAGTGTAAATGTAAATGGTAAATAAATAGGGTCAGGCATAAATAATTAAGCATTGAAATAAAGTGGAACACTGTTCACTTTATTCAGTTATGTTTTCAGCTCTACCCATTTAATCCATTTAATCGCTATGGCCAGCCCTGCCATTCCAACTCTTTCCTGTCGAGCGATCTCATTCATAGGAACCCCAATTCTTGTTAGGTCTGGGCCACCTTTTTTCAAATTGGACTGAATGAAACAAAAAACCCCACCTCTCTCTTTGAGAAATGGGGTCTATTGTTATTCCCTTGGAATTCCTTTGTTTGAGGGTTGCCAAAAAGAAAACTTCCCAAATTTACTAAAGGATTCCTAATGGTTAATTAGTAAAAAGTCAATAAAATTTTAGCTCATTTACTGATTACTGTTTGGAGTCTGGAGTTTTTTTAAAAAAGAAGGTTGAGGAATACAGGAAGCTTTTAATAAAATGACGGATTCTATAGGGTTAAATCGGGATTTTTACAAATCAATCCGTATCGGTTTTTAATACGGCTACAAAGGCGCCCTGAGGAATTTCTACCGAACCGACCATCTTCATCCTTTGTTTGCCTTTTTTCTGCTTCTCTAACAGTTTTCGCTTCCGAGTGATGTCCCCCCCATAACATTTGGCAGTGACGTCTTTCCGAAAAGCCGAGATGGTCGAACGGGCAATGATGGTGCCGCCGATGGCCCCCTGGATGGGAATCTTGAACATCTGTCTGGGGATTTCTTCTTTCAGCCGATCGCAAATCTGGACAGCCCGAGCCCGGGCCCGATCCCGATGGACCATCAGGGAAAGGGCATCCACCTTTTCTCCGTTGACCAAGATATCCAATTTCACCAGGTCGCTTTCCTGATAGCCTATCAGTTCGTAATCAAAGGAGCCATAGCCACGAGTCAGGCTTTTCAGCTTGTCGTAAAAATCATAAATAACCTCGGCCAGGGGCAGGTCGTATTTGATTTCCGCCCTGCCGGGGGTAGGGTAATTAATCTGGGGATTCAATCCCCGCCGTTCCCGGCAGAGGTTCATGATACTGCCCAGATAGGTATCCGGAATCAAAATCGTGGCCCGGATACAGGGTTCTTCGGCGTAGTCTATGTCAACTGGATCTGGATAATACTGGGGATTATCGACAATGACCATCTGGCCATCTTTAAGATGATATCGGTACTGGACGCTGGGCACGGTCATGATGATGGATTGGTTGTATTCCCGCTCCAAGCGCTCCTGAACGATTTCCAGGTGGAGCAGGCCGAGAAAGCCGCAGCGAAATCCCTGACCTAGGGCCGCAGAAGAATCTTTTTGATAGACCAAAGCGGCATCATTGAGCTTATATTTTTCCAGGGCCTCGGTTAGGGTCTGGTAATCCTCGGATGAAATGGGGTAGATGGAGGAAAAGACCACTGGCTTGACTTCTTTGAAGCCGTGTAAGGGGGTCGGAGCTGGATTATTATCTAAGGTAATCGTGTCTCCGATCCGAGTATCACTGACGGTCTTGATGCCGGCAATCAGATACCCCACTTCGCCAGCTGAAAGTTCCTTTCGAGGCTCTCGGATCAACCGGAAGAGCCCCACCTCTTCCACCAGATAGGTGGCTCCATTGGACATAAGGCAGATGGTGTCTCCGTAATGAACGGATCCATTGAAAAGCCGGCAGCTGACAATGGTCCCGCGAAACGAATCATAGTGGGCATCAAAAATCAGGGCGGTCAACGGCGCTTCCCGGCTTCCCTGGGGCGGGGGAATCCGGTCGGTAATGACCTCCAAGATTTCCTCGATTCCGATCCCTTCTTTGGCTGAACATAAAAGAGCCGATTCGGAATCCAGTCCTAAATCGATCTCAATCTGTTCCTTGACCCGTTCAATATCAGCGGAAGGAAGATCGATTTTATTTATGACCGGGATAATGGTTAAATCCTGTTCCACTGCGGCATACATATTGGCCAAAGTTTGAGCCTGCACTCCCTGAGCCGCATCGATTAAAAGCAAGACCCCTTCGCAGGATGCCAAAGCCCTGGAGACCTCATAAGAAAAATCCACATGTCCCGGCGTATCAATCAGGTTCAGATCAAATTCTTCCCCCTTTTTGTTGGTATAGGGAAGGGTAATGGTATTGCTCTTGATGGTGATACCCCGCTCTCGTTCTATGTCCATGGTATCCAGGATCTGGTCCCGGAACTGCCGCTGATCCACCAGACCGGCATATTGAATCAGGCGGTCGGCCAGGGTGGATTTGCCGTGATCTATGTGGGCGATTATGCTGAAATTGCGTATCTGTTTCATAATTAGAAAAAGGGATCAAGGATTCGAGGGGCCAAGGGTTCGAGTTTTTGTATTTGAGATTCTCACTTGAATCCTTGAATCCTTGATCCCTGGAATCCTTCTAAGGATCTAAAAGCTTGAATCCCAGGGCCGGCTCCAGTTTGCGTAAGGCTGTAGTCTCCAGCAGTTCTATGAGAACCACCTCGGCCACCTGCCAGACCTTAACGCCGGAGCGGACACAACCGGTTATGGTGGAATCTAAACGACCGCCAGCCACGTGCATATGAAGGAGCGGAGTTCCTTCCTCATCAGGGAACAGGGTCCCGGTCCCGACGATTTCGTGGACATTTTTCAATTCGTGGGTCATAGGATTCACGGGGGTTGAGCGTCCATCTTCCGGACCGACCACCAAACGGCTTTGACTGTCGGCCCCGCCAAGAACAATTAGATAAGCAGCCTTGATCCCTTGTTCAGCCGCAAAGTGTTCGATAGTCTCGTGGAGTATCTCGCCGTCTTCCAAGCGAATGATAAAAAGGCGCCCTTGTTTGGCCTGTGAATATCTCATTTTTTAACCTCAAGGATAAAATTCAGAAAAAAACTGGAACTGCCTGCAATCCCGCTAATGCGAGATAATCCCGCCCAGGCGGGATTTAAAGATAACAATCTTTTATATTGTAGTTTCGCTCGCAATCCCCGTCCCGCCTCAAACAGGACTATGGGGATTGTGGGAGAGACCGCATTCTTAAGTTCTTAAGAAGGAGGGGCCACTCATGGAAAAAGATACTACGGAAAGGGGGAAAACAAAAGAATAAATTTATTAATCTTTTTTCTTTTTGGACAATAATATCGTTGTTGTTCCGGTCTGAACCACTTCTCCTTTTTGATTGACCAGCTCCTTTTCAAAAATCAGGACTCCGCGGTCCGGGTGGGATGTCTCCCGCAGTTCTTTGACCCGCTGGACCACATGCACGGTATCGCCGATTCGAAGGGGCAGGAGAAAATTCCAGGTTATACTCAGAAAGGCTATGATAGTCCCCTCTGTTATCTTATAGGAAAGACCGGCATGCATCACAGTACCAAGCAAGCCATGGGCGATCCGTTCTCCAAAAGGCGTCCTTTTGGCATATTCCGTATCGGTATGAAGCGGGTTGTTATCCCAGGACAGGGCGGAAAAATTGACCACATCGGCTTCGGTCACGGTCCGGCCTTTGGTGACGAACTCTTGACCCAGATGAAAATCATCAAAATAAAGGGCTTCCATTTCCATCTTACCTCAACTTTAATTAATCAAGCCTCTTATTTGTTCAATAAGGGCAATATTTTTCTGGCTTCTTCCACACCGGCCACCTCATGTCCCAATTCCCGAATGATGCGGACCGCCTTTTCCACCAACTCCGCATTACTCTTGGCCAGGACCCCTTTGGACAGATAGACATTATCTTCAAAACCGACCCGTAAATTCCCGCCCAATAGAACCGCCATGATCCCCATGGGAATCTGATGTCGGCCGATTCCAATGGCCTGCCAGGTGTATTCATCAGGAATGCTCTCTTTTAGGGTCAAAAGATTTTTAAAGGTTGCCGGAATCCCGCCCAAGACCCCGAGGACAAAACTAAGTTGATAAGGGGGCTCCAGGATCTCCCCCTGGTGGATCCAGACTTCTATGTTCTGAATCATGGACAGGTCGTAAACTTCAAACTCCGGCATGACCTTGATCTCTTTCATCCTGCGGGTAAATAATTCCATGACTTCCGGAAGATTGGGAAAGAGGTTTCGGTTGAAATTCATAGAGCCGGCATTCATAGAAGCCGAATCCGGTTTAAGTTCCATCACTGGTTTCAAACGTTCTTCCGGTGTGAGGCCCAATTTAGTTGTCCCGCCGCCGGTGGTGATTTGGGTGATGATCGGGCAGACCGCCCGGATGGCAGAAAGACAATCCCGGAAGACATTAATATCCGGAGTGGGTTCGCCGGTATCCGGGTTTCGGGCATGGAGGTGAACGACAGAGGCTCCGGCTTCATAGGAACGCCGCGTCTCCTCGGCCACTTCCTCCGGAGTAATAGGAAGGTTGGGATTGTTTTTTCGAGTTGGCATACTGCCCGTCGGGGCGACGGTGATGATTACCTTTCTATTCATTTTAAGCCTCTTTACAAATCGGAATCAAACAAATGAAGTCTCCGCCCAAGGCGGACAAGGCGTCCTCTTTATTCGCCCCACAGCCCCACACATGCCCAACCCTTCGGGGCGGTGTCTGATTTCATCGGCTTGTTAGATCTCAATTTTCTTCCCTTTCAACATTCGAACTCCATCTACATACATACCCAGCGGATCGATCTTTTCCCGAAGAATTTCCAGTTCCCATTCGGTAGGCGGGTCCAGAGGTCGGACCCCATCAGCCACCTTCAGATCCCACTGCATATTTTCTTTAACTTCCTTGACTGAGGCCGATGGGTGATAGGCCGCCAAGATCATTTCTCCGCTATCATCAAAGTGAAATAGGCCCAGGGTGGTCACCACGGCAAAAGGGCCGGTCCCTTTTCTAAGGCCGGCCTTTATACGGCTATCGTTGCCTTGCAGATAACCCGGAGTGGTTATAAAGTCCACCTTTTCCGGAAACCGTCGTTTTTCATGTTCCAGAATAATTATTGTTTTAGCGGCCAGACTGCCAAAATCGCAGGCCCCTCCGCTCCCTCCGAATCGGATCTTGGGGGCGGAATAATCTCCGATACAGGTCGTGTTGATATTTCCATAACGATCCACCGAAGCAGCGGATAAAATCCCAAAATCGGCCAGGCCACGGTGAAGGATCATTCCCAGCGTATCCAGAGAATCTCCTAATAAAACAGAACTGGAATTGACAACCGGATCGGCGGTGTAAAGAGGGATTCGATCCGGTATCTTTCCAAAGATAACGCCTCCCTCAACACAGGGGATACAATTCGGTGCGTGGAGGCCTTTGGCTAAAAACGATACAATGATAGGCCACTGGGTCCCAACCAACAACACACTGCCATCCGGGATTAATCGGGCGGCGGTAATAATCATCTGTTCAATGGGCGTAGCCGGCTTCATATTTCTCTATTAATAAATGATAATTTCATAAAAACAAAAGGCTAAGGTACAGGGACCGAATAAAAAATACCCCTCGACCCCCATTTTTTAGGGATCCTTCAAAAATACCTACAAGCGTGTTCTCTGCCCTGGTTACAGCGACACCGCAGGTAGTTTTAATCCAATTGAAGCTCCCTGCAGCAAGCTACGGGGATTGCGCTCACTATGCATTTTCAAAATGGCGGCTTAGCTTGCCGTAGGGAACCGGATCGGAATTAAATACTTCAGGCCGAAGCCTGGTTAAGCGTTCAGTACCCAACAACTTTAGATATTCCTGTCGGTTGTTTACCCCATAGACCCACTTTTTAAGAAATCCCTGGAATAATTCCTCGGTCCGACTTTCCTGTTGATAATACCCAAAATAGAGCCAGTCCATGTCATAATATCCGGTCATGGGAACAGGATGACTTCCCCAGGGCTCTTCTACTACGGCCTGGACCCGAAAGTCCGGAACCAAGGTACGACTGGGGTCGCGCATAATAACATCGGTATCGACAATTTCTTCAGCGCAGACGATAATCTCTTTACTACTCATTACTCCATAACGGGTTTCTCCCAGCAAGCCCCAGGCCTGGGCATTCCCGTAAGGATCGCATCGTTGAACCTGAATGATGCCGATATCGTGCTTGATGGGAGGAATTAAGCAGACTCGTTCCCCGGTAAAAGGAGACTGTTCAAATTTCAGCTTGTTTTTTACCCCGAAGTTCGTTTGTTCCCAATCAAATCCCGATCCTAACATGGTTTTGGAGGCCACATAAGGCAAATCCAAAGCCCCGGCCATATAGGCCAGATTCAGGCCCAAAATAGTCCATTCTTCTATTTCAATCTTGTGAGGAATCCCTTGGGTCATCCCCCGAACAAAGCAGTGGGTTGGCGCCGGCAAAAGGTTCCAGCAAAAGGCAGTAATCAAATATTTGATCACACCGGCTCCGATGAGCTGATCCATCAAAATCATCCCCGAACATTTAGAAAGGGTCAGATCTTTTTTACCCTGCCGGATTATTTCATGGGCAGCGGCAAAGGGTTCCGCCTGGATAAAACCCCCCATGAATAGGACCGCTCCATCGGGCACGTAGCGCCCTATGGCTTCGGACAAGGGCATAAGTTTTTTGGTTTTGCTCATTGGTACGTTGGTACGTAGTAATTCTCAGTTGGATTTTAACGGGAGCGACGGTCAAGTTTGTTGCCGTTGACCAAAAATTAAAGGCATGAATGCCTAAAATTTAATCAATAAATTAATTAAATCATTTAGATGATGTCAAGCAAAATATTTTTAATCCAGTCTCTCTTTTTCCCGAAGCTCTCCCTTTCTTTGATGTCCGAAGCTGAAGAGGTAGGTCAAAAAATCCGGCAAATTCGAAAAACCTGAATTCGTTGCCTGAATCATGATTTTAGACGCGAAATAGAATTATCGTCTGTCGCGGAACAGGCATCATGCTTCCCCTGTACCTCCTTGAGGATGAGGGTTTATCTGAACGTTGCCGTTCTCACGAGAGAGCCATTGAGTCTGGGAAGGGATTAAGATTTGTGGCGAAAGATAATCAGTCCATGAGAAAGGTCGTATAGGGAAACGCCTACCGTCACTTTATCTCCCTCTATTACCCTGATTTTAAAACGCTTCATCGTGCCGCACAATTTAGCGGTGATAGTGACCCCGTTCTCCAGGGCTATGAGGTAGTTCCCTCCCCCGGTGGCTTTGGCAACTTTCCCTTCGAATTTGGCCAGTTCGTCCTTAGACAATAATACACACTCCTATATGGGCAAGAGGTTGATGGAATTGTAGAGGTGCAATAAGCCTGCTAACTGGGCAACCCGATAGCAGGCTTATTGCAGATGTCCGATATAAGACAGGAATAAAAGGAATTACCAGCGGTTGCGGCCTTGTGAACCACCACGGCCTCCTCGACCTTTCCCTTTGCCACCTTGACCACCGCGGTAACCTCCTCCTTCATGAGGAGCCTGGGGACGGGCCTTGGAAACCGTTAGAGTGCGCCCTTCATATGCACTGCCATTCAGGTTTTTGATGGCTTCGGCAGCCTCTTGTTCACTGGCCATTTCAACGAACCCGAAGCCTTTACTCAGACCAGTTTCCCGATCGGTGATCACTTTTGCCGATTCAACCGCTCCATAGGGTGTGAAAAGTTGGGAAAGGATTTCATCGTTTACAGAATAAGGGAGACTACCTACATACAATTTACTGGACATGGAACCTCCTTAAAGGTTTATTTCCCTTAAAGAGGTCTTGAGCACCATTGCCGGGAACTCTTTAAAGGCGGGTTAAATATTATAGCAACTATACCATATTTTATTTTTTGATACAACAGTTTTAGAAAAATTGCCCCAGGGGTCTCAGGGATGGGCAATCTCTTTTAATAAAGATCCAGGGCCAAAAAGTGTCCCTCCTCATTGAAAATACAGGCGAGTGCACACCCCGTAGTTCTGCCTAAGGGGAGGGTCTCCCCCTCCACCTCAGGCGAGGCGGGATTAGTGAGCGAAACTGTAATAGAAAAATAGAGCTCCGTATATTTGAATTTCCCCAAAGCGGAACTGCAGAGAGCTTAAAAATGTGAAGTGCTCACTCTGTATTTTTAAATAAGGAAAGGCGCTTAAAATGGTCGCCCCACTATCTAATAGTCCCCTTGGATTTCCTGGTTTAGCGCATATTCTGTTTGCTTAAAGCCTCGCGGTCACCGCCGCTCATTCCGGCAATGTACTTCACCAGCTTCTTCCTGGATTCAATGTCATACTGGGTGGTGATGGCGATCTGCTCCATAATCGGCGAGCCGCCCCCATGGTAGGCGCCTATCCTGGCTACGCCGCCGCTCCCTGAGCAGAGAACATCGCCCATGTACCGCCAGAACTGGGCCTGATCTTCAACCGACATTTTCGGATTCCGCTTGGTGTACTTAAGAAGTAAGTCTTTAATCTCCGGGTTCACAAAATCCTTCTCGTGAGGAAAAGTGGCTACCACCCCGCC
>Ga0209777_10003776_pt1 | contig 18449 bp, 19 predicted proteins | sample FrelakmetHBP12HB_FD_187147 | JGI IMG/M metagenome (GOLD analysis project Ga0209777, IMG submission 187147) | Freshwater lake sediment microbial communities from the University of Notre Dame, USA, for methane emissions studies -HBP12 HB (SPAdes)... | ecosystem: Environmental > Aquatic >...
GCAATCCGGTGGAGCGCCGCGTTGATCTGGCGGTTTCCGCCCCGGGAGAGGCGGTACTTCGGGCTGTTGCCGGACCACACGGGGATCGGCGCGGTCCCGTTCCAGCGGGCGAAGGCGGCCTTCGAGCGGAACCGGCTCACCACGGCGGCCTCGCCAACGATCTTGGCCGCCGAGAGCACGCCGCAGCCGGGGAGCGTGAGCAGAGAAGGGGCCAGGCGGCGCACGATCCGGGTGATCTCCGCCTGGAGCTCGGCCGCCCGCCGCGTGTACTCGCGGATGCGGATCAGGAGCTCGCGGGCGATGTCGGCCACGGTGCCGAGGACGCCGGCCAGACGCTCCTCGAGCTCGTCGACGACATGCTGGCGGCGCAGGGCCTTGGGCGGGATCTCGAGGCCCGGGAACAGCTCGTGGAGGTGCCAGCGCAGACGGCTCTGGGTCCTCGTCCGCTCGCGCACGAGATCGTCGCGGTGATCGACGAGGAGACGCAGGTCACGTGCCTCCCCGTCGAGCCGGACCACGGGTAGGCCGGGCTCGCGGACGGCCGCGCGGGCGACGGCGTGGGCATCGATCGGATCGGACTTGCCCCGCTCGCGGCCACTCTGGCGCACGAGCGCCATGAGGTGGGGCGGCACGCGCACCGCGGCCTCGCCCGCGCGCAGCAGGTCGGCCTCGAGCCGGCGCGTCAGGTGCCGGCAGTCCTCGATGGCGAAGAGCCGCTCGGGCCAGCGCGCCGCCCATGCGACCGCCTCGAGATGGCCATCGGGCGTCGCCGCCACGGTCTTCTCGGCGAGCCTGCGCCCGGCCTCGTCCACGGCCACGAGCGTGTGGGTACGCTTGTGCGCGTCCACCCAGATGATCACCATTCGTCCGAACCTCCTCGTGCGCGTTTTCCCCAAGGGAAGCGTCGCGGGCCGGACGGGGACACGCCTTTCTCGAGGTCTCGACCAGGCTCCTATCAAGTCACTCCGAGCGGCCCGACTGTGCCCGGCGGGCGGCACAACGAGGAACAGTCACGGGCCTCCGCGGCCGGGACACCGAAGAAACGAGCCAGCCCACCGGGCTGAGTCGACGGTGACAGAAACCCGAAGAAAGCCGCGGCTTTCAGGATCTCGTTGGCCCGGCGCAGCTCGCGGTTCTCTCGCTCGAGCTGCTTCATCCGTTCGCGCTCCTCGCTGGTCAGGCCGGTCCGCTTGCCGCCGTCGACCTCGGCTTGGTGGACCCACTTGCGCAGGGACTCGGAGCCGATGCCGAGCTGGCCGGCCACTCGGGTCACCGCGCCGAACCGCTCACCCCGCTCGCTGGCGGTCTCGAAGACCATCCAGACGGCCCGTTCTCGGAGCTCGGGCGGATAGCGTCGCTGGAACGGGCTGCCACTGCTGCGCTCTGCCATGACTCCATCTTCCTCCAAAGAATGGAGTCTCCAACGAAGTGCCTCGAAAACAGCTCTCAGGCCACGGGGCTCACCGAGACCTGGTAGCCGAGCGTTTCGAGCCTGCGCGTGAGCCGTCGTCGGACCTGGTCGCGGTCGCGTTCATCGAGGTAGTTGGCACCGAGATCGGTGAAGGTCGTGCCGCGGGCCAGGATCGCGTAGGCGATGACGATCAGGCTGTGGCCGACCGCCACGGCCGCTCGCTTCGCTCCACGACGTGCTGCGAGCCGGTGGTACTGGGCGCCGAGGTAGGTTCGCGTCCGGCCGGCGGCGTGTGCCGCGTCGACGAGCGCGCCACGCAGCCGGGGCTGCCCTTGCGTGTCCGACCCGAGGCGCGCTTGCCAGCCGACTCGTGGTTGCCCGGACACATCCCGGCCCACGAGGCGAGATGGCGCGCGGACGGGAACCGGCTCATATCAGATCCGATCTCGGCCAGCAGCGTCTCGGCGGTTCGACGCCCGATCCCCGGGATCGTCACCAGCCGCGCGATCGCGGGCTCGAGCAGCGCGAGCCGCCGTTCGATCTTCGCGCTCACCTCCTCGATGTTCCGGTCGAGTTCGCCGATGTGGTGGGTATCACGCCCAGGGTGAACCGCTGATGCGCGCCCATCCGCCCCTCGAGGGCCTCCTCGAGAGCAGCCCGCTTGGCCCGCATGCGTCCGCGCGCGAGGGCGGCAAGGACGCCCGGATCCTCCTCGCCCCCGATCAGCGCCCGCAGGATGGCGAGACCCGAGACACCGGCCACCTCGGAGGCGACCGAGGCGAGCTTGATGTTCGCTCCTTCGAGGACCTTCTGGACCCGGTTGACCTCCGACGCCCGTTCCCGGATGAGCGCCGAGCGGTAGCGGGTCAGCTCGCGCAGCTCCCGCTCCGGGCGCGACGGGACGAAGCTGGCCCGGAGCAGGCCGTGGCAGAGGAGGTCGGCGATCCACTCGGCGTCCCGGACGTCGGTCTTGCGTCCGGGCACGGCCTTGATGTGGGCCGCGTTGACGACGAGGAGCTCGAAGGCGTCCTCGAGGATGTTGTGCACCGGCTTCCAGTACGAGCCGGTGCTCTCCATGGCGACGTGGGTGACGGCTTTTTCGGCGAGCCAGCCGACGAGGGCGAGCAACTCGCGCGTCGTGGTCCCGAAGGTCCGGACTGCGCGCAGCGCCTGTGCTCCGGGTCCGGGAATCAGCCGACACGCGACGACGGTGCGCTTGTGGACATCGAGCCCGGCGCAGCGGGGATGGACGACCTGCATGGCACGCCTCCAGACGGCGACGGCCGGGAGGGCGCTCATCCGAACAGAGAGTGCCTCGCGTGCTCCTCGATGGATCGAGGGCGACAGTCGGTAATGCCTGCGAGCGCCCGGGTCGAAGTCAGGGTCGGGCTCATCGCACCAACTTAGGGCGACCTGTGCTCTGCCGGCGCGTCCTCCCCATCTTCATCCGCGGTGGTGGCGCGGAGCGCCATGGACAAGTCAGGGCGGTTCAGTTACGGGTCTCCATTGTGCCGGAGGACGAGGAGGGAACCCTCGGTCACGTGACACTCGGGGCATACCCTCGCGTGCGTGACACCGAACTGGGTCCGGACGGCATCGCCTGGGATCAAGTCGGCGCTCTTCGACCCCCCGGCCATGCGTACCCCTCTTCGCTAGCCCGCCGCCCACGATGGGCGCGCACCCGTTCCAACGGGCGCTCGATCTACGGCTCGGCCCTGATTGTCGTCGAGCGAGCTTGGGCCGGCAAGCTCCGGGGGACACGAAACCCTGAATTGGCGTCTCGTTCGGCCGTTGGATCGATCGCCTGGTACATGATCGCGAGTCCAGATGGCGAGAGGACCTCGACAAGGAGGCGCGCCTGGGCTGGGTCAGCGGTCAAGACGTGTAGCGGAATCCGCCGCTCCTGGACCCCGCGGAGGATCGGGAGGATTGCATCAAGGGGCGGACCGGACGGGTCGAGAGTGATGTTGAGAGCGCGACCATCCAGCCACTCCAACACCTCGTTGGTAATCTGGAGTCCAGCGGAGTGGACGTGGAAGATCGCGCTGTCCCAAGCGCGCGCCGTTCTCTGATCTGCCGCGCCCATAATGCGCCGGTAGAACTCCTGCGAGATGGACGCCGAAGCGTCATCCTGCGACATCGGGTCGAACGTTGGTGCCCAGATACCTAGGAATGCAACGTTTCCCCCCTGCCACTTCGGGATGGCGGAGGACAGGTGGTTGTTGGCCTCGATCCAGAAGTCGGCGCAGACCCCTGCCAGCCGGGCCAGCTCATCAGGGCGATCGTAGAGGCCGAGGTACAGACTGGACGAGCCGCATAGAGCGGCGACAAGGTCCCACGGACCGCGGGTGAGCGGGAGCCCCACGGCGAACCGTCCGTCGGCCAGTCGTGCCAGCCCGTGGACGAATTCGAGGAGCTTGGCGAACCACGAGTTGTCTGCAAGAGGTGCGGGTACCAGCTCCAGCGGGCCGTCGCCGAGGATAGGTCGGGCAGAGATGCTGCCGGCCCGCAAGGAATACTCGATGGGGCAGCCGAGAGCGCCTTCAAGCCACGGAATCGCCTTGGGAGGCATGGCCGACCAACAGAGATCGTCGTCGAACGGACCGCCGTCCCCGAAGAGCGCCTCATACTGAGGCAGGAAATGGTCGACATCCAGCATCTCTGGCCGCAGGATGCCTTCCTCATCCGGCAGCCCCCAGTCGAACTGCGAGAGATTGAACTGCGACCAGCGGGTCACCCCGACCAGAGGCCGCTCGACGGCCCTGCAATGCCAGAAGGCAGCATGTCTCGCGAGCAGGTCGTCAACCTTATTGATCAACATGGCCTCCTCTCGGGATCCAGGCCAGGTTCGGATCCGCCCTCGCCCTCGCGATGCACAGCCGGCTCCGACGGTACCCGGCAAACGTCGCCTTCTTGTTCCTGCTTCTCGTTCTGATGTAGCCCCTGGCAACTCTCCGGCTGCGGCCGGAGAGCGTCGTCCTCGTCGCCGCCAGCCTCGCCCTCATTCCTTCAGGTGTCGCCCAGTTCGTCCGGTGGGGGCCAGCGACTGCTGCCATATGTTCAGGCAGTCTGCCTCGCCATCCGCGGCGGGGCGACCCTCCTTTGGGCCGGGACCGCGCTCGGGCCCCGGCCACCGCGTTGTACCTCCTGCTACGAGATCCGAGCTAGCGCTCGATCCGCGACGACCCGCCTCCTGCCAAGGTCCGCACTTGCTCGAGAGTCGCCATCGTGGTATCGCCTTGGTATGTCGTCAACAGGGCCCCATGCGCGCACCCAATAGCGAGCGCCTCCTCCATCGACAGTCCGGTGAGTATGCCGTAGAACAGCCCGGACGCGAACCCGTCGCCGCCACCCACACGATCAATCACATCTAAGTCCATTGTCGCTGCCCGATGCGTCTGTCCACGGGCCCAGGCGAGAGCGCTCCAGTGGTGGCGATTGGTGGATAGCACCTCGCGAAGTGATGTGGCCACGACCTTGACGTTTGGGTACGCGTCAACGACACGATTGACCATCGTCTCGAAACCGCTGGCGTCGAGGGTCGAAAGCCGTCCCGCGTCCCGGCCTGCGAGACCAAGAGACAGCTGGAGATCTTCCTCGTTGCCGACGATCACGTCCACGTTCTCGAGGATTCGGGCGGTCACCTCTTGTGCCCGCCCTTGCCCGCCGCGGACGCGCCAGAGTTTCTCCCGGTAGTTCAGGTCGTAGGAGACGATGGCGCCGTTGGCTCGTGCCGCCCGTACCGCCTCGACGATGAGCTCGGACGTGCTGCCGGAAAGGGCCGCGAAGAGTCCGCCTGAGTGGAACCAGCGAACACCGTGCGCAAAGATCGACGCCCAATCGAAAGACCCGGGACCGAGCCGTGCGGCAGCCTCATTCGCGCGGTTGTAGAAGACCACAGGCGCGCGCACACCAGCACCGCGATCAGAGTAGACAGTCGCGATATTCGGACCGGTGACGCCGTCATGAGTGAACCACTGGTAGAAGGGCGTCACCCCCATCGCCCGCACGCGCTCGGCAACGAGATCGCCAACCGGGTAGTCGACCATGGCGGACGCGACGGCAGTCCGGAGGCGGAAGCAGTCCGCGAGATTGGCTGCAACGTTGAACTCTGCGCCGCTGACGTGGATCGTGCATTCGTGCGCTTTGCGGAAGGGAATGAGGCCGGTATCGAGGCGTATCACCAGGCCGCCGAGCGACAGTAGATCGAAACTGCCATCGGGTCGAATCTCGAGTTCGTGGCTCATCGAACGTCCTCCAACGCCTTCACGGCCGGCAGATCGACAACCCGGGCGACGTTGCCGACACGTTCGACTGCACCAGAGAGCCATTGAGGCGACAGATCGTAACGAGCCTGACCAGACGTGACCCCGCCTTCCCGATCGAGCCCGGGCGCGGGCCGAAGAGCAGAACCCGGAACTTGTCCTGCGTGGGCAGGAAGGCGGCGTCGGACCGGCCGAGTCGGTGCGACCCTACAGAGGAATCGTGATTGAAGTAATCGGATGTTCACTTGGAGATGTCCGGCGGATCCGGACTAGGCAACGTCGCGACCTGGTCAAGCGGCCAGATCGGCCGACGGACACGCCGATAGCGCAGCCGCGCGAAGTCCGACGAGGACGGGCCAGACGTTGCGAGATCGATGGTTCGCGCTGCAAGCGAGTCGAACGCCGCCCTGAATCCACCGGCCGATTTCACCTGCACAACTCGGAAGTCACGCGGATCCAGCCCGACGTGGTGAAACACGCTAGCGTCAAGCATGAACGGCTTGCGTTCGCTTACAACCACTCGGATGGACCCAATTCGCAGCAGCGCAGTCCTGCCTATGTCCACAGGCTTGGGCTGTATCTCCAGCCAGTACTTGCCGTTGTGCAACGATTCAACGACCGCTCGTATTGCCAACGGGCTGTAGCAGCTGGGTGTGAGTGAGCCGCCCAAGGGCACGTTGATCTCAGCACCAACGCCAGCCGTAAATGCCACCTCCGCCGCAGCGGCATCGACCACGGTTAAGAGCGCCGACTCCGCGAACCCCGAGTTGACCAGCGCGCTCAATAACTCATTTCCGTCTCCGTTTGAACCCGCCGTCGGGCTGTCAGCACCGTCGGCCAAGGCGACCATGCCTGGCGGCGACATCAGGGCCTCCCGAATCGCCTCGTGCACCGGGGTTCCGCGCCACAGGAACTCGTCCCGCCGGTCCCAGATCATCGCGGCGATTTCGTCTGCGATGCCTTGGCCGAGATCTGGCCTCCTATCCGTAACCACACAAACCGAGTTGCCGAGGTCCGGAACATCCAGCCAAGGCTGTGCTAAGAAGATAGACACGGATAGTACGCTCGGCAGCTTCTCGAGCTGCCGAGCGAGCGCCATCGCCGGGACAATCGGTCCGTGGTTTGTGTCGTGAGCGGGGGCAGGCGTGATCATTGGGAGCTTGCGCATCACAGTGACCGGCGCTACCTCACCGCGGACCGCACGCAACAGGATCGAGGCCGCCCGCACGCCGGTGTCATATAGATCCGTGTGGGGGCATGTCGAATAGCCGACAATGCCACCGGCGGCGTTCACCCTGGCCTGGGTCACATTCGCATGCAGATCGAAAGTGGCGACGATTGGCACACTCGGACCGAGCTCCCGACGGACCGCTTGGAGCAGCTGCCCTTCTGGATCGTCGATCCCTTCAGCCAAGGATGACCCATGCAGAACGAGCGCCACGCCATCCAACGTCTCGGTGCGGCGAATGGCGGCCAAGATCTTGCGTTCGAAGTGCGCATATGTCGCATTTGTGAGAGGCGGGCCCGAGTTGGCCCATCCGTGGATACTGGGCACCAACTCGACGACCCCCGCCAGCGTGTCGATGATGCCGTTCAGCTCGCTGTTTCTAACATAGGCCAACCCGAGGAGTTCCTCATTCTCCACGAGGTAGCCGCCGCGTCTGAAGTCATCGAGATTCGAGTGGCCACCCGCGAAGCTATTGCCCTCATGGACATAGCCCCCAAGCAGGATTCTGTTCATCCTATCTCCCTGACAGGCGGTCCCACCTATCATCCTTCCCCAAACCGACGCTTGGGGGGCCCACTAATTCCGCGGAGAAAGCCACGCGCCGTCCGCGCGACCGCCAGATCGCGCGGACCGGATTCACCTACTCCTTCGCTCCGCCCTGCGTGAGTCCTTCGACCAGTTGCCGCTGACCGAAGGCGAGGACCGCCAGGACGGGGATGGTCGCCATCACCATGATCGCCGCGACTACCGGATAGGGCGTGCCTGCCCTGGTATTCGTATTGGCGATCGCTAGCGGCAAAGTCGACTGACCCGTATCGCGGATCAGGTTGAGCGCGAGCGGATACTCGTTCCAGAACGTCACGAACAGCAGCAGAGCGACCGTGGCGAGCACGGGTCGCGACAGAGGCAGGACGATCCGGGTGAGCAACTGCCACGTAGACACGCCGTCAACCACCGCAGCATCGATCAGGTATTTCGGCAAAGCCCCGAAGAAGAGCGTCAGGAGTAAGGTTGGCAGCGACAGGCCAAAGGCGATATAGGGCAGGATGAGTGCTGGGCGTCCCTCGAGCCCGAGACGGTGTACCGTCAGGAACTCGGGAATGATCATTACCGAGGTTGGAACGACCAGACCGATACAAATGACGTTGAACCACAACCGACGGCCGGGCAACCGGAGAAACACGATGGCAAAAGCGGCGAGCGTCGAGACGATCAGAGAGCCAATTACGGCCCCGCCGGTTGCGATGGCGCTGTTCACGAAGATCGATGGCAGCGGAAGCTCTAGCGCGCTCATGAATTCAAAGGCGCCTGTGTAGTTCTCAAACGTGGGGTGCGCCGGAAAGATCCAAAACGCGAATGAGTTTTGATTCACGTCCGCCGATAGAGACACCGACACCAGGAAGATGAGTGGCAGAACTACGACGATCGTCCATCCCCACGTGAGTATCGACGTGCCCCACCGGGTCAGTTCCAGCTGCTTCTTCAGATTCATCAGTCGAGGTCTCGAATCATGCGCAAACGAGCGACTGCGACCAGCATCAACGCGGCAATCATTACGCACGATCCTGCCGACGCGAGGCCGAAAGCGCCAGGGCCTGAGCCGTCCAACGCTGCCCAGTAGCCGAACGTCGCAAGGGTCTCAGACGCGTGGTCGGGCCCGCCGCGGGTCGTTACCTGCACCGTATCAAACGTCTGTGCAGCGCCGATGATGTTCAACAGAACGACCAAAGCCGTGGCATAGCCGACAAGCGGGCGAACGATGCTCCAGCCGATGCGAGCATCGCTCGCGCCGTCCACTCGACCTGCTTCGACGAGTTCCTTCGGCACTGCCACCATTGCCGCGAGGAAGATCATCATCGACCACCCAGTCCACTGCCAGACACCCATCCAGACGATTGGGCCGAGCACAACATCGGGATTCCCGAGCCACGAAATGTTGAGGCCAAAGATAGCGTTGATGGGACCGGTCTTGGCCAATGTCTGCTGCCACAGCAGGCCGACAAGAACCATGGCCAAGACCGTAGGAAGGAATATGATGAGGCGCTGAGCTGCAGCGAACCGGCGTTTGTAGTACCAAAGCCCGAACGCAAGAAGGAACGCGAGCCCAGTCTGCAGCACCGTGTTACAGATGACTAAGACTACTGTGTGCAGTAAACCGTCGCGAAACGCTTCGTTGCCCAGAAGGGCTCGGTAGTTATCGAGACCAACCCAGACTGCCGTATCGATTGGTGATAGACCGTTCCAGTGCTGGAAGGAGAGAGATACCGCGTAGTACACAGGGAGCAAGAAGAACAGCCCGAAGATCGCAAGCGCAGGCAATATGAGGATATAGCCCTCAGCCCATCGCCGAGCGCTACGACGGACCTTGCGGCTAGCCCACTTGGTGGGCCCCGCGGGGCCCACCAAGTCGACGCCAGCTCCTATTTGCATCCCGGCGCACACGAGTACGCAGCCTTCTGGGCCTTGACGAGATCGGCGATGACCTCATCGGCAGTCTTCCGACCCAGGAGGTAAGCTTGAATGCTTTGCGTGGTTACGGCATAGATCTCCGGAGTGTAGGTCGCGTAGTCGATGATGCGATCAGCCGATGCCAGCATGTCCACCTGCTTGACCAGCACCTTCCCCCACGGATCTGTCGGCGCACCAGCGGCGGCCACTACGCTCGTGTCTGTCGGGAAGAGACCCTGAGCATAATACTCGCCCTGTGCCTCTTTAGACATGAACGCCTTTACAATCTCGCCCATCAGCAACGCATACTCGCGGGTCTTCTGATGATCGGACACGGAGAGCGCGGCGAACACCTTGTCAGCCCCGGAGACGACGACGTTCGCGCCGCTAATCGTCGGCCAAGTGGTGACGTTGATGTCCTGTGCCGTGTTGTCCGGGCTAGTCTTCACCATCCATGGGCCTGACGGCCAGAACATGGCGACCTTCTTGCTCGCCCAATCGGACTTCGCACCGACATCATAAGTCTGTTCCATGACGCTGTCATTGAAGACGCCCGCATCGTACAGGCGTTTGAATAGTAGCAACGTATTCATGAACGCGGGATCTTCGTACGAAATGGCGCCGCGGTCACCAAGTCGTGCTTTGGATACGTCGCCTTGGTCAAAATTGGCCAGGAGCGCGTTCCAGGTGTAGTCGATTTCCCAAATCGTCGCCGTGTTCATCCCGACCGACATCGGCTGAATCCCAGCGGCCCGTAAGGTCTTGGCGTCCTGGAGGAGTTCATCGATGGTTTTCGGCGGTCCCGCGATGCCTGCAGACTTGAGGACGTCCTGCCAGCTCCACACCGACAAAGGCCCAAGGTCGACCGTAAAGCCGTAGGTTTCGTCCCTATACATGTACTCGTCGGTCGGCACCGTCTTCGCAAACACCTGCGAGATGCGCTGCAGTTCTGTGTCCTGGGTGATAAGGGGCGTGAGGTCAAGGAGAGTGCCCGCCGCGGCGAGTTTCACAAAGTCTGGTCCAGGAAAGTATGCAATGATGTCGGGAGGATCACCGCTGGCGACGCCAGAAGTGATCTTCTGCGACAGCGAGTCCGCGTTGATATACTCGAAGTTGAGCGTCACATTCGGGTACTTCTTCGCGAGCATGTTCGTCACGAACTTGTCGGCCGCCAAGAACGGCTCAGTGCCCGCATACTCCATGATTCGGACTGTCGCCTTGTAGTCGGGACTCAGCGTTCCGGCGCTTGAGGCAGAGGGAGACCCCCCGGGGACTGTGGACGGACTCGGGGAAGCCAAACCGCCAGAAGACGAGCCGCCTGGGACTGTTGACGGACTCGGCGAAGTCGAAGCGCCACACGCCACCAGGGCTATCGCCAGTACAACATCGAGCGTGACGCCTCTGACCGTTCTACTGTGTCGTGGACCTAGGCACTTGATCCAATTCATGTCTACCTCCCTCTCGCGGTACTACTCTGGACCCTGGTACAGTGATTGGACTTGCGGCGTTCAAACGGGAACGGCGGCCGCTCCCATCGGCGGTCGGACAACGTTCCCGTCCCGGCGTGCCACATCAGTCTCAACGGCTTTCCATTGGGCTCAATGATGCGATGACATCGGCCGCCAACACGGACGGTCCTCTCGAAGACTCCACAACGCGGATCGCCCAGTTCGTCAACGCCAGGCTAGCCTCGGTGTCATGGTGCTCGTCCGCCAAGCACGCGTCTCGCACTAGTATGGTCTCGTAGCCACGCTGGTACGCACCCTGAATAGTGGACAGAAGACAGCATTCGGCGGCGAAACCCACCATTACCAGGTGCCGCACGCCTAGGTTGCGCAGCAACAAGTCGAGAGACGTATCGCAGAACGCATCATCTTGTGCCTTGGTAATTACGTAGTCCTCCGGTTGCGGCTTGACAAGTTCCGAGTACTCCCACTGACGGCCCTGCAGACCAACGACCTCGGCGACGTCGAAGCCCGTCGTGTCACGCCACCACGCGGCGAAGCGGCTACCCTCCCACGCCAGATTCGGGTACCGGTTCTCGACATAGACGACGGGAAGCCCGGCACGCCTCCAGGCCCACGTTAGGGGCGCCACCGCGTCCTGCATCATGGTTCGCTGCATTTCCCAGATGTCCCACGACGACATCAAGACCGCCTGCTCGGGGCGGGCGGCCCCCGCGTCGAAACCGGTCCCAAAGACGTCACAGAGGATAAGAGCTGTACCAGTCACGGGCAGCTCGAGCGTGATCTCCCGATGACCGCGTTGATCAAGCGGCGCAGAGCGATAGAATCGGGCGGGAACATGGATCGCTACTTCACCCATCATGCCCTCGGCCGACCCCAGACCGCTGAACCTCTCTAATGTGCTGAAGGCCACTCATGTATGCATCGGCGACCTCGCCGTTCGGCACGATGGCGTCGAGGTTCAACGGGCCTGTGTATCCAACGCTATCCAAGGCGACCAGAATCTCGCCCCAATCAAGGATCCCGCTGCCCGGAGCCAAGTGATCGATCCCGGTCTCACGAGGGTCGCCCAGTTCGAGCTTCATCAGGTGCGAACCTGACTTCGCGATGGCGAGGACCGGGTCATCGCCGGTGCGCATGGCGTGGACAGGATCCAGGCTCAAGCCGAAGTTGGCTGCGCTGACCTGGTCAGCCATACGCAAGAAGGCATCGACGCTGCCGACGACACAGTTCACACGCGGCTCGATCGACAGCAGCAACTTATGTCGTTGTGCGATCGCTGCGGCCTGCGACATCGCGTCGACGTTACCGGCCCACAGTTCGGCCCACGTTAGGCCCCTTGGAAGAACGATCCGCTCGGGCGGAGCGCCGGCATATTCCGGATGAGCAGCACCCACCAGCTCGTCGGGCACCGCGCTCGCGATCTGAATGTGCGGGCAACCGAGAGCGACCGAAATCGCACACGACTGCTCGAATTTCTCCAACCCGATGGCCCGCTCGGCCGGATTTGGAGATACGAGCTGCTTGGCCGAATTGAACGCCGCGAAGATCGGGACGGTGACACCGTGCTCGGCCAGAACCGTCTGCACCTGACGCAGACCATCCCCAATGAAGATCGCCACCTGCTCGTCGCGAATCGTCTCTAGCTCGATCTGCCTGAACCCGAGTCCCACCGCCCGTTCAATGCCCTCGATCAATTGCGACCCAGTGAACCCGGGACCGTAGAGACTGAACGTGAAGCAAGCTGTGATGCCGATCTCACGCTCGAACACACTGCGGTCGTGTTTCGTCACCATGCAAGGAAACCTCCATCCACCGGCAGCACCGTCCCGGTCACGTAACCGGCCGCATCGCTACACATGAACAGGACCGGCCCGGCTATATCCGTCGGCACACCCCAATGACCCATCGGGATACGCGAGGTCAGATGTTCCACCCGTTCGCCCTGCTGTGACCGCAGGTCCGCGTTTGCATCCGTCTCGATATAGCCCGGAGCGATGGCGTTCACCCGTATGCCGGCGGTAGCCCATTCGTTCGCCAATGCTTTCGTCATTTGCACGAGACCTCCCTTAGCAGCCGCGTACCCGACACTGTTGATCCCGCCGGTGAAGCTCAATAGCGACGCAATGTTGATCACGCTCGCGTGATCGGACCGCCGTAGCAGCTGCTCTAGTTCCCGACAGAAAGTAAAGGCGGTCCGCAGGTTGATGTTCAAGCAGCGGTCCCACTGTTCCATGGTCCACTCGGAGGCCGGGGCCCGGGTAACGACCTCACCAGCATTGTTGACTAGGATGTCGAGGTGGTCGACCTCGTCGAGGGCCGCGCAAACAGCGGTGATGGTCGCCGGTTCTGCGGCATCTCCGCAGATCACACTCCCAGCGGTGTGCGCCACGGCCTCGACCAGCTTCGCTGCGCTCTCCTTGGTGCGCGTCACCGCGATCACGCGAACCTCGTCAAGAACCAGCGCATCGAGGATCGCTCGACCGATGCCGCGGCCGGCTCCGGTGACGACGGCCACTCGGCCGGCTAGCCCAAAATTCACGCCCGCGACCGACATCTATCGACCACCCAGCTCGGTGATGCCCCAACGGTCACTGACAAGAGCCGAGGACACGGCGCGGCGATTGTCTTCATCGGCCGAGTGTTGTGTGATGTCAGGATGGTCGATGAACTCGGCGGGGAGGTCCACGCCCGGGCCACGCCCGGGCGTGAGAGAGGACCGGCCGCCGTCGGGCGGCAACGCATTGGTCACGATGAGCGAGGTCACCTCACCGTTCAGAAGGTGCTCCCAGCTGCCGACCATGACGAGCGGGCGCAAGGCGACCTCGCGTGCGGAGGCGCTCACGTTAGGCGCCATCGGCTGCAAGCCGGCGGGAAGCCACCTCGATGCGCCCGAGTGCGTCCGCCAGGTCCTCCTTTGTGTGTGCTGCGCTGAACCCGTGGTGCCAAGCCGAGTGGAAGTAGACCCCTGCATCCATCGCGTGGCCATAGAAGCGATCCGCCAAAGCCTTGTCGTGCACTAGCACGTCACGATAGTCGTGCGGTTCGTGGTCGAGCCCGAAGAGGAGGCTAAACCGAGCCCCCATCGACTGGACTCGGACCTTGATTCCGGCTCGATCGAATACATGCTGCAGCTCCGGGTAGAAGAAGTCCTCGAGCGCACGAAGGCGCGGATAGAACGTGGGACCGGTGACCTGCTCAAGGAAGGCAATGCCCGCCATGATCGGTATCAAATGGGCGTTGTATGTGCCGCTGTGAACGGCACGCCCCAAGGGCGCGACCACCGACATCACCTCTCGGCTGCCGACGAATGCGCTGAGGGGGGTCCCACCGCCGAGCGCCTTGCCTAAGGTCGTCATGTCGGGCGTGACCCCGTACCTCTCCTGCGCACCGCCGGGTCCGGTTCTGAAGCCCGACAGGATCTCGTCGAAGATGAGCAGGATCCCGTGTCTGGAGGTGAGTTCGCGCGCAGCCTCCAGGTAGCCGGGCAGGGGGACGATCGTGCCCGAGTTGTGGTTGACCGGCTCCATTATGACGGCGGCAATCTCTGCGCCGTGGCGATCAAGCACCGCCTCGAGGGCCTTGACATCGTTCCACGGCAGAACGATGGTCAGCTCCGTCATTGACTCGGGCATCCCTGCGCTCTCCGGCACAGTACGCGGGGCGTCGGCCGGACCGGCCGCTTCGAGCTTGGGCCAGAAGCTGAAGCCCAGGGAGTCGTTGTATCCGTGGAAGTGGCCCTCGAACTTGACGACCTTGGACCGGCCGGTTGCGACGCGCGCAGTCCGCAGCGCATGCCAGGTCGTCTCGGTCCCGGAGCCGGCAAAGCGGACGAACTCGGCACTCGGGATCACGTCGACTAGGCGCTCCGCGAGGCGCGTTTGGAATTCGGTTTCGTAGCCGCACAGGATGCCAAGCTCCGTGGCCCGAATGACGGCCTCGTTTACAGCGGGATGACCATGCCCCAGGAGCGCCGCTCCGTACGACATGTTCAGGTCGATGAACTCACGTCCATCGACGTCCCAAATCCGGCCGCCCTCCGCCCGCTGAGCCAGGAACGGGCGCCCGAGCGATGGATGCATGCGCGCCGACGCGGTCACGCCCCCCGGTAGGCGCTGCTTCGCCCGCTCCCAAATCCCGTTCGAGACTGTCACATCGACGAGAGCCTGGTCCCGCATCGAATAGGTCCTCCGTGCTACGCCCAAGACGATCGGAGGTATCGATCTGTCGTTCGGATGAGTGGTGGTAGATGTGATTTGTCAGGAATCTTGCGCAACCGGCGGGCCTGATAGATCGGCGGCGCGGCATTCGCGCGGGTCCGGGGTTTCCACCTCGCAGCGGGCGCCTTCATGGCGCAGCCCTCGGCGTTCCGTGGCTCCACAATGCATGTCCGATTCGGCCGTCGTAGTCGGCTCGGTCAGCCTCGGCCGCAAGCGGGAAGCGTACGGGGCGTCCGTCCCGTTGAGCCCGATATACCGCCGTGATGAGTTCGACGACCTTCCGTCCCTCCTCTCCGTCGACCATAGGCGGTCTATCGTTGATGATCGCCTCGAGGAAATCGAAGATCTGGCGTTCGTGGTAGTAGGTCATGACCTCGTGAGAGGAGGCGTTCTCCCTGTCCTCTGACTGCCACCGGGCCAGCAGGCTCTCCTCGCCCGAGACGGTCCACAGGTCGTTGATCGGCTGTTCGACCGCCTGCGTCACGCCCGCGATGAACGGAGAGCCTCCTTCAGTCTGGACGCCAACCGACGCGCCGTTCGAACCGTGGATGTGCAGCCGGCCGTACAGGCCTGGCTTCTGCGAGTTGCTCAGCACGACGCTCCCCATGGCTCCGCTCTTGAAGCGGATCACGGCGATGGCGGTGTCTTCGACCTCCAGGTACGGGTGATTCAGGTTGTCCCAGTACCCGAACAACTCGTCGATTGGGCCCATCATCCACTGCAGCAAGTCGAGCTGGTGAGGCGTCTGGTTCACCATCACGCCTCCTCCCTCCGAATCCCACCGTCCTCTCCACGGATCGGACCGGTAGTAACCCTCGTCCCGCCAGCCCAGGACCGTCAGAATGGCGATGACGGGTATGCCAATCGCGCCCGCGACGATCGCCTCCCGCATGCGCAGCACTGGTGGGTAGAGGCGGCGCTGGCTGATGACGCCCAGTTTCACACCCGCCCGGCGAGACGCAGCGATTGCGCGGTCGCAACTCGCGAGGTCCGGCGCCAGGGGCTTCTCGACCAGCGTGTGCACGCCACGGGCAGCGCACTTTACGATCCCGTCCGCGTGCAAGGGGTGCGGCGTGCAGATGGAGACCATATCGAGGCGCTCGTGCTCGAGCATCTCGGACAGCTCGGTGTACGGTCGCGCGCCGTACTTACGTCCGAGTTCCGCCGCCCTCTCGGTCACCGGATCGCACACCGCTGCGAAGTCGGATCTCGGGAGCGAGCTCAGTGCCCGCGCATGCGTGTCGCCGATCTTGCCGCAACCCACAAGGGCGGTCCGGATCCCGTCTCTCACGCGAGCGGCCCCAGCAATGAGCGGCGCGTCGAGACCCGGATCTTCGATCCACGCACGGGCGCTTCTCCTTCGGCCTTCTCGACGGCTCCTTGGACGGCCGGTTTGCCATGGCCGAGGCACGAGGCCCCGAAGGAGATGTCAAGGACGATGTGCTCGCGCCGGTCGGCGTGGAACACGGGGCTGCCTCACTGCGGAGCGCCATAGTGATTGGCGGCGCCGGCTCGATCGACCTCAATATGTGCCGGGCAGCCCTTCGGTTACGCTGCTGTGATACTAGATCAGATGTCAAGGATTCATTCGCGACCGCGTTGGCGAGGCGATGCCCGTCGTGGCACCATGGGAGGGGAAGTGAACGAGGAGGGCAGAGTGACCGCTGGTGGAGCCGAGCTGAGCATGGAGGAAATCCTCGGCGGTCCAGCCGACGCGCAGACGCTCGCGGCGACCATCGCCCAACGCCTGCGGGCCCTTATCCTCGATGGACAGCTCCAGCCGGGGACCAGACTCCCCCTCACGGAGGTCGCGGCCAGCCTCGGCGTCTCCGTCATGCCAGTCCGCGAGGCGCTTCGACGCCTCGAGGCCGAGCGCCTGGTGATCGTGCGACCGCGCCGCGGGGCAGTCGTCGCGGGGCTCTCGACGGAGGATGCTGAGGAGATCTACGCCATGCGGGTGGCGCTAGAGGCGCTCTGCGCACGCCGTGGCGCCGAACGGCTCGGTCCGCCCGAGGTGGCTAGCCTCGAGGAGCTGTTCCGCCGAATGGAGGCGGCGCATGAGGCGGCCGACCTCGCCGCATTCATCCAGTGCGATCGTGCTTTCCATAGTCATTTGTACGCCATCTCGGGGCGCGATCGGCTGATACGCATGATCCAAGAGCTGCAGGATCGCTGCCGCCGCTACCTGCCGCAGCTGTATCAGGGATGGGAGATGGTGGAGGACCCGGTGGAAGCGCACCGACCTCTCCTCGGGGCGATCCAGGCTCGTGACCCCTTGCTCGTCGAGCGACTCACGCGCGAGCACATGCAACAAGCTGCCGACCGCCTGCTGAGGGAGATCGTGCGGGAGGCCGAAGAACACCCACTTGCGGAGAAGTAAGGATACGTCCGATACCCAGCTGAATATCGCCGCAGCACCGGGCGCGGCCCGTGACGACCCGCGGGGATCGGAAATCCAGATTCGATCATGCGGCGGCGCCGTGGTACTCGTGGATGAGCCCACCGAGCAGGTCCCGTCGGCGCACGTCGCGCGGACTGACGGGCATCGGGACCGTGATCGAGACTTCAGCCAGCGGTGGGGCCAGGGCGAGGGCGCGATGCGGGCGCCCGCGGTTGTAGTGCTCGGCGTAGGTCCGGAGCGTCCGATCGAGATGCCGCCGGCCGAGGATGAGCGTCCAGTCGAGGCACTCGGCCCGCATCGTCTCGATCACGCGCTCGGCGTGGGCGTTGGCGTTTGGGGCCCGGATCGGGGTGCGGATGACCCGCATCCCCTCCGCGCGGAGCACCGTGTCGAACGACCGGCTGAACTTGGTGTCCCGGTCGCGGATGAGGAACCGGATGGCCGGTAAGTGGCCATCGAGGTTCATGGTGAGGTTGCGTGCCTGCTGCGTGACCCAGGCCGAGTCCGGGTGAGCCGTTGCGGGACTCAGCTGGATCCGCCGGCTGCCGAGCTCGATGAACACGAGGACGTAGAGCGTCCGGAGCCACGCGGTCTCCACGGTGAAGAAGTCGCACGCGATGATGCCATCCGCTTGAGCCCGCAGGAACTCGGTCCAGGTCGGTCCCGTCCGTCGTGGGGCAGGCCCCGCTTGGGCAGATCGGAGCAGGCTCCGGATCGTCGTCGCTGCCACGCGGATCCCGAGCTTGAGAAGCTCGCCTTCAATCCGCACGCACCCCACCGGGGGTTCTCCCGGGCGAGACGGAGGATGAGCTCACGGATCGCGGCATCGATCGGTGGCCGTCCGGGGCGACCGGTCCTGGGGTAGGTCCACTTCCTCCTCACGAGCTCGCGATGCCAACGGAGGAGGGTCGCCGGGGTGACGAGGAAGGCGACCCAGGGGTCACGCGGGATGACCCGACTCGCCGCCGCGAGGAGGACCCGGTCGATGGCCCGGAGCTTGAGCGGGCCCG